>Ga0272443_10001475_pt1 | contig 34070 bp, 44 predicted proteins | sample SSMAcet12_FD_193581 | JGI IMG/M metagenome (GOLD analysis project Ga0272443, IMG submission 193581) | Marine sediment archaeal communities from Little Sippewissett salt marsh, Falmouth, MA, United States - SSM-Acet-12 | ecosystem: Environmental > Aquatic > Marine > Wetlands > Sediment ... | reverse complement strand
GAAGGTATTTGTTCTGACGGAACATACTTGTGGTTCGCCGCCAACGATCTCGTCCGAAGCCGTGAAAGTGATGGCGACATTCGAATGACAAACGGCGATGAGGATGATTACTCGTTTAACACAGAACGTTTTCCATCAACCACATTCACCGCTCTGACTAAAACAATTGCACATAGTTATGCAACCGACTCAGGAACACAGACGGTAGGGGAGTACATTTTCTTGACAACAGCCACAGACGTTATCGCATTCCGCAATGACGATTTGTACTACAGAACGCCATACACGAAGATTCAGGGCGTTGGTATGGTCAGCAGCGGCAAACACGATTACACGGGAGATTGACATGAGTACATGTCCAGTACCTGACAGTTCAGAAAAATTTAACTACGGAACACCAGCCACATTAACGGCTACCAATCCCGACCCGTCTGATGAAAGTTGTAATGTAGCAAACGAAAACAACGTAACACAACCAAGTGGTGCATCGTCTACTATAACACAAACTCAGTTTTGTGCCGGTCCTCAAGGCCCAGCTGGTCCACCAGGCGCATCAACTTGCGAAGACTTGGGTATCTTTGGAACAGAGATCACTGGTGAGTGGGCGACAGGAACAGACTATTATGAGCAAGGCGAGAATGCTGAGTTCAGCAATGATTACCACTGTAACGCGTCGGTTGCTACCAACGCCACAGGTTCGTATGTTTGTGTATACGGACACACGTCCGGTAGTGATCCAGATGGTGATGAGCCAGGTGTTGGCCTTAACTGGGAGTTCTACTGGCTACCACTTTCTACGAATGGTGTTGTCGAGGAGGAGGATCGAGGGATTCTTGACATCGCTGGTTCGTTCTTTGATTGGATCACAGACATTCCAAATTGGGGTTGGGGTGATTGGTTGCAAGGAATTGCAGGCCTAGCAGTCGCTGGATGGGCAGTATCTGAAATAGCTGACATGATGGACTTTGACGGAGAAGGCGACGGCAACGCTGGATCAAAGTACAACGGCGATCCATCATACACAGGCGCCCCTGTAAACGCTACTCTACCAAACGTTCTTGAGCACATTTGTCTGGGTATGCCATTCACAGTTGACGTATCAGAAATCGATGATAATGAGCTGAGTTTTAAGCGAATCAATCCGATTCCTCGTCGTAACATGTTGGCACAACTATCACTTGCATACGCATTTAGTATTACGCCAAGTGGTGGAACGCTTCGCTTCACGCCTTACAACTCAACGCCAGTTAAAACACTCACATTCGATGACATGGGTTTTGACATCACGTCATCTGACACATCTCGTTATCGCATCGAACGCAAGCAAGGCATTGACTTACCACGTAAGGTGACAGTCACATTCCCTGATCGCGATCTCGGTTATCAAGATAACACAGCTGACTATGAGATTGAGGCTTACGTTGATGGACAAGAAGTAAACCTTCAGCTTCCGTTTGTTATGACAAAGTCAGAGGCACGTGCCATTGCAGAACGAGCTGTTATGATGGCACACTTAGAAGCGACAAAGTACAAATACACGGTTGCGTTTGACGATCACATGGAACTGGAACCAGGTGACAACATCACAACACCATTAGGTATTCACCGAATCGTTGGTATTAATGTTCGTAGCGATGGTGGAATGGAAATTATCGCAGTAGACGCTTCGTTTGTTGGCGACATGAGTATTCCGTCAGGAAGCGGTGTTGGAGAAACTACCGCATCACAAGATGTTGTTGCGACTGTTGGTTACAGCACAGCGATTATCATCGACATGCCGCCACTAAACAGCGACGATAAAGAAGGAAGAATGTATGCAGCAGTACATGGCTATGGCTTGCCAGGTTGGTCTGGCGCTGGAATCTATGAAACAAAAGATGGTGGAGGTTCTTATGACCTTGTCACAGTGGCTCGGAAAGAAGCAACTGTGGGCCGCGTATCTCCTGCTTTGGCAGCACCTACCGATTATCACGTTTGGGATGATACTACTACCATCACGGTTGAACTGAAGACGGGCGAATTAACAAGCGTGACGGATGATGTTCTTTACGAAGGCGTAAAGAATCATGCAATGATCGGAAGCGAAATGATCGCATTCGGTGAAGCAACTCTGACAGGAACAAGTCCTAGCGGAAACCCAGTGTATGAATTGACACACCTTCTTCGTGGATTACAAGGAACTGAATGGTCAGTTGATGACCACGAGGATAATGAGTTGTTCATTCTTCTGGATGATGCGCTCGTTCGTATTGATTATCCAATCGATGAGAGAGGACATCCTCGAACATACAAGATTGTAACAATCGGCTCCGACACAAGTAAAGGTGTCGTTCAACAGGTTACTCCATACGGATTAAATCTTGTTCCTTGGAAACCATCACACGGTCAGGGCGTGAAACTTGGAGCTACTGATGATTGGCTGGTCACGTGGGAAGAACGTGCTCGTTTTGCAGCTGATGAGATTCAAGATTACGCTGAAAGCCCACACGATTTCGATTGGGCTGGATGGACAATTACTGTGCTGGATGATAGCGACAACATCGTTCGCACTGAACAAGCGGTCAAACCACAATTCACGTACACCGAAGCAATGCAAATCGAAGATTTTGGCACTGTTCGTTCATGTATCAAAGTGAAAGTTTACCAGATGTCTAGCATCGTTGGTGGTGGTTATGGCTACGAATTTGCGTGTACTAATTAAGGATAAATAGTTCTATGGCTACTGAATTTGAACAACTTGAAGTAAAAGATCGACACAAAGTAAACCGCATCAACAACAATTTTGCGGTTGTGCCTCGTTATCTTGGCGAAGCAGCAAGCGATCCTGCTACTACTGACGTTCCTGAGGGGAGCACATACTATAACACGACTGATTCGAAACTGAAGTTTCTGAATTCGTCCTCAGCATGGGTTAATGTAGCATAATGGCAGCGGCAACAGACACAACACTTGGTACAGTTATTGGAGAGGGTGGAGATCTTTTATTCTCCGATGCTACATCTCCAGAATTGGTTCCTACCGGTGTAACCCCAGGCGATTATGTTGCGTGCGGTGTGTATGCTGATGTTAAGGGCCGTGTGCTGTACGCAAAAAGTTTAACAGAAGTTGACATTCCTTGCGCAACAGTATTTTCGTGTGGCTTGGTAATCCCAGGAACAAACATCACCGCCGTTTATGGAGCTGACACAGAAATTAGCATTCCACTTGCTACCACATCTAACAAAGGTGTTGTTAAGGTAGGTAGTGGTTTTGAAATCGATGGGTGCGTTCTTCGTGTCGATTATGACATCGCCACAACCACCACATTAGGATTGGTTATTGTTCCAGAATTAGGAAACATTGATGTAGATGGAAGCGGAAACATCAGCATTCCAGACGCAACCGAATCCAGCAAAGGATTGGTGCAAGTGGGTAGCGGCCTTGATGTAACAGCAGGTGTCGTTTCTGTTGATGTATCTGAGTTGAGCATTCCAGACGCAACCGAATCCAGCAAAGGATTGATGCAGGTAGGTAGTGGACTTGATGCATCTTCGGGTGTTGTATCTGTAGACGTTTCCGAACTAAGCCTACCAGACGCTACAGCACTATCTAAAGGTGTTGTTCAAGTAGGAACAAACATTGACGTATCAAGTGGTGTGATTTCTGTTCCCACCGGCTCTACTACTGAAATTGGTATTGTGAAGGGAGATGAGGTTGATGTAGAGGTTGATGGAAGCAGCATAATCTCAACTTCAACGATAGCATCAGCTGGAACATTAGGGCTTGTGAAAGTTGGATCTGGGTTGGGCATTGATGACGGAGTTCTGGCTCGCGGTCAGGGAGATGCCACATACTCATCCAAAGGGATTGTTCAGATCCAAACAGGAACAGGATTGGAAATCACTGCTGGGGATCTTGAAGCTATTGACGCCACCGCAGGTTCTAAAGGTGTTGTTCAAGTGGGAGATAACATTGATGTTTCTTCAGGAACGATCAGCGTTCCAACTGCTGTGTCGGATACCACATTTGGTGTTATTCAAACCGCTGACTCAAACCACATTAACATCACATCTGGGGAATTGACTTGCCCTAACGTAACGGAAGACGATCAACAAAACGCATTCGTAGGAGCACAGGTTCCTACGTTAGTGACGGAAACATTTACCTCGTCTTGGACCCCTGATTTTAGCGCATCTAATGCTTTTAAGATGGTTCTAACAGGAAACACTACAATAAACAAGCCTACTAATCTTGTTGCAGGATCGATGGTAACGTTTATCTTGGTTCAGGACGGTACGGGAAGCAGAACCGCCTCGTTCAACTCGGCTTTTAAATTTGATGATACCCCGACACTCTCAACTGGAGAGGATAGTGTGGACATCGTAAACATTTTGGTAACAGATACAGATACTCTCGTATGCCAATTACTAAAAGATTTCTCATAACGGAGTAACAAATGGCAGAAGCAACAGATACCCAACTAGGTGAAATTAAACTTCTCGGCGACTTAAACGGCGATGGAGGAGCACAGGTCGGAACCAATCCTCAATTAACACATCTATTGACCGGAAGCCCAGGAAGTTCGCCTGGACAATACCCAGTAGCGAACATAACTGTGGACACGAAAGGACGCATCACAGCGATTGAAGACACATCGTCTGCAGACATTGCGGCATTGATTCCAGATGCAACTGATTCTACTCCAGGTATTGTAAAAATAGGTGAACACCTATACATCCAAGATACTGCCACGGCGGGAATTTGGACTGTGGACATGGGAGGTTCAGTATCCGGAGGCGATTCCACAGGACTCGCAAACGATGCTTGTTCATCATACACATTTACCGTAGAGGTAGATGGAGGGGCAACACAAACTGTTTCAGTTTCTGGAAATGATGCTCAAACGTTTTCGGACTTGATTGATGAGATCAATGATGATTTGTCAGGAGCAACGGCTTCCATTAGTGGCGGGGACATTGTTATCACAAGTTCAACGTCAGGGAAACTCTCTAGTGTTGAAATCACATCAGATTCGCTGTTCGCATGTTTAACTGGCTACGATGATCTTGGATCAGCTACAGACGGTGTTGGAGCGTGCGAGTTGTATGCAAAAGACGCTACTACGTTAGTTGCAGGTGTCGTTCAAATCGGTTCAGGCATTGACGTAACAGATGGTGTGATTTCAGTTGATTGTGGATCGCTTCCAGTAGCTACAACCACATCACTTGGTGGTGTTATAGTTCCAACAGCTGGAAACATCGATGTAGATGGAAGCGGAAACATCAGCGTTCCAGATGCTTCAGAGTCAGTCAAAGGCGTAATGCAAGTAGGTAGCGGCCTCGATGTAACAGCAGGCGTTGTATCTGTAGACGTATCTGAGTTGAGTATTCCAGATGCATCAGAGTCGGTTAAAGGTATAATGCAAGTGGGTACCGGCCTTGATGTATCTTCAGGCGTTGTATCTGTAGACGTTTCCGAACTAAGCCTACCAGATGCCACTACAGGTTCTAAAGGTGTTGTTCAGGTAGGAACAAACATTGACGTGGCGAGTGGCGTAATTTCTGTTCCTTCTGCAACATCTGGGTCTTTGGGATTGGTTCAAGTTGGTGATGGTTTGGATGTTGCGGCAGGAGTATTATCTCTTCACATCGCAACTCCTACGGAGCTTGGTGGAGTCAAGGTTGGTAGCGGTTTGTCTATTGACGGTAGCGGTGTTCTTTCCGCTACGGCAGTTCCCGATGCCACTTATACTACAAAAGGTATTCTTCAGGTAACTGAAAATACTGGTCTTACATTATCATCAGGAGTTCTTTCAGGAACAGACGCTACCACAGGCGTTAAAGGTGTCGTTCAGGTAGGAGATAACATTGATGTAACAAGTGGTGTGATTTCCGTTCCGGAAGCAACAAATACCACATACGGTGTCGTTCGCTCAGGCGATACTTCAAGGCTCACTATAACGGCCGGAGAGATCGATCTTGCATCCACAGTTGTGGTAACAAACGAAGCGAATACTTTCACAAAAGCACAAGCTGTTTCTCCTACCACATTGACAAGTGGTGCTTCAGTTAGCGTGGACGCTTCTACAAGCAATGTGTTTAAGCTGACACTGGCTCACAACGCTACCCTTGCTAATCCAACTAACTTGACTGCAGGCCAAACAATGATGTTTGTGTTTACACAGGGAGCTGGGCCTTATACACTGGCGTTTGGTAGTGCTTATAAGTTCCGAGCGGGGCAGACGCCTGCAATTTCAACAGGATCTGGAGATGTTGATCTAATGACTTGTATTTCCGACGGAACGAACGTATTTTGTTCTTACAACAAGGATTTCGCATAATGTTTACTGGGTTCTTTACTGATAAAAACACAATTACGCTACCTACTCTCATTCAGGAGTTTAACGTCGGTTGGGTTCCCAACGACGAAGACATTACTTCCGATGGGCAACGAGTGATTCTCGGTAAAGAGATAGGAGGAGCAGCGTACGTTTATGTTCGTAATGAGCTGGGCGGATGGACATTGGAAGGAACGCTGAGTAATCCAGGTTCGGAAGGCAATTATGCAAAACGTGTTGCCATTTCCGGTGATGGAACAGTAGCCGCTGTTGCTAATGCGTATCAAGATGATGATAGAGGCTCGCCTATTATCCCAAACACGGGATGTGTTCACATTTTTAGGCGTTCGGGTTCAACTTGGACATACGACGAAACTGTGTGGCCAAATGCTACGATGGGACAAACCAACTATTATTGGGGTTTTCACAGCGTCGACTTGAACGACGATGGAACTGTTTTAATGATGGGCAGGGCAGCGTTGAACTCAATAGCTGTGTTCCGCTTTGGTGGATCTCCTGCTTCGTTTGAATACGAAACTAAGTTTACAACAGGATACGGTCCTGCGGGGCTTAGTGGAGATGGAAACGTTATTGCAATACGCAAGAACGGTGCTTCTGGAACAAGTAGAGTTTTTGTTTATGAGTATTCTGGTTCTTGGTCGCTTCAAGAAGAAACAACAATGCTTCAGTACGTCCAAACAGGAATAATCGAACCTGCATTAAACTACAATGGAACAGTCATGTCATTACACCCTGAGTATGGCGAGGTTGGCTTCGGCTCGCTGTATGTGTGGAAGTACAGTGGGGGTTCTTGGGCTGAGGATGACAACTTTGCCCGTAATTCCCCAGCGGATGAGTTCACAAGACTCGTTCTTTCTGACGACGGTACCCGATTAGCGGCGTTCGATAGAGCGTCCACTAACGGAAATTTTCAAGTGTTTGATGAATCCACATCGTGGAGTTTTACAGAGAGGGTGGATGTAACCTCATCATACACAGATAGGCCTATTGGAAGAATGAGCGGTGATGGAAACTTTTTCGTGTATAAAGGCAGAACTTATTCATACGAGTCTACGTACTAATGTCATTACAAATCTCAATCTTTGAAAGAACAGGAAGCCCCTTCGTAGACGAAGAGGTGTTTAATTCGAACTGGAAGAATCAGGGTCTGAAGGACAGCCTGTTCAAGTATTACTACTATCCGATTCGCCGTCCAGAGGATGATGATTGGGTCAAACATTCCGCTACGAAGTATCTCTACGCAAAGATTGAGGGAACATACTCTCAAGCAAAACGCGTTCGTTGGAAGATCACAGGTCTTTCAATGACGGATGGTGTTCGTCTTTACATGGCACAAACACATACGTATGCTGTTCCTACAACCGACTTCGCAGGCAATCTTATCTACGGTGAAAGAGATCCGCTATACATCTATCCAAACCTGTCTACTGTCGGTCCAACTGACGCAGATACAAGATTGTCTACGTTAAGTTCGGACACAACGTACTACACAGATTTTATAATGTCACAATTGTGGGTTGACGACACAAGCGGGTATGTGGGAAACTCCGACATTATAGACTTTAAGTTAGAGGTCGACGAATACGAATAACACAAGACCCCCTTTTCACCCCCTTTGCTCTCACGAGTTTTTGGGTATTACAGAAAATCGTTGTCCTCCCACTATAACCCCTGTAGCATAATTCTTGTGGATTTCCACACCCTCGGCACTTATCGAGGTTAACATTACAGGAGCATACTAATGCAAAATCAAGACCCAGTACTCGTACTGAATCCCTCACTTATTCGCCTTGCTGTTACAATCGGCAAGAACATGGAATACAACCGTCAAATTTTAATGCCACCTTGGGAAGAAGATCTTGACGGATGGTTAGAAGATGATGCAATCGCTGATCTGCAAGACCAAATTACGCAGTATAACGACCACGCTATCTTCGTCGATGAGTTCATGACGCATTTCTACATTGCTGGTAAACCAGCAATGCCACACATCCGTATCATCGGATACTGGTGGTGGTTAGATGAAGGACAGCCACGATGCGATGACCAAACGATACTCGACGTTCCGTATGAGTTCTACGAAGCACTGCCCTCATTATCCGAGGTCGGTGTGGTATCAGACGATCTACGCAAGGCAATGGTGGAGGACGGATCATTCGATAGATTCGTGTAAGCCTGTTGACATCCTACCTAGTATTGTGTATAAATACATTTAGGTCTGCTGGAACCAGACACAAACGACGATAACCACAATACGATTTCTTTAAAACCCTATGTGCCATCGTCGGCGTTCCAACATAGGGTTTTCTTTTGCCCTATTAAACTGGATACCAAGACACGCAGTATCCTAGCAAGCACTCTGTTGTGCAATGTAGCAAGTCGGTCAAGAAATCCCTATGTGGGTCAGGCGGGGCATACCTGGCACAGATGACGACAATGTAGTCTGTGAGTTCCTCCTGTGAGTTGTGCCGTAATGAGAAGGCTCTGATTACGGATTACGCAACGCCAGTTGTCGGGCTACCGATGTGAGAACAAAACACTTTTTGTTTTTGGGCTTGCCTATGGTTGACCTTCTCTGACCAGGGGCTTTCTTTATTCAATAGTTTTGGCGGTGCGCTGTATTCGGTGGATTTACTCGCTCCTGTTGGTCGCTCATAAATCCACCCAGTTGGCGACACAAATGCACTCGCCTTCGGCAAGGCATTATGTGCCACACAACTTGTTTCGTTTATGGAATGAGTAGTATAATGTGATACAAATAGGAGATAAGACAAATGAGTGGTAAAGAATTACACTGGCGCACCGCAGGTGGCGACATCAAATACAGACCGATGGAGGTCTACATCACGAATCCGGATCTGGATAAAGGCGTCATCTGGCATAAGATGGCACGGAACTTGAATACGGAGGCAAAAGACTACCGGTTTATTCCACAAGCAATAAGTGCCGCACAAGACCTCGGGTTGACACCAGCATCCATACTGGACTTCAAACCAAACACCTACTACCTGATTGACACATACCACACATGGAGCACAAAGAACAACTTCCACGTCTTCGTGTGGCTTGATGGCGCTACTGCGGTAACAAAAGCACAAGCGGTAGGTATGAACCGGTTCCGTGAGTTGTTTGGTTCTCTGATGGGAAATGACACCGAGCGATACACGTGGGTACCTGATTTCCTCCAACAACGAATACTAAACGCACCTGGCGAATGGAAGACATACGCGCATGTGTGGCTGGAATGCGTAAGAGGACATAAGGACCGAATGAAGATTAAGGAATACGAATTTAAAATCGTTCTTGAACATCACATGAAACATGCTGGTGCCGCTATTCAGTTGGAGGAAAACCGAAGAGAACAAGAAGCGATAACAGCGGAGTTGCTTGGTCTTGATGACGAGGATTAACCGCACATAAATACGCATAACAAATAAGACATAGGAGAAACATAATGAAATCCACAATCGCTCAACTCGAGCAAGAAATGAAGAACCTACAGGCACGCATTGATGAATTACGTGCTGCCAAACCTAAAGACGTACACATTGCCGCAAAGGCGGTGGAACAGTTCTATCACGAACATGGTATCGGTGGTGACCTCACTCGCGACAAATTCCGCAAACTAAACAAAATCGCAAAACAGATGGGGTATAACGGCAAAGAAAGCGCTCTACGTACGACATTCCTTTTCCGCAAGTACTGGATTCAGATGGAAGACATCGATTGGAGTTGACGTGGGCTGTTAGTACCAGTAATCTTGCTCTCGTCGAAACCAACATGGGATAAAACGATGAGCCAGGAAAACAAAGTATTCATTCAGGTGAGTGACTCGCAAAACGTGAACATCACCGCCACCGTAGACCAGCAGAATACGCAGGAAGATAGTGGTTGGGGCGCATTCTTCGGTTTCCTGGTTATTATTGGTGTGGTATTGGCGTTTACTGGGTTTCCGGTTTGGATGATTGTTGGTGGGCTACTGATCACTGCAATTGCAATCCCAATCGCTGGAGTGATCTGTTTCTTCGTAGGTTTCCTCGTTCGCGGCATGGGCGATGAACAGTTTCGTGAAAAGGTACTTAACAGTGATTACGAAATGACTCGAACGGATGCTGTATTCAACGTAATTGCAGGCGCTCTGGTAATTGCTGTCGTGTGGATGCTGTTTTTCTGATTGCCCAGGGCGTTGTCCTGGGCAGTTTAGGGTCAGATAATGACCATACTGACAAAGCAACCGGAGTAATTCAAATGACCAAGTTCCGCTTCACCAACACCGATGGCGATCTCTACACTGCTCGTGCAAACGATTACCAGACCGCCCTTCTCAAAGCAAAAGACATGCTCGGTGACGACGCTGTTCCTTATGGGGCTGAAACTGAGGCAGCCGCCAATGTGGAACAGATGATTGCTGAAGGCAAGGTCTTCTCGTTCTGACCAGCGTTGACCCCAAGGATGGGGTCTGGTAAGGTAATCATACCAGTCAGGGGTTGCCTGACATTATAAGACATAGGAAATAGACCATGAAACTTTCAAACATTCCGGAGTCGTTTGACTTCGCTGACATCAACGAATACTTCGACGAATTTCGCACCGAGCGAGATGATGTATTCATGTCCGTCATTGTTCACGATCACCTGGGCGTGATTGCTGTCTATTATGATGAGGACCTCGAGGGTTCGGTCGTTGACGCAGTTATGGACCTGACCGACGACGAAGGTACCGACGACAATCTCGCGTACACCATTCTATTCACTGTTTCTCGTTGACCAAATCAGTTGACCTCATGGATGAGGTCATGTAAGATAGGGTCATCAGTTGGGGAAACCAACACCGACCAGGCGGAACCTGGATTGAACTGAATAGAAGAGAACTGAAATGATTTACCTTGACCGTGAACAGATGGCGAACCTCCGCGCCGAATGGTTCTTTGAGAACCATGACCTTGACATCGCAGACGATACTGTAGAAGATGAAGTTGACGCACTTGAGGCTGACTTCGAAGCGTGGCGCGATGCTCATAACATTGACTTCCTTGACGAGGACGACCCCGACTTCGACACCAAGTTCGACAGCAACGCTCCGTGTTCCGTTTTTGATCTGGAGAACTGAAATGAAATACATCAGCCTTGTTCTATCATTCATCGTGTTCGTATTTGGTATTCTACTGTACAACGAACTTCCGAAGACTGCGTTGGGATACTCCCTTGTTGATTTGTCACCACTGTTCGGTGGAGGAATCTGGTTCCTTTTGTCTTTGGTGTGGGTGTTCAAACCGAAGGGGAATAATTGAAATGATCACGTACAGAGATTACACGCAAGCAGAGATGGATAACTTTTTCCAGGAGTTCAACGACGCATTGCCGTTTGAAGCGGACGAAGACGACCCCGCTGTCATGGAAGATTTTATGGAGTGGCTGAACACGATTGACCACAACACACAGGAAGAGAACTGATACCACCAACAGCCACGGACGGCTATTTTCGGAGATACTGAAATGAAAAAAGTGATCGCAATCGCAATCGCCGCCGCAGTGTTGTCTGGATGTCAGACAGCATTGTCGCGTGCATGCGGTCCTGAGGGCAGTCCTGAGGAGTGCCAAATGCGCAAGCAGATGATCTTCCAAGGAATGCAGATGATGAACCAACCTCAACCGCGGAACCTGAACTGCACAACATCATACATTGGTAATCAAGCGTATACCAATTGTTACTGAACCACCACCAACCCTTTCTCCAAGGGCAAGCCGGCTCTGCGCCCGGCAAAAGAAACCCCTGATCCGTTCTCCACAGGTCAGGGGTTTCTTCATTCCCTTAGATTACGCACCCTCAACAAAAGGACTTGCGCGTCCGTATTTATAGTCATTTTCTTATTGTGCTAAATACAGTATAATCCAACACATAACAATAAGGAAATACAAATGGATAATGTATACAGCACTACAGACATAATCCTTGCTGCCGTTCTCAAGGTCAAAGGATACAAACTACAAAACATTGACGTTCGTGGTAATAAGGGCACATTCAACTTCGAAGACGTTCCCGAATCTATTGTCCTCGAATACGACCTTGGAAGCCTCCAAGTCGAACCCGTCAGCTTCAACAACGCGATCAAAGCTCTGACAACCTCTTGTCGTCGCATGTCCGACGCAAAAGGCTTCGCAAGAAAATGAGTAAGTCAAAAGTCAAGGGCACCAACTACGAGAACAAGGTTCGTGACGCACTAAGAAACGCTGGTATTAAGGCTGAACGATCCCCACAAGTATCATTGGGCGCCTCTAAAAAGGAACTCGATGCAGACGTTGTTATAGGCACCCTGGATCGTCCTTTAGAGAAAGTCGAATGCAAGTTCCGCGCTTCTGTTCCAGTTTCCGTGTACAATTGGTTAGAGGGTAACAATTTCCTCGTAATGAAGAAGATTGGCAAACAATACCAAGACCTCGTTGTAATGGACCTTGATCGCTTCATGGAAATGTATTGGATAGCGTACCCAGGATCAAGACAGGATGAACAAGACTAAGAGATGTTGTCATTGCCTTCAAGAAAAACATGTTTCAGAGTTTTACGCAAGCAACAAATCAAAGGACGGATACTACTCGAGATGCAAACAATGTTACATCCGTTCAACACCAAAGCCGATAACACAACACATGGACGATAACACCGAAAATCACAACTACCCATACGCGACGTATTGGGAACAGTCAGAAATTCCAGAAGAGTATGACACACTACCAAACATAGCATTGATAGAAATCGTCACTGGCAAGCAAGCGGCAAGCACAGCAGTCGCTCCGCTCACGTCACCAAAAACTATTTCTGCGGACCATGAGTTTAAGATTGTGGTCATTGATAATGTCTTTCCTGAAAGAACATCTAAAGTGAAACATCATCCTGCGGAAAGAAAAACAAAAAGAAAGTCTTCCACAACAACAAAAAGAGTAGTCACATTAAAGGGGGAATTGTCTTACCTCGAAATCGATAAGGTTGATTCACGAATAGCAAAGAAGCTCCTCTCAGAGTGGGATCGTTCTATGCCAATTTCAATCTTTGCTTCAATGAAAGGTTATGGCCCGTATCTTACTCCATTCTGGAAGAGAACACACTTCCATGCAATTAAGAGCATTAGAGGAACTGTTAGTTACTTCTCGATGGAACCAACAAGTGTTAAAAAAAGACGGATTATCCCTTCTGACACTCCTGCAATGAGCAAGGTTCAGTTATTCAAATGAAATCTAAGCCACGAAAATTGTTTAACGGATACTCACTAATGTACATCTTGTTTGGTGTGGGTGTTGAGTGGAACGATCTCACACGAGAACAACAAAAGCACTACTCTGCTGTTTCTCGTAGAATCCGTTATTCACAAATGACTGATGAAGAAAGAAAAGAACACAACCGCTTGCACCAACGCCAATGGAAAGAAAATGGCGGGATAGATCACTATCGTGCGTATCAGCGGAAGTACAGAAAGAAACGTAGGGAAACAGACGAAGAATTTAAACAACGTGTTGATCAACACACAAGAAACTATCAGAACAGAAAACATAAGGAAGACAAATGAACAAACTATACGAATTCATTGAACACATCAGGAAACAAACAATTGCTGATGAACTCGACGTCCGCACATCTGCAGAAGGGATGACATTCACATTCGCTTGGAACACAAGATCACCAGGGCAGATGTGGTTCTTTCGGAGGCATTACTCATGGGGTGAGCTCGATCATGCTCCAGACCAGTTGATTTACAACGACCTGATTCACTACGCAAACCGTGAGTTCGAAATGCATACAAAAGCATTGGCAGAAATCAAGTATAAAGACGCGATGGGAGTTCTATGACAACAACGAAAGGTTATCTGTTCCGCAGATGCATCAGAACAGAACACGATGATGGAACAGTCGAATACGAATTCATCAACCCTGAACTTGACAATTTCATCGAAGAGATCTATTCGGATAGGGAAGTGATTCATCTCGAAGAACAAAACAAGAAGAACTGAATAAGGCATAGGGCCACATCTTCGGGTGTGATCTTGTGGAACCCTCCGCCAGAGTAGGGAATGCCGAAACTCTGGCATGAACAAAGGAGAATAATAATGGAACAAGAACTATGGGAAACAGTTGCCGACTATGAGGCGGAATTGGGAAGAAAGGACATTGAAATCAATGACCTAAAAGAACAATTGGAACAAATGAACCGCAAATTATCCGATAACTATGATAAAGCGATGAAAAGCGTGATTCAATACGGATAAATACTTCCACAACACAACCAACCCCTTTAAAAATACATTATGGCTGGAAAACCACAAAAAGAATTCGACCTGACGCCAGAGAATCTTCGCAATGCGGAGAAATGGTCTTCAGAAGGTTACACAATTGCTTCAATCGCAAAGGCGTTTGGAGTTGGTGTCACAACGTTCCGAAATTGGCGTAAGAAGCACAAAGAACTTGACGACGCTATCGAACGTGGACGCATCCATGACGAACAGTTGTGTATGAACCGCCTTCGTGAAATCGCATTTAATGACGGACACAAACAACATCTCACCGCACTACTTGCTTACGGAAAGATAAAGCACAGATGGAATGACGGTAGCCGCCTTGACGAGGCCACAGTTCCCGCACTACCAAAGGCTATTCCTGTTGAACTGGACGAATGATCGAACTCCTTCCTAAGCAGAAACAATTCGTTAAAGACGTCACAACCCCCTATCTTGCCTACGTAGGGGGTTTCCGTGCGGGTAAAACGGTTTCTCTTGCCATCAAAGCGCTCCACATGGCGTCTTTAACACCATACAAGACTGGCATCATTATGGAACCGACATTCAGTATGGTAAAGGATGCGTTGTTGCCTGTGTTTGACATGGTGCTTGCGGACTTCGAAATTCCTTTCGAAATGAAGACAGGACAATCTCCAGAAATAACTGTTCATTTCGAGCAAGGCCCATGTCGCATCCTTTTGCGTAGTGCTGAGAACCACAGACGCCTTCGTGGTATCACAGCAGCTTGGGCGGGTGTTGACGAGATTGACACAATTGAGGAAGACTTGGTTGATGATGCTTGGATTTCTATCAGCTCTCGTGTATCTGATGGCAAGTTCCGCCAGAAGTTCATCACAACTACTCCGGAAGGATACAGATGGACATACAAGTTCTTCGAGAAGAATCAGCACGAAGAAGACCGCCGCCTCATCCGTATTTCAATGAGAGAGAATCCACACCTCGATAAAGAATACGTTGATGAACAGGAAAGCCTATACGAACCACGATTGGCACAAGCATACATTGACGGTTACTTTGTCAACATGCAGAGTGGTGTTGTGTACTATGCGTTTGATCGTGAAAAGAACCACACTGATCTTACGCTATCCGACTTTCCTGAACATGTGCTCCACATTGGACAGGACTTTAACGTAAACCACAACTCCTCTATCGTTCATGTTGTTCACAATCAAGAGCCGCTTGCACTTGATGAAATTTGTGACATGAAGAACACAGAGGAAACGATAAAAGAGATCAAAAGGCGGTATCCAAACCGCAAAATCATAATGTATCCAGATAGTTCCGGTAAAAGTGAAAGCAGTAATGCTGGAATTGCGGACATCATACAATTTAAGAATGCTGGGTTTACAGTACGCCACCCAACAAAGAATCCACCTGTGCGCAATCGTGTAGCATCGATGAACTCTATGTTTTGTAATGCGAAAGGCGAGATTCGATACCGTGTAAATACAGAAAATTGTCCTAAATACGCTGAGGCTTTGGAAATGCAGTCGTATGATAGAAACGGCAAGCCAGAAAAAAGAAATGACATAGACCACCCTGTCGATGCTGCGGGGTATTTCATACATTACCAGTATCCATTGCAGGAAATGGACCGCAAGCGCGTAACAATCAGGAAAGGATAACATGGATTCACTTTGCAAACTATTTGAAACTAAGCCATCGCAAGAAGCACAAAAAGCGTTGGATTACCTTGACGGTCTACAACTACAGTATGTTGTCGACATGTTGAACGAACCATCACAGGGTCGAGCATTCTGGAAAGAAAAAGGAATGAGAGCCCGCTACCGCAACCTTACAAAGCGTGTGGTAGAAAAATCATCACAACTTTTCACTGATGAGCCGCCAGCATTTGAAGTGTGGCAAGACAGTGATACTCCAGACGAGAATCAAACAGCAGCAATTGTTGAGATTTACTCCGCAGCAGATGTTCAGAGTTTCTGCGTCAATCTTGATCTGGTCACTCGCCTACTTAAAACTTCTCTTGTACTACAACAGTTCTCAGACGAAACGGACACTCTTGTGTTCGATCTACTCCATCGTGGAAACGCGTATGTGGAGTTCCATCCTGTTTCCCGTCAACCTACAAAGATTGTAGTCAAGCTGGATAGTGATGAGTCTGATGAGTGGGAATACTTCCGCATTTGGACTGCTGACACAATTGAAGATTGGCGTGAGAAGAAAGGCGCTTATGAGATGACTGCGGAGATGTATGAAACGCAAGACAATCCATACGGCGTAATCCCTGTTACTCCTTTCTACGATAGCACAATGCCACGAACTGGCTTCTGGTGTCGTCCTGGAATGGATCTAATTCATTTCAACGAAGCATACAACATGCACATGGTGGACATGGACTTCGCCGCATCATGGAGTGTGAACCAGACACTTTACACAAACGTTAACTTTGCTGATGATGAGATTCCTGGCGTTCAGGTTGAAGAAGTATACAAACAACCTCTTCCACGAATGACAAATAGTGCTCCATCACAAACCGTTATGGGATTGGGTAAAGTAGTACAAATTGACACTAGTGGTGTTGAGCAAGTCTATCTTGAGTTCAAAGGCCCGACTATCGACTTCACCGGACCAACACAAATGTTTAACAGTTGGATGCATGATTACGCAGCGGACTGGTCTGTTCGTGTTAAGATGACAGACGGTGCGAATGCGCGTAGCGGCTTCCAACTTGTCGTTGAAGAGATTGACAACCTTGAATTGCGCCGCCAGCGTTCACGAATGATGGAACGCTCATTAAAGCACATGATGTACATGTCGATGCACATTTGGAACATTGGACATGGTCAAACATTCTCTGATTCTGCATTAGCGTTTGTTTCTATTCCAGACGCAAATCTTCCTATCGATTCCAAGGCAGAAGAAGAGACGTGGTCAATGAAGATCAGTGAGGGACGTGCTTCCCGCATTGATTACTTCATGAAAACGGAAGGAATGACACAAGACGAAGCGGAAGCGAAGGTAGAAGAGATTGATCAATACAGAGGTGGAACTGTTCAAACACCACAAAACGATACTGAAGACCAATAACCGATAAATAAACTTATAGAAGGGTGGATGCCCTGAAGGAGGTAGGTGGATGCCTAATCCAGAAAACGTCAAGCCAGACGAAAACGGCACACAAGAAACAACTGATAATAAAGACACAACTAGCGGAACGGATGTTCCTGCAGGTGAAAAAGATTCAGGAGAAGCAAAGTACAGTACTGTTGAGGATGCACTTGCCGAAATTCAACGACTCCATGATGTGGTAAATGACATCAAGTCGAGTCGCGATGAGGTTAAAGGGAAGCTTCGGAAGTTAGAAGACGCTGCAAATAAGGCGGACGAAGACCAGAAGAAGGAACAAGGAAAGTACAAAGAACTGTACGAGGCTGAATTGGAAAAGAACAATTCGCTTCAGACGAAAATTCGGAACACAGCGGCGGACGCTGCCTTAACTTCCGAACTAACGAAGGCTGGAGCAGTTGCTGTTGAAACAGCGTTGCCTCTAATCAACCGCGATAAGCTGGTTTTTGATGATGAGGGAACACTGAAGCCTGAATCTGTGGTGGATGCCATCACCGAAGTGAAGGAGAAGCACAAAGTGCTTTTCGGCGAAAAGCCACAGATACCTGACACAAAACGTCCTGGAGAGGGCAAAAGTAGTGGCGGGTACCTTGATGAACTAAAGAAATTGCAACAGAATCCGCGCGCAACGTTTAACGACTTCGCCGCTCTGAAAGCAAAATACAACATTAAGTAATTAGGAGAAGGCTACAATGGCTGATTTTTACGTAGGACTAACAGGTTCCGTACAACTGGATGATGTTCGCATCACTGAGGAACTGAAAACACAATTTATCCTGGCATACCGTCAGGCAAACGTCATGGACGCTCTTGCAGAGTGGAACTATGACATGAACGCAAAGAGCGTTTCTTTCGCTCGCTACCCACAGCTCGCAAATGGCGAAACCCCACTGAATGAGCGTGAAGAAGTTGATTCTGAGCAGATGAGCGATTCTGCGATCTCCTTCACCCCAGTTGAGTATGGTAACGTTGTGTCTCTGACCAACCTTGCTGTTCTTCAGTCCGGTGGTCGTGACGCTATGGCTGCTATGCAGCTGATCGGTCAGAACATGGCAACAACTCGCAACAAGCTAGCTATCGCTGCTGTTGAAGGTTCAAGCAACTCTACCGACAAAGCTGGTGCTATCATCACCCCAACCGCTCTGAACCAGGTTTACAACAAACTGGCTCGTGCTAACGTGCCTAAGCACAGCGCAACTGGCACTTACGTTGCAATCATGCACGACGACGTTATTCACGATCTACGTGAAGGTTCTTCAGCTGGTTCTTGGGAAGATGTTAACAAGTACAACAACGAACTTCCTGTTCTGATGAACGAAGTTGGCATGTACAAAGGCTTCCGCATCGTTCGCAACAACGACTGTTCAGTAACTGAAAACGGCACAGGTTCGCCTGCTGAGCCAGATGATTACATTTCGTCTTTCATCGGCTTCAACGCTTTCGGTCTTGCTGAGAGCCAGATGCCAGAAATCCGCATCACTGGTCCGTTTGACAAGCTGGGTCGCTTCGTCAACGTCGGTTGGTACGGCGTGTTCAAGTACGGTTTGATTGAGCCATCAGCAACTCAGTTGCTGGTAACTGGTTCTAGCGTTGCTACAAACCCAGGTTCTTAATCAATCCCTTGATTAACGAACTGTGAACTAAAGGGGGCTGGGTGGAAACATCCGCCCCCTTTTTCTTTTTAAGGAGCACGAAATGGCATTTACCTTTGACGCAACGATAGGTGGGGAAGATTCAAACTCTTACTGCACTGTCGAACAAGCAGATGATTACATGGATGCACGCCTAAGCACAGATGCTTGGGATGCGTTATCCACTTCTGATAAGGAAAGTGCACTTGCTATGGCCACTCGACGCATTAATGCGGAACGTTTTGGTGGTAGAAAGACAGCACAATCACAAGCATTACAATTTCCTCGAGAAGTCATCTACGATAAAGACGGATACGTTTACGATTCGAACGTAATTCCGCAAGAACTAATAAACGCCACTTGTGAAATGGCTCTATTCTACTTGGAACGTGACGAAGAAGGGATTGTTACTGAGTATGAACTGCATGACGCACAATACATTGAATCGTATGGTGTTGGTCCTCTGAGCTACAAGTTCAAGAAAGGCGCAAAAGCAGATGGCTTGCCTAATGCTGTTCAGCGTGAGTTGAGAGCAATGGGGCTAGGTGTTTGGTTAAGAAACACTGCGGGCATAATGATCCGTTAAACGATAAATAGTTTTAGCAAGCACAATTTGGGAGTTAACTTATGGCAACACATACCATTCAAAATGGTGATGCGTTTCCCGATACATTCGTTCATGGCGATACATGGTCTCTTGACTGTGTATGGAACGGATCAGACGGAAACCCAGTAGACATCACAAACATAGATTTAGCCGCAGGCATCAAGAAAGAATACTCCCAGGACGTTCTTGTAAACTGGACCGTCACAAAAACTGATGCTGCAAATGGTGCTTTCACACTTTCCCTTACCCCAGAACAAACGGCGGAACTTCCACCACGAAGAGGGAAACGCATTACAACTTTTCTCACGGATGTTCAAGCGACGTATACAGACGGTACGGTTAAAACCGTATGGTACACATCGATTAACATGCAAGCGCAGGTGACATCATGAGTAATGTAACGATTAACACAGAAGACAACACAGTAATAATCGAAACTGGCGTTGCAGGTCCATCAGGACAAGGCGTTCCAGTAGGTGGAACGACAGGACAGTTCCTAAAAAAGACGTCCGATTCTGACTTTGATACTGAGTGGAGTGATACTTCCGCATCCGTAAACAGCCTTAACGACATTAATGATGTCACTATCACAACTCCATCAAGTGGAGAAGTGTTGAAGTGGAACGGAGTTGCTTGGGTAAACGGAACTGACTCAGGTGATGATGCGGTGTGGGGTAACATTACTGGAACTCTTTCAAATCAAACTGATCTTCAGTCCGCATTAGATGGAAAGAGCGATACAACTCACAACCATGACAGTGATTACGCTGCATTGAGTCACACTCATGTGATGGCAGACATCACAGATTCTACATGGATTTCTGATTACACCGTAACTGAAGGTGATGTAACAGCACATCAAAGCGCATTAACAATCACCGAATCGCAAATTAGCGATCTTGGTTCTTATTTGACAGATGCCCCTTCTGACGGCAATGAGTACCTGCGTAAAGATGGTGCATGGGCGCTTGTTACAACCGGTGGTGGCGGTGCTACAACATTTGTTGAATTGACTGACACTCCTGCGAACTTCACATCACAAGGCGGAAAGGTTCTTGCAGTAAACGTTGCAGAAGATGCAATCGAGTTTATTGACGCACCAAACAGCGCTGTATGGGGCAACATTACTGGAACACTGTCTGACCAAACTGATCTTCAATCCGCGTTGGATGGTAAGTCTGATACAGGGCATGATCACTCAGGCGTATACGAACCTGCTGACGCAACTATTCTGAAAGACGCTGACATAGGCGTAAACGTTGCAGCACAGAGTCACACTCATGTTATGGCTGACATCACAGATTCTACATGGATCAGTGATTATACGGTTACGGAAGGTGATGTCACCGCACATCAGGCTGCTCTGACGATCACAGAAAGCCAGATTTCAGACTTGGGCTCTTACATCACAGGTATTGCTTGGGGTGATGTAACAGGAACTCTTTCAAATCAAACAGATTTACAAGGAGCATTGGATGCAAAATCTGATGCGACACATAATCATGACGGCGATTACGCAACCACAGCACAAGGTGCTTTGGCAGACAGTGCGGTTCAGCCAAGTGATAACATTTCAACTTTAACAAACGACTCCGCATTCATTGCACACGCACCATCTGATGGAAACGAATACGTTTCAAAAAATGGTTCTTGGGTCGTTAACACAGGAGCAGGCGGTCCAACAGGTCCAGGAGTGGACATTGATTTGGGCACAATAGCTTCGCCAAATAACGCAACTATGGATTGTGGGAGTTTCGTATAATGGCTTTACAAATACGCCGAGGCACTGACGCCGAAAGACAAACAGTCATCTTCAATGAAGGTGAAGTAATTTACACAACCGACCTTAAAGAGATTTGGGTTGGTGATGGTTCGACAACTGGTGGTGTGAAGGTAAGTGATACCAACCAACAGAATGATTCGGATCAAACAACAGATGCTACACCAACGGTTCTTGCGACTATTGCAATTCCGAGCGGTGAAGAACGCGTCATACAAGTACGAGTTCGTGGACATGAAGATGCTACAGATGATACGTACTGGCGCAACATGAGATTCTGTGTTAAGAACGTAGGTGGAACCGCATCGCTGGTTGGCGGGGTTGCGAGTGATACCGGACACGACACGGGAGCAGCTGGTTGGGACATTTCTGCGGGTGTGAGTGGAGGAAATGCGACGGTCACAGTAACGGGCGAAGCGGCTCATACAATTGATTGGACCGCAATAACGGAGAAATTTTAATGGCTCTTGATTTTAATACAACAACGAACATCATCAGCGCAGGCGATGGGGCGGGCATTGAGCTTGATCCAGGCGCAACCGAAATCGTAACGATTAATAACGGTGTTCTGCTGCCTGATGGAACGAAGAGCGAACCATCTGTTCGCTTTTCAGATGACAACAACACAGGAATTTACTCGCCGACCAACGAACAAGTAGGTATTACCGGAAACGGGGAACTTGTTTTGGTTACAGAGGGTGTAGCGAGTGCTGTCAACTACGTTCATGTCACAAACAGTGCAACTGGTAATGACTTGATCATCGCCGCTGCTGGAACTGACACAAACGTAGACATTGACATCCAACCGAAAGGAACCGGTAAGGTTCTTATTGGTGGAACTGAGGTTGCAAAAGTAGGTGATGCTCCTACCTCTCACACTCATGTGATGGCGGACATCACAGATTCAACTTGGATCTCCGATTACACCGTAACAGAAGGCGATGTAACAGCACACCAGGGCGCTCTGAGCATTACAGAAAGCCAGATCAGTGATCTTGGTTCTTACATTACTGGTGTCGCTTGGGGTGATGTTACTGGAACGCTGAGTAATCAGACAGACCTACAATCTGCTTTGGATGGTAAGGCCGCATCAAGTCATACCCATGTCATGGCAGACATTACTGATAGTACTTGGATTTCTGACTACACAGTAACCGAAGGTGATGTTACTGCACATCAGGCAGCTCTGTCAATTACAGAAAGCCAGATAAGTGATCTTGGTTCTTATGCAGCCGCATCACACGTTCATGAAGGAACGACAATTGATGCAACTGGCGTAACCGATGGTTATGTTCTGACTGCGGACGGTGCAGGTAATGCTGCTTGGGAAGCTGCAAGCGGTGGAGGCGCATCACAACTTTCTGACCTCAGTGATGTAAACACAAGCACGCCTACAAACCGCAACGTTCTCGTTGCAGATGGAGTTGATTGGGAAAGTCGTGCTCTGACGGAAGCGGACATTTCTGACTTGGGTTCTTATTTGACTTCTGTTCAGGCAGGTGACATTGATTCTCAATCTGCAACTGACGGTTACGTCCTTACTGCGGACGGTGCAGGTAATGCTGCTTGGGAAGAAGTTTCCGGAGGCGGTGGTGGAGGCGAAGACTATTTTGCTGAAAACTACAACGGAACGTTGCCAGTCGCTACGGGTTCCGACTCTCTCGCTATAGGGGAAGATTCGGAGGCTACCGGCGGGTCCTCGATTGGTATTGGTAAGTATGCGAAAGCGTCAAACACGCAATCAATCTCGATCGGAATTTATGCACAGACCTCAGGTTCAAACTCAATCAACATTTCAAATAACGGTAACTCATGTTCAGGTACAAACTCAGTTATCATTGGTGGAATGAACTCCTCTTGTGGAGCGACAGGTTGTGTAGGAATTGGGCGCAACATGACAGTTCAAAGTAACTATAGCATAGTTGTTGGAGCTGACGCCTTGATCGGTTCCAGCGCTACTGGTGGTATAGCAGTGGGCCGTGCTTCAGGCCTGGGAAGTACCGGCGACTACTCTGTCGTCAATGGTTACTACGCTTTCTCAAATGCATACGAATCCGTAGTAATTGGCAGAAGTGCAAGTTCAAACGATTTCGCAAATACTTGTATTATTCTTCAAGCGCGCAAGACCCAGGCTGGTGGTCCCGTAACAATTCGTTCGGGATTCGAAGGGCAACTATACATCGGTGGTAGTGATGCCCAATACGTTATCCCATCGTATGCATCGGGTAGTGAACCTACTGGTGTCACAGGTGGCTTGATCTATGATAGCACAAACAATAAACTCAAGTTCTATAATGGCAGTTCTTGGGAAACCGTAACAAGTTCTTAATAGGAGAATAATAATGGCACTACAAATGACAGTCAGCTCAACGTATGGAGTTGATTTCAACACTGCATACCTTCGAATCTTTCATGTGGAAGTTTTTACTCCACCAAACGATTCAAACAACAGTATAGCTGTCGACCTCGAGGTGTATGCTACTGCAGAAACCAGAGACGCTGGAAAAGAACCAATTGATAGGTTGCACCTTGAAGGTCCATTTGATGAATCATCATCACTATCCAAAGCAGACCTCTACACCTGGCTGAAAACACAACCAGGATTTGAGAACGCAATAGACGCATAATGTTTAAGTGGCTGTACAATTTCCTGTTTATCGACCAGAAGACTCAGACATTGAGTCACACAAAATTCTGGTCGCAGACAGGGTACGCCATTATGTGCTGGTCGTTCGTGTGGGTGATCTATCAAGGAAAGACAGAAGTCGATTACATGCTGTGGGCTTTATTTGGAGCAGTAGTAATTGGAAACAGAACATTGAAAAAGGTATTGGTTAAGGATGAGTGAAGAACGACTTGAAAGACGAAGTGATGATTCAAAGCATGCCAGGCATGAGGCTCGTCTTGACCGTCTTGAAGGTGTTGTTGAAGGAATCGCCACCAACCAAGCAAGATTGGAAAGCTCAATAACCAACATGTCTTCAAACATCGACAGATTGATTGACACAGTTACGCAGAACTCAAGAACAAATTGGGGGAATTACGCAGCATGGTCAGGCGTCATTCTTATTGTAGCAGGACTTGTCGTTTACCAACCGTTGACCGCTGTTGAGGAAAATCTTGCAGAGCACATAAAGGATGGACACCCGCACACTGTAATACAAAGGGTAGAAGACCTTGAAGACAATGCGATCAAGCAAGACGATTGGATGCTTGAGCACAACCAAAATAATGTAAGAACATCTGAGAAACTGAGGGCACTGGAAAAGGTAGTTGAAGACATACGTGCCGAACAACTGCGAAGAACACAAAAAGTTTACAAAACGGAATGAATGAAAAGTAAAGGTAAATACTACAATGCATCGAGTACAGAAAAAGCTATACAAAGCGTACGGTAAAGTGGCAAAGAAACTAGGCGAGGAGTTTGAAATCTTCCGCCCAGACCCTTTTGTTCTTCGTCTTACCGATGCGAACTATCTTGACACAAAATACGTCTCAGTTTCCAATGACAACTCATACAACTCGAATGGTGATGATTCAAAGCGTAAATTGTGGGTTGATGGCCGCCTCGAAGATCTATTCGACATTCAGTGCGGTGATTACATGATTAACCGAGAAACTGATCAAGCATTGTTTGTGTCTAAGAAGGATCTTAACCTACCGCTTGAAGTAGTTGAGTGTAATGCTCGCGTAACAATTTCAAAAACAACTTCTGCGTCTTACGAGGATACAGGAAGTGGATGGGGAGTCAACGCAACTCCTGATAACATTGACATAGCACGCGATCTACCTGCTTATGTTCATGCGGTGGGTGCTACTGCCATTGATGGTGGTTTCATTCCTGCTCGCACCTCTTATGATGCGTCACACAACACCTACAAAGTGATGTTAGCGCTTCCAGAGGGATTAGTTATGAATGGATGCGTTATTACACATGGAAGTGTAAAGATTTCAGCACAGCACGTTCATTATGACGATGGTGTGTATACAATTATGGGAGTCAATGTTCAGTGAGCCTAGAAGTTTCATTAAAGGTTAGTGGCAATGCATTCTCTGAGATAAACAAACTATCTCAGAAGATCGATCGCACAATTAACCTTTCATTGAAAGACATAGGTAAAGAACTACAGACGGATGCTAGACGCAGGATTGCTGTCAGTAAGACAGATCCAGCAGGCGTTCGTTGGGCTCCATGGAGTTTTGCTACGTTAGAGTCAAGGATTAGACGTGGTACAGCAGGGCGAGGACTGCTGTACGACTCAGGGAAGTTGTGGCGTAGCATCAATTACAATGTTCGAGGAAATGTTCTTGAGCTTGGAAGCACAGTTGAGTATGCAGAATACCTCCAAAAAGGTCGTCAGCGCATGCCAGCCCGCCAAATAGTTAACATGAACACCCCTCGTGTTAAAAAGGTGGTTAAAAAGCACCTAGTTAAACAACTGAAGAAGGCATTCAAATGACAGCATTAGCAGATTTGATGGATGATGCCATCACAAAAACAAAGTCGGCTACGACAATCGACTCTCGTGCTGGTCTTGCCGCAATGCACCACACAGATCCAACTATGCGTAGGGCGCCCCTGCCCTGTGCTTGGGTAATTTACGGTGGGATGTCAAATGCATCTCCCGATCCAAACGGAATTCCAGGTGGAATTGACGCTTCATACGAAATAATAGTCAAGGTTCTCCTTGCGTATAACACAGAATCAGATTTAAAAGCAGCACAATACCCGGTTCTTGATGACATAAGGGATGCAATGACATCATCGCCGCTAACCGCTGTAAAAGGATGCGTGCACTTCAAATTTGAGGCGGAAACGCTTGAAGAAATGGACGATAGACTCGTGTACGTTCAACGTTATTCTGTAAAAGGAACGGCATAAATACTTCCCGATTGGGATACAAAACAATTAATTGTGAGGATTAACTAATGTCTACATGCAAATCACTAGAATCTTTCAAGGGCCGTGGCGCTGTTCGTATGGCGCTTCGTGCTGCTGATGGAACTTTGAGCAATCACTTCCGTATTGCTGAAGCTCGTCGCCTTGAAATTACAACCAACCAAGACTTCGAAGATCAGTACAGCCGCTGTGAAGTTACTTCCGGTAACATCATTCACTCGCTGAACCAGACTGACTACGAAATGGCTCTCGAAACCTTCGATTTCAGCTCCGACATGCTAGCACTTGCTTACTACGGTTCTAACACCTCAGTAGCTGGCACAACTGTTTCTGCGGAAAGCCACGGCGCAGTATCTGCGGGTGACATCGTTCAGGTGACACATCCGATTAGCCTGACTTCTGTAACAGTTACAGATGGCGGCGGCTCTCCAGCTTTGGTAGAAGATACCGATTATACGCTGGACGCAGACCACGGCACAGTCACCATGCTGACAAGCGCAACCGACCTTCAAGTTTCATACACGTATGCTGACTATGATAAGATCGAAGGCGCACTTCAGTCTGTTCGTGAGTACGCTATCTGGTTCGAAGGCTACAACATCAACAACAGCGATGAGCCTGTTACTATCGAGCTTCACCGCGTTGCTGTTAACCAGAGCACATCTCTGATGGCTATCACAGAAGAAACCTTCAACCTTGAGTTGACTGGTAAGCTACTGGCTGATAGCACAAAGGGTACGGGTCAGTCTAAGTACTTCCGTATTCTGAAGGCTGCGTAAATAACGCAAAGTTGAGGGGGCTAAGCCCCCTCATACCCATACTATAAGAGAAAGGACAAATGACACAAAAAAAGAAAACAATAACAGATAAAGAACTTGAAATACTGTTCGGCGAAACCGGTAGCGTTGATGTACTTGGAACAGAGTACAAAATCTACCCATTTAACGCGAAGCAAACAGGAATTGTGATCAAGAAGATTGGTATCCTTGTTCCAATTCTAGGTAATCATGTAGACCCCACAGGACAGGTCACGATTCCTACGCCAGCGTTAATTGGCATTCTCACAGAGTCGTGGGATGCAGTTCTCGAAATCGTCGCAATGATGATGAAGGTTGATGTTGAGTATGTTGAACAACTTGACCTTGCCACAGTAATTGAAGTCGTACTAGAGATCATAAGAGTAAACAGAAGTTTTTTCGGCGAGAGAGTGGAGGCCGTTCTGGCAAAAGGACAAGAAGTTCTTCCAGGACTGACGACGATAGCACCTACGGAAGACTGATAGTTTACCTAATCCGCAATGGGTTTTCACTCCAAGACATTCTCGGCGAAGATTATAATCCAAATGGCATGACGATGGAGCAGATCCATTACTTTGCGTTAGCTATAAGCGAATCGCATGCACATGAACATTCGGATGAAGGTTTAGAACACAAGGATGCAGTCAAACTGCGTAAAAGTCAGCGCTGCTTGCATGATTGGCTCGAGGAAACAGTAAGGGAAGAAAATGGCGGATCTTGATCTAAAAGTTGAATTAAAAGTCGTTGACAAAGCTTCGCGTGAGCTGAAGAAGTTTCGTGATGAGTTAGCAAAGACAAAGAAAGAAATCAAAGCTGTTTCCAAGACACAACTCAATGTTTCTACTTCGGGTGGAGGCATCGGTGGTGGGGGCTCAGGCGGCATTGGCGTTGGAACTGCTGCTATAGCAGGTGCCGCTGCTTCAAAGGTAATTTCTTCCATCACTGGTGCTATTGGTAGTTCTACAAGAACTCTGAAGCGCTCTTTCGAGGAAGTTGGTAAGTCTATTTCTGATGCGTTGAGCAAAGATGTTCTCGGCGCATTGATTGACATCACCAAAGGGCTCGAAAAGGTAGAACATCATGCGTATCAAACGACCCAAGCAATAGATGCTCTGACAGATCAGATGCAGTTCTTCATGACAGGTTCGTTATCACAAGGCTATCGCGATGCCGGTGATGCTATTGAAGACGTTGGTGATAAGGCGGAAAAATCCGAGAAGAAAGTTTCCAAGTTTGCAAAGGTAGTGGGTCTTTTCAAGAAGGGTGCCGGTTTTCTCGGCGGTATCATTGGTGGGATTTCATTAATCGGTGGTGCGATCGTAGGCGCAGCGGCTTCGGCTATTGGTGCTACAAAACAGGCAATTGATTTTGCTGATGCAATAGGCAAAGCAGCGGATGTTGCTGGAGTAGGTACGGAAACGCTCCAGGAACTCCGCTTTGCGTTCGATAAGTTCGGTGTTTCCGCACAAATGACGGACGAAGGACTTCGTAGATTCACGCGCCGTCTGGGTGAGTTCAGAAAGTCGGGCGGCGGTCCTGCAAAAACAGCTCTACAAGAACTCGGACTTTCTGCCCGTGTGATGAATGGCGACCTTCAAGGAACGGAAAAACCGCTCGACGCTGTCATTGATTTGCTGAGTCAGATTGAAGACCAAGCACAACGTTCAGCATTAGCAGCACAACTGTTTGGTGATGATGCAGGTCCAAAGTTGGCACTTGCGCTCGGTCAGGGGCTAGAAGTAATCGATGAACTTCGCCTCCGTGCTCGTGACCTGGGAATTGTGTTGTCCGATGATGTCATCCGACAGGCAGAACAAGCAGGTGATGAATTCTCAACCCTCGCACAAATAATTAAAGTTCAATTGACGGCTGCGATGCTCGATTTGCTTCCTGAGGTTCGCGCGTTCATCCAGACACTGATCCAAAACCGAGGAAAGATCACATCATTTGCTCGGGAGATGGCGTCGTTCGCAAAGGATGCTTTGAAGCTTGGCTTCGCAATTGCGAAGGGCACAATTGAGCTTGCGAAGTTCTTTGGTATCATTGACCGTTCACTCGACGAGAAAGTTGTCCGGGCTGCGAACAAGTATCTTGATTTGAAACAACGAGTCGAAAACGCTGATAGACAAGGGAATAGAAGGGCAAAACAATCATTAACTCGTCAGATGCGTGAAGCTCGCGAAGAGTACAAAACACTACTTGATGAAAAGGTTCGCATAGCTAAGGTAGCTAACGCTGCCCGTCTTGAGGCGGAAAAAGCTGCTGAGGACATGGACACAAAACTCGAGAACATGTTCAAGCCTGGTGAACGTGGACAGGGTGGAGTAGCACAGTTACCAGAAACCTTCGGTAAGTCAACTGAAGAGGCAGATAAACTCAAAGAAGCACTCGAGGAGTTGAACAAAGAAGGCGAGAACTTACGTATTAGCTTACTCACGCCTACTGAAAAATACACCGAAGAATTATTCAAGTTAAATGAAATGTTCCAGCAAGGCGCTATTGGTGCTGAAACGTTTAAGCGAGCACAAGAAGCTCTCAAGGAAGAAGTTAGTGGTGGACTGTATGCTGTCACAAGAACAGACCAAGAGAAGCTGGCAGCCGAACTTGACCGACTAGACCAATTATTCGAAGATGGTATTATCAACTTCGACACGTACTCCCGCGCATACTTTGATGCGATGGATGCGATGGAAGAAAAAACGGAAGAAACCGCTGATGCGATGAACGAGTTTTTCCTTCAAGCCGCCCGTTCAATGCAACAGTCAATGTCCGACTTCTTCTTTGATTTCATGCAGGGCGAGTTCTCCAACTTAGCTGATTCATTTAAGAGAACAATTGACCGAATGGTTGCTGACATGTTGGCATCACAATTCGCACAAATGATGTTTGGCAACTACGGCAAGACAGGAAGCATCGGTGGTATTGTAGGACAAGCCGGTTCATTCATTTCTGGATTAATCGGACGTGCGTCAGGCGGCCCAATGGTTCCAGGCGAAGCGTATCAAGTTCACGCAGGTGAGGTAATTGTTCCACAAGTACCACAATACGTCTACCCATCAAAGCCAGCATTTGCTGAAGCAATGGGCGGAGGACAAACAATACACTTTGCTCCTGTTATTAACACAATGGACTCAAGAGGGGTTGAAGAATTCTTCGAGGACAACGGACGAATGATTTACGAAACACTTGCAGGCGTAGGTAAAAAATTGAATAAGGGAGGCTTCTAATGGCTTTTGAAGATGTTGTGTTTCCACAACTTGCTTGTAAGGGCGTAACTCGTGAAGAGGACATTCCTGTTGAAGTAACAAGCAACGGAACAGTTGAGAATAGAAGCACACCAGTTGGTTGGGGCGGATTCGTTTGGACGATTTCTTCAGTAGGACAATCTGCAGATGTGATTCGTGCCGCAGGATCTTTCATCCGCCAAAGACATTACACAGTTAACTCGTTTAAGTTCAAGGATCCGTTGGAACCAGAACTGGACGAAGTGCCATTGGCACACTACTCAGGAACAGGGTGGAAGTTGTACCTTCCTGAGTATGATACATCAGGCAACAAAGTTGCAGGGGTGCATCCCATTTTCCACCCAGACATGTCGAACCTCACGATAACAAGGAACGGTAGCCCCGCCAGTGGCACATTCAGTGTCATTGACGGGGAGCCAATCCTCACTATTTCCGGTTCCATTAGCACAGATACTATCAGGGTATCAGGTCCTTACTGGATCGCTGTCCGTCTGGCAAGTAAATGGTCATGGAGTTCTGTCACTTTAACAGATCAAGGCTACACAGACGTTGGTCCACATGCAGCTCGAACTGCGGACATCGTTCTGAAAGAGGTTTTTGAATACTAATGAAGACAATTGATCCAACCCTAAAAGCAGCATTAGCTACCGGAAAACGCGCTTTTTTGCTCAAAATCACGGGTAAAAATGGGGTCATTTACGGTTTTACGAATCACGACAAGGAATTGACGTACGACGGAACCACTTATTACCCAGCACCAGGATTGCGTCACCTCGAGACGTACTACTCTAACAGTGCTGAGGTGTCTTCTAGTACGTTCCAGATGGCTTACGTAGATGATGGGTTAGTTGACGAAGAGTTAGTCCGTCTAGGCGTGTTTGATGGAGCAGAATACGAAATCTATCGAGTCGCTTGGGACGATCTTGCGGCTGGACATTATGTTCATGACAAAGGAACACTTGCTGTTTCTAAATGGACCGAGCACACGATGAAGCACGAGACACATGGCTTTGAACGTGACTTAGCGAGAAACGTCGGATCGCTTCACACAGCATCTTGTATTCATGTGTTTGGTGATCAGTATGGCGACGATCCACATAAGCCAGGAGCATGTACTTTAAGCAAGGCAAGTTTCACTGTAAGCGGAGAAGTGAGCGTAGTAGATGCACAACGGATTCAGTTCACTATTGTTCTGACCGGCGAGGCAGACGACTACTTCACGAATGGAACGCTGACGTGGACTTCAGGAAACAACACAGGAATGTCTTCTCCAGTCAAGAAGCATACTGTTGGCGGTTCTGAAATAATTGACTTAGCACTACCTACATTGCTTCCGATACAGGCCGGCGATACCTTCAATGTGGTAGCGGGTTGTGATAAGACATTTGAGCAATGCCGCGATAAGTTTAGCAACACAATCAACTTCCTTGGATTTAAGGATCTGAACCCTGGAGTAACACGTCGATGATTACAAGACAAGATGTTGTCGATGAAGCACTGAGTTGGAAAGACACCCCTTTCCACGACCAGCAATGTGTTAAGGGCGTTGGTGTTGATTGTGCTATGTTGGGGTTTGGTGTTGCATCTGAACTTGGTTTAGTTGATCGCAAAGACCGCATTAAAATTGCGAAGTACTCACCTGAGTGGCATTACCACAACAACGAGAGTGCTTTGATTAAAGCAATGGAAATGTTTGGTTGTGTAAAAGTAAATTACCACGACATGGACATTGGCGACATTGTTGTGTTTAAGTACGCAAAAACAGAAAGCCACATGGGAATTGTTATAGGGCGTGACGAAGATAGTGACGCATGGACAATTATTCATGCAGTAAAGGGAAAGGCAACTAACAAAGTTGTCATTGGAAATCTTGGCGGAAGTTTGGAAAGAAACTTTCGTGGAGCATACAGACTACCAGGAGTCGAATAATGCAGTTAGTTATTCCCGCAGCGGCAGCGATGGGTGGATACGCACTCTGGGGTTCAACCGGAGCACAAATTGGTTGGATGATTGGTTCGGCTTTGATGGCAGAGGATCAAACGATCAACACAGGACGTATGGGCGAGACGTTCGTTGCCACATCACAGTTTGGTACGCCAATAGCTCGCATTTACGGAACTGATGTTATTCCTGGCAATACTGTGTGGTCGACTGAAAAGACTTGGCACACACAAACCTCTGGAGGAGGTAAAGGTATCTCTGGTGGAAGCACAGAAGTTCAAACACAATACGCAACAATCACAAGACAGATAAGTATTTGTGAAGGTCCGATCCTTGGTATTCGTCAAGTTTGGGACAATGAAAAGTTAGTTGTAGCAGAGGGTGGAAACGCACTTCCAGGAACCCTGTACTTGGGGTCCTCAACGCAAGGACGCGATCCTGTGCTGCAATCTCATTTAGGTGCTGACGTATCTGCATTCCGTGGCTTAGCATACATGGTTATCGAGGATGAGTATCTCGGTCAGGGTGGCGTTGTACCAAATTATCGTTTTGAAGTTGTATACGGAGAACCGCTGTGAGTGCTACTGGCTGGTGGAAATTTGAACGTCTGTACACCGACTCCTTTGCTGGTGTGACTGACATTGATTACTCTGGCCGATTTGTGTGGGCGGTAGCAGGAGGCAATCTTCGTGTGTATGACGTCTACGATTTGGAACAGTACCTTGATGAAATTGATTCGTTTGTTATTGAAGAACCAAATCGTGGCTTAACAGTATTCGAAACCTTCTCCTTGCCAGGAGCGGGTTATTACCTTGAAATAGCTAACGGAACGGCATACGTATCTGCCGGTAGCACATTTGCTTCGATTTACGAAGTTAAAACAAATGGCGACATTGAAACAATCTCTGCACCAGACACAATGCAAAGTAACATCCATCATTACGATGGGAAGCTTTGGATGGTAGGTAGCACTTTGATTGATGATGAACACAGCCTGTTCTCTTATGACCTATCAACTGGGGAATGGGATTCTGTTATCATTCCAGTTCGTAAACAGCTAAGTGTAGCATTCTTCGTTCATGATGATAAAGCGGGAAACGTTCTTGTAACAAATTTCAACAACCTATCTGTTGCTAAGTTTGATGCTGGAGCGAATACACATACAAGCACAATTAGACTTGATGATGGAACAGGAGCGAACAGAGGCCCTCGTCGGATTTACACCGACAGTTCCTTGACGACTTGGGTGGCATCTATTAATGGAATGATTTCTACCGTAGATACATCAACAGATACGGTGAGCCACGAGCTGAATTCATTTACCACCGCCGAAGGTATTTGTTCTGACGGAACATACTTGTGGTTCGCCGCCAACGATCTCGTCCGAAGCCGTGAAAGTGATGGCGACATTCGAATGACAAACGGCGATGAGGATGATTACTCGTTTAACACAGAAC
>Ga0272443_10001474_pt1 | contig 34071 bp, 20 predicted proteins | sample SSMAcet12_FD_193581 | JGI IMG/M metagenome (GOLD analysis project Ga0272443, IMG submission 193581) | Marine sediment archaeal communities from Little Sippewissett salt marsh, Falmouth, MA, United States - SSM-Acet-12 | ecosystem: Environmental > Aquatic > Marine > Wetlands > Sediment ... | reverse complement strand
CGAAGATCTGCCGGTGCTGTCCATTCATTTTATTTCGGACCAGACCGGGTATGCCACGGGCAGTTCGAATATCATGATCCTGGACAGCAAAGGAACCCGGAGATTCTTCATATCACAAACGGAAGATGGCGGAGAGACGTGGCAAACATACGATACAACCGGGCTCAACCTGCATTCGATCCATTTCCTGAACGATTCGGTGGGATTCGTCTCCGGCGAATACAACCTGATCATGAAATCCAGCGGAGAGATCAGCGGCCTGCCCGGTGATTATCCCTGGCACCTGGTGAAGGCCGGTCACATTGAAAAGCACGATCCCCTGGATGCCTCCGTAAATATTTTTCCGAACCCGACACGGGGAATGGTTACCATCAAGACCGGGGATACGGGACCCTGTACCGTATCTGTTTCGGATCTGAAAGGGCGGCTCCTTTACTCCGGGCACACTTCAAATCCCACCATTGCGATTGATCTGACGCCTTTCGCGGGGGGTATTTATGTCATCACGGTACGTTCGCCGGAACATTTGGTGAACCAAAAGGTCATCAGGCAATAGGTCCGTCATCAGCACGACCGGTATCCGTCCATGTCCTTGAAATCCACCTCGTATTGTTTTCCGTCCCGTAAGGTAACGGTGGCCCCCAGGGCTGAATGGGAGGGGGTCATTTCCATGATTTCCACATTCGAGACGGGCGCCAGCTCCTCCTCTGTCCATTCCCTGTCATCCATCCGGTGCAGCAGCACGGTGATCATGAGCTCCATGGGAGGGTTTTTCTGAACCCGTTTCTTGCGGGCATAGATCACCGTGCTTTCGTCCGCTTCGGCATTCCTTCCCTTGTGCGTAAGGCTTTCCAGGGCGTCCCATCCGTGGTAGGCGATCAGCGCCAGTCTCCTGCCCGGGATGGATGCGGTGATGACCCTCCTCTGGCCGTCTTCGAATTGTCTGACCTCGGCTTCCCGGCCATCGAGGTGGGGCAGCCCGAAATGACCGAGCGTCAGTTCGTATTCGAAAGCAAGCCGGGAACGGTCCACCCTGATCACGCCCCCTGGGATCACGATCTCAGCCAGGTCAATGATGTATCCCACCCCGTTGTTGGGGGGCTTGCGCATGATGGCCTGCCTGTAAATCACATCGTTCCGCACCCCGTTGTACAGCATGCTCTGTGAAGCTGTAAAGTGTGCATTCTTCCCGGACAGGTTCTGTTCGGCGATCCCGGTCAGGTAAAAATTGATGTCATCGCCCCGCACATCGCGCGGATCCAGGCTGCGGAAGCTGTATTCCATGGAAGTGCCTCCTTCCGGATTGTGGTCCTCCCAGGGGAAATGGGTGTTGTAGACCAGTTTTGAATAATTGTGGTCGTCATAATATACTTTCCCCGGAATGATCTCGGAAGTTCCCGTTCTGCCGTGATTGACCAGCACCAGTCCGGGATTGTTCAGCACCTCCACATGGGAGCTGTCCCCGAGCCCTTCCCAGATGCCCTCATTTTCCCTGGCAGTCCAGAACGGCGCATCCTCTGGCAGGGCAAGGGCGATAAAAGGGATGAACATGATGAAGGGACTTGCGGCGCAGCTGTAATTCTGCAGGACATATTCCGTGTGCCTGTAGAATCCCAGGCAGGGGACATCGTTGTGGAAAAATTCTTCCCTGGTCACGAACTGAAGGATCGAGCCTGAACATAGCCTTCGCGCCCAGCCCGGGTCCACCGGCGATCCCTCCTTCAGCATGAATGAGACCGTGAATCCTCCTGAGATCCAGGTCCGGTAGCAGATGCTCCTGGCCCACATGTTGATGTACCCGTCCCTGGCAAAGAAATTCACGTAGGTCTTCATCAGCTTCCGTGCCGACTCCTCGATCGCTTCCGAAATTTCAGGGAAATACGCGTCCCCGAATGTCCTGTTCCAGATGGTTCCGTAAACGATGAACAGGCTGATGGTATAGTAATTATAGGTTTGTTCCAGGTACCAGCCGTCGCCCGAGTGGTAGGAGGTGACCCAGAGCAGGTGGCTCTTCAGCAGTTCCATGTCCACTTCATACCCGTGTTTTTTAAGGAAAGAAAGCGTGACAATGTTAAAGATCCGCCAGTTGTTCTGGGTGGTCCTGTGATGGCCCCATTTGGAAATGCATCCGGCCATTTCGTCTTTCTGTTCCTGCGTGTAGGTGGACCAGACGGTGTCCGGCATCAGGAGCAGGGTCTTGAAGAGTCCCCCGAATTCACAGGTATACTGGTAAGTGGCATCGGGCAGTTCTTCGGGCAGGGGCAGCGAATTGGGGTGCCCGGGCGTGAATGTGTTGTAGATCTGCAGGCTGTAATAATCCCGCAACCTGATGTTGTTGATGGTTACACCGGGATCCACATGGATCAGCGGTGCGGCCAGGGTAAAAGATCTTTCAAGGGCTTCAAACTCCGCTGAACGGTATCGCCAGTCAGGTGCACCGGGCTGCGGATAGGTCTTCCCGGGGACTTTCGGAAAAACGATGGGTGTCTCAAGCGAGTCCACATGTTTAAATGCCCTTCCCAGCACATATTTTGCGCAATCGATGTAATGCTTTCTGGTCATTCCGGTAAACGGACTCAGATCGAAGTCCGGATCTTGTACTTCAAAGGCGTTTTTCATGATTAAATCTTGAAGAAGCGTTGGGCAAAGATAGATTTTTTATAATTTACTCACCTTTAGCGGGGGGACCGGAATCCGGTCCATCTGGAAACAAACTTTGCGAAATGAAACAGCTTACTTACCTGATCGTGGCATGGATGTTCGCATCCTGCCAGCCGGTTAGCGGACAACCGGTCCGCGTGGAAGGCGACCTGATGCAGTGGCACAGGGTGACCCTGGTGCTGGAAGGGCCCGGGACCTCCGAGGCGGATATGGAGAATCCTTTTCTGGATTACCGTGTAGATGTGCTCTTTTCAAAAGGACAAAAATCTTACAGGATTCCCGGCTATTACGCGGCGGACGGGAATGCGGGTGAAAGTTCCTCCACTGAGGGAAATGTGTGGAAGGTGCATTTCAGGCCCGATGAACCCGGCATCTGGAACTACCGGGTATCATTCAAAAAGGGAAAGGACCTTGCAGTTCTGGATGGATGGTTTCGGAGCGGGGCCACTCCGGATCCGGAAGGTCCTGATCCGGTTTCGGGAACCGATCCGGACGGCCCTGGTGAGGGAGTGGGACCGGATGGGGCGAAAGGTTCGCTCGTGATCGGGGAATCGGATAAGAATGTGCCTGATTTCCGGTCGAAGGGACGGATTGTCAATGGCGGGAAGGGATATTTCATATTCCAGGGATCGGAGGAGGTCTGGATCAAGAACGGGGCTGACAGCCCCGAAAATTTCCTGGCGTATGCAGATTTTGACCAGACATCCCGTTTCAGCCTGACCGAAGGGGTCAGGGAAGGGGAGGCGGATCCGAAAAAAAGTCTTCACCGGTATGATGCCCATACGGGGGACTGGAACGAGGGTGACCCGGCCTGGCAGGGAGGAAAAGGCAAAGGGATCATCGGTGCAGTGAACTACCTGGCGTCGCAGGGGGTGAACTCGGTCTACATGCTGACCATGAACATCATGGGAGACGGAAAGGATGTGTGGCCCTATACCAGCCATAACGAAAGATACCGGTTCGATTGCAGCAAGCTGGACCAGTGGGAGGTGGTATTCAACCATATGGAAAGGAAGGGGATCATGCTTCACTTCGTGCTCCAGGAAACGGAGAATGAATGCCTCCTGGATATGGGATATACCGATGTACAGCGACGGGTGTACCTGCGCGAGCTGGTGGCCCGTTTCGGTCACCACCTGGGGGTGACATGGAACCTGGGTGAGGAGAACGGACCGGCTTCCTGGACACCCATCGGGCAGACCGATGCCCAGAGAAAGGCCATGGCTACCTATCTGAAGCAGATCAATCCCTATCCGTGCAATGTGGTGGTGCATACCCATTCGGACGACCGGCACCAGGATGAATACCTGGCTCCCCTGATTGGATTCGAATACCTGGACGGTCCTTCCATGCAGGTGGGCAATCCGTCCAGGGTGCACGAGCGGATCAGCAAATGGGTGTACGAGTCGGATGCGGCCGGAAAAAGGTGGATCGTAAACATGGATGAGATCGGTCCCCACTGGAAAGGGGTCATGCCCGATTCGTTTGATCCGGCCCACGATACTGTCCGCCGCCATTGCCTCTGGGGCGCACTCATGGCAGGCGGAGGGGGTGTTGAATGGTATTTTGGTTACCGGTACCCGCACAACGACCTGGACTGCGAAGACTTCCGGAGCCGGGAAGCCTGGTGGAAACAGTCCACCCTGGCTACCAGGTTTATCTCGGGATTCCCGCTGGAAGAAATGGAATGCCGCGATGACCTGGTCGATGCTGAAGGGGCTTATTGCCTGGTGAAACAGGGGGAGATGTATCTGGTATACCTGCCTGCCGGATGGGAGTCCGCCCGCCTGGAGGCGGTACTTTCGGCACTCACTCTGGATGTGGCCTGGTTCGATCCCCGCAACGGCGGGGGACTGCAGGAAGGAACCGTGACTTCACTCACCGGGAACGGCTTCCACGAGCTGGGACTACCTCCTTCATCACCCGGGCAGGACTGGGTGGCGGTGGTGAAGAACTATTGATTTCGCCCGCTTTCTTTCGTAACTTAATGATGCCTTTATAAGGTCGGCCCGAATATGTGGTATAGGAAAAGTTAAGCAGCCGGATCGGAATAACCGTTGGATAATTTCCTGCTTTTCATGCGATGAATGTGTATCTTGGGGATGTATTAATTCACTTAAGAATTCATCCCATGGTACATTTCATGCGTAAGTCAGGAAAGCTTATCACACAGGCCATCCTGCCTGCCATCCTGCTGGCAGTTGTACCGCACCAACAGGTGTTTTCGCAGTGCATCGGCCATGCAGGCGGTGCAAGGATAGTCCCGGTACATCAAAATGAGAAGGCAGATCCCGTGATCAGGATTTCCGGCATGAGCACGGACATGGTTCCGAAATATGATAAATTCGAAGTACTCATCGATCTTGATCACGTGGAAATCGATAATCCATATGATCCGGAGGATATTGATGTGTATGGCCTGTTTACCGCTCCTTCAGGACAAGAGATCAGGATCAACGGATTTTATGACGATTACCGGGGGACCGGGCAGTGGAAGCTGCGGTTCTCTCCCGCTGATACGGGAACATACACCTATCAGCTTTTCGTGGAGGATGCGGGAGGCAGGGCTGCATCGGCCCGGGCACAGTTCACGGCGGTGGAATCGGAGCACCACGGCTGGATCAGGCCCTCCGAAGTGAATCCGCACTATTTTGCCCATGATGACGGGACCACTTACTACGGGGTGGGGGTCTATTCCCCGTGGAGGAACAACAAGGCGCGGTTTGACACATTCGCTGAGCACGATGCGAACCTGTTTGCCATCTGGGACATTACCTACGGCGGTTTTGTGAACGGCACGGGGCTGATCGAGGAAGAGCTGGGAAGGTACAACCAGCTGAAGTGCGGACGGATCGATTCAATGCTTTCCATTTTCGAGCAAAGCGGGATCCGGCTCATGTTCGCCATCTGGCCCCACGACCTGTTTTCAGAGACCGTGTGGGCAGCCCGGTGGAATATCAATCCTTACAGCCAGCTGGTGGATGTGGATAATGTGTACAGCGACTCCCTGGTCTGGGAATACCAGAAAAAAAAGTACCGCTACATGGTGGCCCGGTTTGCGCACAGCCGGAGCATGGGGATCTGGGAACTGATCAACGAAATGAACGGCACCGACGGATGGGCGCACGGAAGACACCGGGAATGCTACGACTGGATCGGAAAATGCGAGAGATGGTTTGAAGAAAACGATCCCTACAACCATCCGGTCACCGCTTCATTCAGCGGAGGCTACGGGGAATATCGGGAAGAGCTGTACGAGCTGACAGACATTCCCAATATCCATATTTATCCGGCACAGGGATGGCCGGCGGAATACCCGGAGGATACCATGCGCAGTGCTATGTATAATTATGCATGGGCCAGCAGGCGTTTCTGGGACCGTTTTGAAAAGCCGGCCATCTTCGGGGAGGCCGGGGCGGGACTGGCGTACTATTCGCCCCGTGAGAAGGAATATCATATTTCCTATCACAACCAGATCTGGGCCTCGCTTGTCAACGGGCTGGCAGCCACACCGGTGTGGTGGGATTATCCGGTGCTGACCGCGGAGGACTGGGACCAGCTGAAGGTGCTGGCCGGGTTTGTATCCCCGCTGGACCTGGCAAACCGGCCTTACCGCCCGCTCGAGGCCGCTGCTGCCGGGACGGACCTTTATGTGATGGGCACCTCCACGGATGCGTTCGGCTGGGGCCGGGTCTTCGGGAAAGAAAAGCCCGGCGGAAAGGAATTCCGGATCCGCGGGCTGGATGACCGCCAGTACAAAGTAACCTGGGTGGATCCCTGGAGCGGGAACGCCGTGGGATCAAACCGGGCACCATCCCGCAACGGTGAGCTGGTGATCACGGTACCCTTCACGTATGATGCGCATCCCGACGTGGCATTCAGGATTGTTGAATCCGAATAACGGAATGATCCGGGACCAGTCAGATAATCCCCGAGATTACCTTCTCTTCAGAAATTTGCCCAGGAACGACATGCCGAGTTCCGAGACGTCGTCCATCACGTTCCCGTCATTGTCCCGGTCGAGGAGCTGGCTGATCACACTGTGGGATTGCGTGGCCTGTTTCTTTTCGGTTTTCAGGTACGAATTCAGCAGGCCGCTGATCGCGCTGCCGCTTCCCGAACTTTTCTTGCCCAGAAGCCCCATGACCATGGGTGCGGCGATTTCAAGGATCTTGCTGGCAGATTCCCCGCTGAGGCCGGCATCCTTGCTGATGTATTTTTCCACGTTCTGGCGCTTGTCTCCCAGCACATGCCTCAGGATCCCGGCACCATTGGCCGATTCCGGATTGCTCAGGAAATCTCCCAGGTTATCCAGCAGGCTTCCGTCGTGATCTTTCCTGACCGCGTTCTGAAGCGCTGCCTTGCCTTCACGGGTGCTGCTGTTTTTTGCCAGGGCGTTCATCAGGATGGGGATGGCGCTGGCAAGGGCGGATTGTGTCTGCTGGGGCGAGGCATTCGTTTTCTTGCTGATGGTCTGCAGTGAGTCATCGTCTAACCGCGATAACAGTTCACTTAACGGATTTTCTTTTTTCATAGAGATAAATTTAGTCAATTTATCGGTGCTAATAATGGGGGATGAGAAAAATCCGAGTGTAATCCTGAGGGTACATCACCGGGTCAAAATGTCAGCCGTCAGCCTCCGGTTTGCTGGACAATTTGACGCGGACGACGCGCTGCGGCCTGCTGGCGCATATTTTGTATGTGATTTCCCGGAAAAAATTTTCATGGCAGCTGGTTGCAGTTGCCCGGCAATTTCACGGGGTGATTCAATTTTGTAATGGAGTACAGGGATTATTATAAAACACTGGGCGTTTCCAGGAGTGCAAGCCAGGAAGAGATCAAGAAGGCTTACCGGCAGCTGGCAGTGAAATTTCACCCTGACAAGAACAAGGGTGATAAAAAAGCTGAAGAGCGCTTCAAGGAGATCAGCGAAGCTTACGAAGTGCTGAAAGATCCCGAGAAGAGGAAAAAATATGACCGGCTGGGCGCGGACTGGGATAAATACCAGGATGCCGGAGCTCCCGGATCCGGATTTTCACGGGCATGGAGCGGATCTCGCGGCGGACGAACTTATCATTTCGAAGGTGATCCGGGTGATTTGTTCGGAGATGCCGGGGGTGGATTCTCCGATTTCTTCAATGCATTTTTTGCGGATATGGGGGGAGGTACCACCGGCTTCGGACGTGGTCAGACCGGATTCGAAACCCGAAGCCGGCCCGCCAGGGGAGAGGACCTGCGTGCGGATATGGAGATCAGCCTTTCAGAGGCCTATCACGGGACATCGAGGATCCTGCAGGTGGACGGGGAGAAACTCAGGGTCACCACCAAACCTGGTGCCTATGACGGCCAGGAACTGCGGATCAGGGGCAAAGGCGGAAGAGGAACGGGAGGTGCCTCTGCGGGGGACATCTACATCAGGATCCGGGTGCGGCCTGAACCGGGCTACCAGAGAGAAGGGAACGACCTGATAATGAAAGCCGATGTGGACCTGTATACCGCCGTGCTGGGTGGCAAGATCGAGATCCATACCCTGGCCGGGCGGCTCAGTGTACCGGTATCTGCCGGCACCCAAAACGGGAGCAGGCTCAGGCTCAGGGGAAAAGGGATGCCGGTGTACGGCAGGCCCGGACAGGCGGGGGATCTGTATGTACAGATCAATGTGGTCATTCCCAAAAACCTGGACCGGGAAGAGCTCCGGCTGTTCAGACAACTGAAGGACCTTGGAAGCAAATGAAAGGAACTGAGAAGTGCATGAAGGAATGCGGTTTTTTTTATGCAGGGGGCAGTTTGCATTAAACTTTTAGGTAATTTTTCAGTCCAATTTGAATACGGTTCTTTTTAAAACTGAAAAAGGCCGATCAAAGGAATTAATTCGCTGACATTGAGAAAGAAAAGGATTATCAGGGCAATCATGATCACTGCCCTGACAGTGGTGGTGCTGGGGATCATCCTCTATCCCAAGTTCAATCATTTATTCAGATCGGGAGGTGGTGCAGAAGCTGCTGCTGCTTCCGGTCCAAGGGGGATGCGGGGCGGCGGACAGCCGCTGCTGGCCACCGGGTACCTGATCTCCCCTGCAGAGATGAACGAATTGATATACAGCACCGGATCCCTGGTACCCGATGAAGAGGTGGACCTTGCTTTTGAAACATCGGGGAAGGTGGTAGGGATCTTCTTTGAAGAAGGTACCCGGGTGAAGGAAGGGGAGTTGCTTGCCAAGATCAACGACAGACCCCTGCAGGCCCAGTTATTGAAGCTCCAGGCCCAGAGGAAACTTGCCGAGGAGCGTGAATTCCGTCAGCGGCAGCTGCTCGAAAGGGATGCCATCAGCCAGGAGAGTTACGACCAGGTGTCCACCGAATTGCAGGCCCTCCAGGCCGATATCATGCTGGTTGAGGCACGGATCGCCGAGACGGAACTGAGGGCTCCTTTCGACGGCACCGTGGGACTGCGCCTGATCAGCGAGGGAGCATTCGCTACCACCCAGACAAAGATCGTCCGGCTTGTGAAGAACATCCCGCTTAAGATCGAATTTTCCATTCCAGAACGCTATTCCGGGGAGGTTTCTCCGGGATTCCCCATTTCGTTCATGGTGGATGGCATCCCTAAGGCATTCACGGCAAACGTATATGCCGTGGATCCGAAAGTGGACATGGAGACCCGCACCATTGTGGCCAGGGCACTCTATCCCAATACCAATGAGGAACTGAAGCCCGGGCGTTTTGCCAGTGTTCGGCTGTTGCTCTCACAAATCGAGAATACGGTGGCGATCCCGTCGGAAGCGGTGATCCCCGAGATGGGAGGCGAAAAGGTATTCGTCATGAAAAACGGGAAAGCCAGGGAGGTGGCCGTGCAGATCGGTCTCCGTACCGAGTCGCATGTGCAGATCCTTGACGGCCTCACATTTGGCGACACCCTGCTGACCACGGCCATCCTGCAGCTCCGGCAGGGGATCCCTGTGCAGCTTGATTCGCTGGTCATCAGTACTCCACCCGTAAACGGAATGCCATGAGTCTGTCGTCTGTCAGCATCAAGCGTCCCGTCCTTGCCACGGTTTTTTCGCTGGTGATCCTTCTTTTCGGGGGGATAGGACTCACATTCCTCGGGATCAGGGAGTTTCCCAGCGTGGATCCACCCCTGATATCGGTCAATACTTCCTATCCGGGGGCCAACTCCGATGTCATTGAAACGCAGATCACAGAGCCGCTGGAGCAGTCCATCAACGGGATCCCGGGGATCCGCACCCTGACCAGCCGCAGCAGCCAGGGACGCAGCAGTATTTCGGTCGAGTTCGAACTGAGCGTGGATATGGAAACCGCTGCGAATGATGTGCGTGACAAGGTCTCCCAGGCCCAGCGGTTTTTACCCCGCGACTGCGACCCGCCCACCGTTTCCAAAGCAGATGCCGATGCGAGTCCGATCATGATGATCGGGGTGCAGAGCAAAAGCAGGTCGCTTTTGGGGATTTCCGAGATCGCAGACCTTACTTTCAAGGAGCAGCTGCAGACCATTTCCGGGGTCAGTGCCATTTTCATCTGGGGCGAAAAACGGTATGCCATGCGGATCTGGCTCGATCCGGAGAAACTGGCCGGCTACCAGATGACGCCGTTGGATGTGAGGAATGCCATCCTTCGCGAAAATGTGGAGCTGCCGGCGGGAAGCATTGAAGGGAACACCATTGAGCTCACCATCCGGGCGCTGGGACTGATGACCACCCCGCAGGAGTTCAACAGTCTGATATTGAGACAGGAGGGCGACCAGATCGTCCGGGTCAGCGACATCGGCCGCGCGGAGCTTGGTCCGGAAGACCTGCGTGGGATCATGAAAGTCAACGGGATCCCCACCATTGCCCTGGTGATCATTCCGCAGCCCGGGGCCAACCACATTGAGATCGTGGATGAGGTTTATGAACGGCTGGAATACATCAAGAAAGATCTGCCTGATGATGTGACCTACGATGTGGGATTTGACAACACAAAGTACATCCGCTCCTCCATCAGGGAGGTGGAGCAGACCATTCTGATCGCGTTCCTGCTGGTGGTGCTCATCATTTTCATATTCCTGCGTGACTGGCGCACCACGATGATCCCGATCATCGTGATCCCCGTCTCCCTGGTGGGATCATTTTTCGTGATGTACCTGTTCGGATTTACCATCAATGTGCTCACACTGCTGGCGGTGGTGCTCTCCATCGGCCTGGTGGTCGATGATGCCATCGTCATGATGGAGAACATCTATGTAAAGATCGAACAGGGAATGACCCCACTGGAGGCGGGATTGAAAGGGGCCAATGAGATATTTTTTGCCATCCTTTCCACGACCATCACCCTGGTGGCGGTGTTCATTCCCATTGTCTTCCTGGAGGGGATGACGGGAAGGCTGTTCAGGGAATTCAGCATCGTCATTGCCGGGGCGGTGATCATCTCTTCTTTTGTGGCGCTTACCCTGACACCCATGCTTTCAACCAAGATGTTGAAAACCAGGCATAAAAGAAGTAAAGCCTATCAATTCACAGAAAAATTCTTCGTCCGGCTGAACAATGTTTATAAGAATTCACTGGACTCCTTCCTGCAAAAGAAGTACATCGCTCTGATCATCCTGGGTGTGGCGATCGTGCTCATCGTTGTTCTCTGGAAGGCCATTCCGGCCGAGATGGCTCCCCTGGAGGACCGCTCCCAGATGAATGTGAGCATCACCACCCAGGAGGGTTCCACATACGAGTTCAATCTCAGCTATATCGAGGAAGTTTCCGCGATGATCGACAGCCTGGTCCCCGAGTATGACAAGATCATGGAACGGGCATGGTCCAGCGGCGGATTCGTCCGCATGACGCTGGTCGAACCTGACGAAAGAGATCGTTCCCAGCAGGAGATCGCCATTCAGGTGACACAGGAACTCAGGAAGATGACCCGGGCAAGGGCCAATGTGATCCAGCAGTCCACCTTCGGCGGAAGGCGTGCCGGACTTCCCATCCAGTATGTCCTGCAGGCACCCAATATCGAAAAACTCCGCGAGGTGCTCCCGGAATTCATGAACGAGGTAAATCAGAATCCGGTATTTGAGATGGCCGATGTGAACCTGAAATTCACCAAGCCCGAGCTGCAGATCGTAATCAACAGGGATAAGGCGAATTTGCTGGGGGTCTCCACGCAGAATATCGGACAAACGCTCCAACTGGCACTGAGCGGACAGCGGTTCGGTTATTTTATTATGAACGGAAAGCAGTACCAGATCCTGGGAGAGCTGGCCCGGGATGACCGGAACAAGCCGCTTGATTTGAAATCACTTTACGTGAGGAACAACAGCGGGCAGATGGTCCAGCTTGACAATTTCGTTACCCTGCAGGAAAGCACCGCCCCGCCCCAGCTATACCGTTACAACCGTTTTGTGGCAGCCACCGTTTCTTCAGGACTGGCGGAAGGGAAGACCATCAGCCAGGGAATCGATGAAATGGACAAGATCGCAAAGAACGTGCTCGACGATACTTTCAGGACCGCCCTGGCGGGTGACTCCAAGGACTTCATGGAAAGCTCCTCCAGTCTGATGTTCGCGTTCCTGCTGGCCATCGTGCTGATCTTCCTGGTCCTTTCGGCCCAGTTTGAGAGTTTCAAGGATCCGGTGATCGTGATGATGACTGTCCCCCTGGCACTGACGGGTGCGCTGCTGTTCATGTGGTATTTCGATATCACCATGAACATCTTCAGCCAGATCGGGATCATCATGCTGATCGGTCTGGTGTCCAAGAACGGGATCCTGATCGTGGAATTTGCCAACCAGCGGAAAGCGGCCGGACTGAACAAGAATGAAGCCATCAGGTATGCTTCCGCGGCCAGGTTCAGGCCCATCCTGATGACCAACCTTTCCACCATTCTCGGTGTGATGCCGCTTGCACTCGGCTGGGGTGAAGGGGCACAGAGCCGGGTTGCCATGGGGGTTGCCGTGGTCGGGGGACTCACGATTGCCACATTCCTGACCCTGTATGTTGTGCCTGCTATATACCTCTGGATTTCAGATGAATCGAAAAAGATCAAGAATGGCGAGGAGACTCCTGCCGAGGCAGAAACTGCGGTTGTTGAGCAGAATTAAATGGCTGGTTCTCCCGGTGTGTATCCTGTGCATAACCGGAAGCGTTGTTGCACAGGAGGTTTACGACCTGAGCCGGTGCATCCGGACCGGACTGGAGCAGAATTTCAGCCTGCAGGTGGTGCGCAACAGGGAAGATGTGGCGATCAACAATTACACACCCGGGAATGCGGGCATGCTTCCGGATGTCACCACCACGAACCGCATCGGCGGCACGCTGAACAGCACTACCCAGCACTACAGTGATGGAACCACAAGCGATCCGGGCTATGTTCACAACACATCCGGTTCGGCTGCAGTCAACCTTGGAATGACCATCTTCAGGGGATTCCAGGTCAGGAGCACCTATCAGAAACTGGGAGAGCAGGCTACCCTTCAGGGGTTGAATACCCAGATGGAGATCGAGAACCTCGTGGCTGAAATCGTTTCAGAATACAATTATTACCTGGAGCAGCTGATCCAGTATGACAACCTGGCTTATGCGGTATCCCTCTCACGCGAGCGCCTCCGTATCGATGAGGAACGGTACCTGCTGGGATCTGCCTCCAGAATGCAGCTTCTGCAGTCCATTGTCTACCTGAATGCGGATAGCTCCCGACTGGCCAGCCATAATGAAGTGCTCAAATCCTCGCAGATCAGGCTGAATGAACTGATGGCTTCCAGGGATCCGGGGGAGGAGTTCATTCTGAAAGACAGCATGATCACACTGAATAAGGACCTCAGGTATGATTCACTGCTCACCCTGACGCTAAAAAACAACACCAGCCTGCTGATCGCATCCAGCAACCTGGTCATCTCCGAGCTGGATTACAAGATCATCCAGTCCAGGGCTTATCCCTACCTCACCATGTCGTCGGGCTACGGATACAATTACAATGGTTATGGGAGCGGCAATCTGGACAACCAGCAGGTTCACGGGATGAATTACGGTCTGACCCTGGGAATGGATCTGTTCGACGGATTCAACCGCAGGCGCGAAAAAACCAATGCCCGAATCGAGATCAAGAACAGCGAGATCCGGTACAGGGAGGTGGAACAGTCGGTGAAGGCCGATCTGCTGACCATCTATTACGCCTATCAGAACAATCTGAACCTTTTAAGGCTGGAGGAGCAGAACCTGGAGGTGGCCCGGGAAAATTTGGAGATCGCGGTGGAACGTTACAAACTGGGCGATCTGTCCGGGCTGGAGCTCCGGGAAGTACAGAAAAGCCTCCTGGATGCCGAGGAGCGGCTCATTTCCGTGAAGTACCAGGTCAAGCTGGCCGAGATCTCACTGCTGCAGATCTCCGGAAGGATCATGGATTACCTGTAACCCAGCCCCTTTATTTCAGGGCCTGGCACGAGGGACAGAAGTATACTGCCCCGCCCATGTAAGCCTCTTTCACGATCGTCTCTCCGCAGTTCGGACACGGATCCTTCAGGGTGTTTTTCGACAGGATCGTTCTGTAGCCCCCGTTCTTACCGAAAAAATCCTTTTCAGTGTCCCGTCCTCCCTTATCGGTCATGTTCTGCAGGGTGACCTTCAGGCTGTGGAACAGTTCTCCCTTGTGAAAATCAGACAGGGTGGACATCTTGCGTTTCGGGTGAAGTCCCGCGTTGAAAAGAATGTCCTGCAGCACCCCGTTGCCGAGTCCCGGAATCCGCTGTTCGGTGGCGAGCAGGGCCTTGAGGGAAAGATCCTTTGTCACACTCCTGAAGAGATTCTCGAAAAAAGTTTCGTCAAACCGGTCCTCCAGGGGGGAGGTACTGTGCAGACTCAATTGATAATACGAAACGTCTAATTCCCCGCTGAAGGCGAAGATGGCGCCGTACATGGCCACCGAGCAAACGATGAAACTCCCGTCATCAAATACTGCCAGCAGCTGGTGTTTTTCCGGCTTTTTCTCATACGGAGCAAAATACCTCAGGTTCGTGCCTTCGCCGAAGGTCAGGCACACATCCCCGTCCAGGTGGATATCCACGAACATGCCGTGGCCCGTGGCGGAACGGACCTGTCTTCCGGTCAGCAGTTCCGGATAGAGCGCAGGATCGCCGTGATAAAACGCGAATTTGTGGGGACTTGCAGCGGGGATCACCTGTGTGATCTTTTTGCCCGCCAGGAGGTTCTCTGCCTGTGAGGCGAGGGTGGCCGATTCAGGGATTTCGAGCATGGTTCTGTTTTATTAAGTATATCATTCGCGAATTCCGTATATCATGCACGTTCTCCCGCCAACTACCGGTACATGACCCGGATGAACCGGGGGTGGTAGATGGTGGCATCTTTCCGGATGTCCTCCCAGAAATCGAGGGTGATGGTATTGTAGCTGACCAGCAACTCACCGGGTCGTGAAAGGTGGTAATGTGCCTTTGCATTGTAGGTCAGCAGACCCTTTTCCACATACTCCGGACAGGTATAGACCTCGTTGATCTCCCCGAACGGGCCCACCGGGCTTTCTCCCACCCGGATCCCGATCTTGTCCGAAAGGCCCAGCACGGTGAAGGTGAGCAGGTACCGGCCGTCCCCCGTTGGACTGACGCTGAGCTCGTTGGAAACAGCATTGGTAATGGGCGCAACTTTTTTGTGGTCCTGCACCCATTCCTTTCCGTCCCAGAACCTCCAGGCACCGAAATCTTCGATCTGCCCGGGCCGGGTCCTGGCAGCGATGAGGGACTTGGTTCCGTCCATGATCCCGTAGATATAAACGAATCCGTCGGGATCCGGGGCACAGGCTTTCCGCGTGTTCACGAATACCCCGCTCCCGAAGTACACCCTCCCGTGCTCCGGATGCACAAATCCGAGCCCCGTGGGGATCTGCTCATGTTCTGAAACCCCCCCCGGGGTCGGTTCCCTGATCTTCAGGAGGACCACATCGGTCTGTTCGAAATCGAAAACATCCGGACCGGTTTTATGCACATGATAGGCGAACAGGTAGAGTGCATTGTTTTTTTCAGGATTGATGAAGCCGTCCCCCAGCCAGAAATATTCCCCTTCTTCCGATATGTCATTGTCAGGGGTGAAGTATGACACAGGCCGGCCATTCGCATCCGTATTGTATTCAAAGGAGATGGCCTCTTTGTCGGGCGACAGACCACTCATCCAGGCCGTGGAATTGTTCACCATCACGTGCCCGGGCTGGGGCACCCCGTCCACCACCTCCCCGATATAGGTATCGCTGAAGATGAACAGGGTTTTTTTATCCGCTGCCAGCTGCTCCTCACACCCGTCCAGGGGGATGGAGAAGATGCCGTCAGCGCCGAACCAGCCCGAAGTGCGCTCCATCAGCGCGGTCCATTCAGGAACGGCTTCAGCGGTAAAAGTCAGCGTATCCTGTAAAGCGGGTACCTCATGCGTTCCGCTTGTTTCTGACGTTTCCCCGGATCCGGATGCGCGATCCGCAGTTTTTCCCCGGTGACAGCCCGGGAACGCCAGCAGAAGCACGGTAGCAAGAAAGAATATGTTTTTCATGGCAACTGGATTTGATCGCCGTTAAATTCATTCACTGCCCGGTAGGCCGCGATGATGTTCTCGGGAGGGACCTCGGGCAGGATGTTGTGGATGGGAGCGAAGACGAAACCCCCGTCGCGGGAAAAGATCTCGCACCTTTCAAGCACATCCCTCCGGACTTCCTCCGGAGTGGCCCGCGGCAGGACGGTGTTGTTGTCGACCCCTCCCCCCCAGAAGGTGATCTCCCGGCCGAACTCTTGTTTCAGCTCAAGGGGATCCATCCCGTAACTGTTGGTCTGAACCGGGTTGAGGATGTCGAAACCCGCTTCGATCAGGTCCGGGATGTACTGCCTGATGCTGCCGCACGAATGAAAGAAAATTTTCATGTCACTGTGCTGCTTCACATAGTCGCACAGGATCTTATAACGTGGTTTGAAGAACTCCCTGAATGTTTCCAGGTCCATGAACGGCCCGGTGGTCATGCCCAGGTCATCCCCGAACCGGATCACATCCACCAAATCTCCCACCGCGTCCAGCTTTCTTTCCAGTCCCGCCAGGTGGATCTCCGTCAGCTTGTCCAACATTCTTGAGAGATTCTCATGGTCGGCCAGCAGGTCCATCAGCATGTTGTCCATCCTCCGCAGGAAAAAACCCAGCTCCAGGAGCTTGGCCCCGCCCGACATGACAATGGCCCGCTCTGTGGAAGCACGCAGCTCCCGGGTGCGGCTACGCAGGACATCATCCGGGATTTTCACGTATTTCGTATGCGAATGGGCGATCCAGTTGATGGATCTGAAAGCATCCCCGATGCTCTCAAAATTGTCGGGATAACCCTCCTCCCAGGGGAACAGCACCTGGTCGAAACAATTGCCCGTGGCGGCCATCCGGGACATGATCCTGCCTTCGGGATCCTTCACGAAAAAGGAGCCATCCGCATCCTTTTCGGGCCTGAACCAGCCGGGGAATTCCCCCGTGCTTCCGTCAGCCAGTATGAAAGGATACCAGTCCATGTCCCTCATGAAGAGCCGGTTCAGGTCCACCGCATCCACCCTGAATAAATCACTGATCCTTTCGTCCACCATGGCAAGCTGCTGCACCACATCGAAGACCCTGGCCGGGGTTTCCACGCCCAGCCGTTTCCTGAGCTTGTTATATGCCATGGCCGAGATCCCGGTCACCGTGGATGCCCCCAGGTCGATGGGCACTTTGTCCGGTTCCCGGTGGGCGATGCTTGCCAGTATTCTTTCCCTTGAGGTCATATTCATAAACCTAATATTACGAAAACTTCCCTGATCATCCGCACAATTTACGTCCAATATCATTATCGCAGGTGGAAGCAAAAAATTCCTTCATTTGACTTATATCCGGGAAGACCTTAACTTGCATATACCCAATCCCTGACCCTTCATGTCTGAAAGTACTGATAAGCCTTCCAAAAAGAGTGTCATCAAAAAGATCATTTCAAGTCCCCTGGTACAGACCTTTCTGGTTTATATCAGCGGGGGATGGCTCGTGCTTGAAATGACGGATTATTTCATCAACAAGTATGGCCTGAATGAAAGGATCAGCGACATATTGCCCGTTATCCTGCTCATCGGCCTGCCGGTTGCCATGCTCCTGGCATGGTACCTGAACAGGGAAAAGGAAGAGTCACCCGGAGAAACCGGATCGAAAAAAGCCGGATCCGCGCCGGGGGAGAGACCTTCCGGGTTTTTCAGTACACTGATGAGAAAGCCATGGTTCACCATCCCCGTGATCGTGGTGATTGTCCTGCTCGTGGTCTCGGGAACAAGATACTTTCACCGCTGGCATAAAATAAGATGGGCCACCGAAGTGGCGATCCCGGAAATCGAGAATTACTGCTTCAACAGGCAATATCCTGCCGCATTCCGGCTCCTGGATAAAGCCAGGAAATACCTCCCCGAAAACCCCGAAACAGACATCCTGATCAATCACGTAGTCAAGAAAGTCACCCTGCTGACCGATCCTCCGGGGGCGGAGATCCATATCAGGGAATACGCAGGACATGACCGGGAATGGGAACGGATCGGTACCACCCCCATAGACAGCATCATGATGCCCGGACATACTTTTTACGAATGCAGGATCGAAAGAGAAGGGTATGATCCCGTGGCGGCCGTGTTGTCCACGAACCAGGACACCCTTTTCAGGAAGCTGTTTAAAAAGGGCACGATCCCGGAAGGGATGGTCCATGTGATCGGGTACAGGTATGGATCAGCCGGGAACTACCTTGCAGAAAAAAATGATTTTTTCATGGACCGGTACGAGGTGACCAACAGGCAATACAAGGAATTCGTGGATGCCGGCGGTTACAGGAACCCGGAGTACTGGAAATTCGAATTTTTAAAAGACGGGAAGAAGATCACCCGGGAGGAAGCCATGTATGAACTGGTTGACAAAACGGGCCGGCCGGGTCCTGCCGGCTGGGAAGCCAGCAATTATCCTGATGGAGAAGATGATTACCCCGTATCGGGTGTCTGCTGGTACGAAGCAGCGGCATATGCGGGATTCGCCGGCAAGGAACTGCCGACGGTACGGCACTGGTACAGTGCCACGGGCGTCTATATCGATCATTTTTCAAGAGCCTTCGACCAGTACCTTATCCCGCTCAGCAATATGAAAGATAACGGACCTGTCCCGGTGGGTTATTACGGGGGCCTGGGATGCTTCGGCAATTATGACATGGCCGGGAATGTCAGGGAATGGTGCTGGAATGAAACAGTGGATGGCAGGGCGATCATGGGAGGGGGCTGGAACGATGTGTCCTATATATACAGCGGCCTTGGCCAGGCGCCTCCCTTCGACCGTTCCCTCAAAAACGGGTTCCGTTGTGTCATTTATACCGATAAGCCAAAGATACCCGGGGATGCATTCCAATCCTTTGATTTTGACCCGGGAGGGCGAGACTTTTACAGGGAAGAACCGGTTTCCGATGAAGTCTTCGAGGTGTATAAGAAGCAGTTCCTGTATGACAGAACAGACCTTCAGGCCGTGGTTGAAGAAAGGGATGAAAGCCAGGGTGACTGGATCAAGGAAAAAGTCACTTTCCGGGCTGCCTATGAAGATGAAATGGTGATTGCCTATCTGTTTTTGCCCCGGGAAGGCAAACCACCCTACCAGACACTCATATTTTACCCCGGATCATATGCTGTGTGGACCGATTCTGTGCCGGAATTGTCCTTCCGTTATTTCTGTGATTTTCTTCCCGTGAACAACATCGCGGTGATGTGGCCCATATACAAGGGAACCTATGAGCGGAACGATGGCATGGCAACGGAGATGCATCTGCCGAATGAAAGCCACACCTACACTGAATACCTGGTCAAATGGGTGAAAGACCTGAGCCGTTCCATCGATTACCTGGAGACCAGGCCGGATATCGATTCTGAAAAAATTGGTTTTTACGGCCACAGCTGGGGTGGGCTCCTGGGAGGCATTATCCCGGCCGTGGAGGAACGGATCGGCATCTCCATACTGAATGTAGGGGGACTCTGGTCCTGGGGCAGGGCATACCCCGAGGCGGATGTGATCAACTATGTGACCAGGGTTAATTGCCCGGTCCTGATGATGAACGGAAAGTATGATGTCTCCTCCTTCCCGTTTGAAACGGATGTGCAGCCCATGTATGACCTGCTGGGCACTCCTGAAGAGGATAAGGTCCTGATCGTGTATGAAACAGACCATTATGTTCCCAAGACCGAACTGATCAAGGAAACCCTGAACTTTATGGAGAAGTATTTCGGCCCGGCGATGAATTAAATGAGTCATGATCCCGGTTCCATCGTGCAAAACCAATCCTGAAGCCGGATATCACACCTCACCATGAACTTATCCTCCGTTTTAAAGAGGCACAAAAGGCTCTGGCGGAAAGAATTTAACAATTGGTTAAGGAACCTCGGCCCGGTTTTATTGTTATAACCTGGATATTAATCTCAGAAACGGGTAATATTTAATCCCATGCACACAGAAAGAAGAACAGCAAGGATCACGGGGACCCTCTATTTATTGATCATCATCCTGGCAGGTTTCAGCCAGGGATATGTCCGCTCGGGTCTGATCGTTCCGGGTGATGCCCCCGCGACAGCGGCCAACATCCTGGCTTCGGAGGGATTGTTTCGCATCGGTTTTGCGACCGACCTGACCGCTTTCATGATGGATGCGGTCGTGGCCATTCTTCTGTATGTGCTCCTCAGGCCGGTGAATAAAACCCTTTCCCTGATCGCCGCTTCATTCAGGCTGCTGGCCCATCCGGCCATTGCCAGTCTTAACCTGCTGAATCATTTAGCTGCCATCCAGCTCCTGAACGGATCAGCAGCCATGGGGATTTTTGAGGCAGACCAGATGCAATCACTGGCACTGTTCTTCCTTGACCTGCATCACTACGGCTACCTGATCGGAGGTGCATTCTTCGGAGTTCATCTGTTACTCCTGGGCTACCTGTTGTTCAGATCGGACCTTTTCCCGGGGATCCTGGGCATCCTGATCGTCATTGCCAGTGTGGGCTACCTGGTCGAGAGCTTCGGGGATTTCCTGTTCCCCGGCAATGAGCAGGTCCTGGGCTGGATCGTGGGTGTCTCCGCCGCGGTGGGAGAGTTGTCACTGACCCTCTGGTTGCTGATCAAAGGGGTCAGGCATCAGCGCATATGAGTGAGAAATTTGTTGCTATTCGGTTCTGCCGGGTTGGTGATTGTTGTCCCCGCAATGCCCCTATAAAGAGGAACCATAAATGATCGGATCGATCCGGCAAACAGGAATTTTTACCTGGTGCCTTCTGACAACTTCTGGAATTTAAAACTCCGTTTCACTCCGTTCTGCCGGACCGTCACGATGTAGTAGCCAGCAGGGATATCCAGCGGCAGGGTCAACTCGGGCCTGGGGTCATGGACTTCATGATGGAGGACCTCCTGACCGAAAAGATTGGAGATGAAAATTCCGGTATTCTGGTATTCCTCCCCCAGGTATACGGTGAGTTCGTCATCAGCTGGATTGGGATATATACTCACATGAGGCAGAGATGGATCCCCGATTCCTGTGGAGAGGTTCACCGTGTAGCACTGTGATGTGTCACTGCAACCATCCAACATTACTATAACGGCATACTCACCGGATTCTGTGGCGGTGTACACCTGTTCATTAGCTGCCACAATGGGATCAACCCCATTCCCTGTACACCTGACCCATTGATAAAATGCCCCCAGCTGTGCCGCCTGCAGGATGTTCTCTTCCATATATACATCCGTATCCACATATCCCTCATTGGTCAAATGAATGGTGATGATGCTGTCGCATCCCATATGATTGGGTATCGTATCCATGTAAGTGCCGGGTGAGGTATAGGTCTCATCCCCGCTGGGTACTGTATAGCTTCCGCAGAAAATCTCCTCGATCTCCGAGCGGGTCTGGTTGCAGATATTCATCAACCAGAAATCGTATCTGCCATAGTTATCCGAGACGTCGAGATCGTCGGATTCGGAAGATCCGGCGACCACATAGGTTCCGTCTGCGGTCTGCTTGATCGCTCTGGCTTCGTCATATCCGGAGCCACCGTAATTTCTTTCCCACAGTAAATTTCCGACAGAATCGATTTTGAAGATCCAGATATCGCTGGTTCCATGGTTCCCCGATACATCCTGGTCCTTCGACTCGGATTGTCCCGCAACAATAAAACCTCCATCCAATGTTTGTTCTATGGATTCTGCAGCGTCCCGCTCAGACCCTCCGTAATTTTTTCCCCATTCTATTTTACCCTCGGGATCAAGCTTCAGGATCCATGCATCTGTTTTCCCATTGTTACCAGTTATATCATGGGTACTTGAATTCGCAGACCCGACCACAATATATCCACCTTCTTCTGTTTGTTGTATGGATTTTGCCATGTCGGCTCCCGTCCCTCCGTATGTGTTAGACCAGACCACTTCTCCTTCGGAATTCAGCCTCAGCACCCAATAATCATATGAGCCATGGTTACCTGGAATGGTGCCATCGTTTGAAAGAGTATAGCCTGCTACAATATATCCTCCGTTCCCGGTTTGTTGAATGGATGCAGGCACATCAAGCATCAAGATTGCTTCCTCCGTAATTTTTTTTCCATTCAATGACACCTTCCGCATTCAGCTTCACGATCCAGTAGTCCTCATATCCGAGATTTCCCGGAACATCCATGTCATCTGACAGTGAAGATCCTGCAAATATATAACCCAGGTCTTCTGTTTGCCGTACTGAATAGACCCGGTCATCACCACTCCCTCCATAATTCTGTCCCGCAACTATTTCACCTGAATCATTCAATCCGACCAGCAAGCCATCCCAGCCTCCATAGTTATTTGGAACATCCAAATTTGCAGATTCCGAATATCCTGCAATCTTATAGCCTCCATCCTGGGTTGTTGTAATAGAACTGGCATGATCGTTCAGAAAGCCCCGGTAGGTCTTGTCCCATTCGATTTCACCGGAACGATCCAGCTTAACAATCCAGTAATCATTCAGATAGTATACATCTCCAGGAAGGGAAAACCACCTGTACCCCGCGACGACAGAGCCTCCGTCACTGGTTGGTTGAATGTCCCGGGCAAATTCGTTATCGCTGCCTCCATAGCTATGTTCCCATAGGATTTCTTGCGCGGAAAGGGTTGTAGAAAGAGATGAAAATGCGATCAGGAAAAAACTGGTAAAATATTTCATATGTATTACTTCTATAGTTATCAATTCAAAAGTTTACCTCGGGCCATCAGTGATATTCTGGAATTTAAAGCTCCGTTTCACTCCGTCCTGCCGGATGGTCACGATGTAGTATCCGGCAGGGATATTCAGCGGCAGGATCACCTCGGGCCTGGGGTCATTGACTTCATGATGGAGGACCTCCTGACCGAAAAGATTGGAGATGAAAATTCCGGTATTCTGGTATTCCTCCCCCAGGTATACGGTGAGTTCGTCATCGGCTGGATTAGGATAAATGTACACATGCGGCAGAGGGGCAGTTTCCTTGATCCCGGTGGTGAGGTTCACCGTGTGGCACTGTGATGTGTCGCTGCAACCGTCCAGCATCACCACCACGGCATAATCGCCTGACTCTGTGGCTGTGTAGGTCTGACCGGTGGCACCTGCGATCGGCTCAAAACCATTCTCCGTACATCTTCCCCATTGATAAAATGCTTCAAATTGGGCCGCCTGGAGGATTTTCTCCTCCACGTAGACTTCTGTATCCACATAACCCTCATTGGTCAAATGAATGGTGATGATGCTGTCGCATCCCATATGATTGGGTATCGTATCCATGTAAGTGCCGGGTGAGGTATAGGTCTCATCGCCGCTGGGTACCGTATAGTTCCCGCAAAAGACCACATCTATCTCACTGCGGGTCTGGTTGCAGATATTCATCAACCAGAAATCAGTATCATCAGGGTTTTCGTAAGTGTCGTAATCATCGGAAGGGATGTATCCGAGAATAGCATACGTCCCGTTGCTTAACTGTTTAACATCGGCGAGTCTGTCACGGTACGACCCTCCGTAATTTTGTTCCCACAGTAAATTTCCCAGAGAATCAGTCTTGATGATCCAGATATCGCGGGCTCCGTAATTCCCGGATACATCCCCGTCCTCCGACTCGGAATCCCCCGCAACCAGATAACCTCCATCAGAGGTTTGATGAACGGTACCGGGAAAATCATGTGAACTCCCTCCGTAATTTTTTTCCCATTCGATCTGACCCTCGGGATCAAGTTTCAGTACCCAGTAATCGGAAGCACCATAATTCCCGGTAACATCCCCGTCATCAGAATAAGAATACCCTGTAAGGATATATCCCCCATCAGAAGTATGTTGCATAGATCTTGCCACATCAGTGCTGCTTCCTCCGTATGTTTTTTCCCATAATTCGTTGCCCTCCGGGTCAATTTTCAACACCCAGAAATCGCTATATCCATTATTTACAGAAACATTTCCATCCTCGGAGCTTGTATTCCCTGCGATGACATATCCGCCGTCATTCGTTTGCTCAATGGAAACAGGTATATCCGAATCGCTCCCGCCGTAGTTCTCTTCCCATTCGATCTCACCTCCGGAACTGAGCTTAACAATCCAGTAATCTGAACCGCCCAGATTCCCCGACACATCCAGGTCTTGTGATCTCGAATAGCTGGCTACAATATAACCTCCATCACGGGTTTGCTGGATGGCCTTTGCCAGGTCTACACGGCTTCCTCCATAATTTTTATTTCCTATCTCACTTCCGGACGAGTCCAGTTTGATCAGCCAGGCATCACGGGAACCATAGTTGTCGAGAACATCCCAATTATCCGACCTCGCGCCACCCGCTACCATATAACCTCCATCAGCGGTCTGTATTGCCGACGTGGCAAAATCGCTATCACTCCCTCCAAAATGATTCTCCCACTGGATCTCACCGGTACTATCCAGTTTCAGGACCCAGTAATCACTTTCCCCGTAATTGCCCGATACATCCTCATCATCTGAATAGGTAGATCCTGCCAGAAAATAACCCCCGTCAGAGGTTTGCTCCAGTGAAGCTGCATCTTCACGTCCGCTGCCTCCGTAACTGCGTTCCCAGAGGATTTTTTGTGCGGAAAGGGTTGTGGAAAGAGATGATAATAAGATCAGGATGAGATTTGTAAAATGCTTCATAAACAATCATTCTAATATCGTTGGTGGTATGTTCAACATATTGATTATTTGATTGTTCATGTAATATTGTCCTGACTTGGGCTTTTAACGTTTTTAACATTGGAATCAGTGGAATGATACCCTGATGATATTCCCCGGTATGGCTATCGTCTGAACAAATAAATGATTACAGATAATACAATGCTGATGATCAACATGGAGACGATTGGGATGTGAAGACTGAAGTTCTCCCTTTCTCTGCAGCGAGGGATTCAAAGGTTAAACATGTTAATAAAAGACTCCGGCATCTTTTATTAGGGTATCTTGCAGGGTCCATATATTAAACCATTGCTCTTCCCATGAAAAATTCAGTCAGTTTTCTGCCCGGAGCCCGATCATTCGCTGCCGGTACGGTTCTCTTTTTTATCAGTGTCCTTGTATTGAGCGCCCAGGGACCCATCTCACCCACCGGCCTGATCGGCCAGAAAGAGATCATCCTGGTCTGGGACGAGGGTCATGACAGTGCAGAGAATGTGATCAATTACCAGGTGGCCGGACTGGTGACCGGTTACCAGGGACAACCCGACCTGAACCAGCGGTTTGAGTTCGGGGATAAGAAAACGGAGAGTGATGGATCCTATGGCGACAGGCAGCTGGCTGTGGCCGCAGGTGATTTTAACGGGGACGGACTGAGCGAATACGTGGCAGCCTCCATGGCCGGGAACAACCGGATACGGCTGAGGATCCCCGAACTCGTAGACAGCACGCTGACCTACAGTGATTCCCGGACCCTGCTGGTGGGTACGCGCGTGGATAATGAAGGCGATGTTCATGTGCTGGCCGGAAACTTCGACGATGATGGTGCGGAAGAGTTCGTGCTGGCTTACAAAGACCTGGATCACCTCCTGCATATTGAGCTGTATGATACGGGTGACGGACTGATGCCGGTACTTGTGGCAGAAGTTGCCGACGAAAGCCTGGCTGGCAGGAACACCCATAACGGCTGGGGAATCCATGTGCATGACCTGAACAGGGACGGCATGGATGAAGTGATCACCGGTTTCCGGCCTCAATCGCCGGGACAGGGCGTATTCGTGAAGGTTTACCAGCTGAATGGAAGTACCTTTGATCCGAAAGCACGGGAGCTGATCGACAACAATGTCCTGACCGCCAATTCAGAGACGGTCACCCTTGCGGTGACTGCCGGCAGGTTCGACCTGGAAGGCAACGATGACATTGCCCTTGCCTGGGGCCGGATCGATTCCTGCGACGGGAGAGGGTGCGACGATACATTCATTTATCCCTTACACATCGGAGATGATGAGGCCACCACGGAAGTTGACGACCTGGAAGCCATCACATTCAGTTACAGCGGCCGGGCGCTGACCAATCTTTCCCCGAATGAGGTCAGTCCTCTGAACCTCAAGGCGGGAGATCTGAACGGTGATGGCGTGGATGAGGTGGTGCTGGGCGGGAACTTCGGAGCGGAAATTTTCGCGGCCGACAGCACCTTCACGCTGATCAGCAGGAACCGAACAGGCAGCCATTCGGATGAACCCGGCTATGCGGTGGACTTTCTCAGGGTGGCGGATATCGACGGTCAGGCAGGGGATGAAGTGGTGATCATTGACCATTTCTTCAGCAATGAGCCCGGTGGGGAACAATGGTTTACCCTGACCGTATACGGCTTCAGTCCGGAACTGAACAGGGATTCGGTCCTGGCGCGGAAAAGCAATTTGGAATCCATATCACGCGGTTCGGGCAGCAGGTACAAAAGGCATTACGCAGTGGCCGCGGGTGATTTTAACGGTGATAATTTCCGGATAGGGGAGGGAAAAAAATATGTGAAGACGGAAGTGGTCCAGCCGCTGGTGATCCTGAATGCCCCGCCCACCCATTTCGATATCATCGATGGCGAGGTGTACGATATCAACTCCTGTTATAATGCAAACCTGGCAAACTGCGATCATACGGCCACCTATTACAAGGCAGACACAGAGACCAGGATGATCAACACCCAGGTTTACAGCAACTGGGGTGTCAGTGCAGGACTGAAGCTTGGGGCATCTGCCTATGGAGTGGGTGTGGAGGCCCACATGAAGGCCACCTACGGGGAGAAATTCTCTAAGACGCAGGCCGTTTCGAATACCGTTCGCATCAGCAGTGAAATATCAGCCAGCGGGGATGACCTGATCTACGCCACAGTATGTGACTATGAGGTCTGGGAGTACCCTGTCTATGCAGAGAACAATGCTGTCACCGGCTACATCGTCGCCCTTGTACCCGCCCTCACCGAGTACCGCTGGTTCCCCAGCAAAGAGCGCAGCGCCCAGGGCTATGTTCCGCGGCATGAGGTCGGGAACATTCTTTCCTATACTCCCTACAATGATCTGGATAATCCCGAGCAGGCGGAGATCCTGAGGGGATCCTACCTGAACGGGAGCACTGACCTGAATGAAAGTACCGATGCCACTTTCGCGGTGAATTTCAGCAACACCTTTTCGGAAGAGGAATCGCGCTCATTCGAGATCGGCCTGGAGGTGGGTGGCAAGATTGGCGGCTACGGGATTGAAGTGGAAGGTACCGCCAATTATGAATATGGTTCCGTATCCACACATACCACCACGGTGGATGAGGAAGTTGATATCAGGGTCCATTTCGGACCCATCGACCGGGGACTGGGAGAGACGAATTTCAATGTGACCCCCTATGTGTACTGGGCCACCAACGGTGCCCTGGTAGTGGATTATGCCGCAAGGGCCATCCTTCCTTCCCAGGGGGGGACGGCCACCTGGTGGAGCAGTGTGTATGGAACAGCGCAGGACCCGGCATTCATTCTTCCCTGGCGATTGGATCCGGAAAAGGGGCTTGCCCTGCAGGACGACGAACGGCGGCGGCAGACCAAATCCATCAGCCTGAGTCCGGCCGAGCCATCCGAGGGAGATACGGTGACCATCTCGGCACTGGTGAACAACTTCAGCCTGATCGAAACGGAGGGGGCGGTCCCGGTAAGCTTCTACCTGGGTGATCCCGGGAGCGGAGGGTTCCTCATCACCGGACTGAACGGGGAGAGTGTGGTGACCACCCCCGGGAAGATCCCCGCCCAGGGTGCACTGAAAGCCAGTTTGCAGTGGAAGGTCCCCGGGGGACTGCCTGCATTCCCGCGCATATATGCGGTGATCGATCCCGCGGACGACATGAGTGAGATACACGAGGAGAACAATATCGGATGGCGGGTGATTGGAAAGTCGGAATTCACGACCGGTACGGGGGAGAGCCCATCCATCAGTCGTTCCGGGACCGCAGCGTATGTAACAAGGTGCTATCCCAATCCATTCGACGGTACATTTACCATCGCGTATGAGAACACCCTTCCCGGAACCGTTACTTTGCAGGTATACGACTCCAGGGGAAGCCTTGTTTACAGCGGGGAAACGGAGCACCGGTCAGCAGGCCAGCAAACAATGGAAGTGAACAGCCGGCATCTGTCCCCGGGTGCCTATTTTTATCGTTTCACCAGCGGAAAGTTCACCGAGGTCCGGAAGATCGTAAAACATTAACCGACGGCCCGTGGTTTCTGGAGATGCATGCAGGATTTCGAAAAAAGATCAGTATATTGTTCACTAAACCATTCTCAGTCAATACCACATGAAACAAACAAGATCCTCTCTGCTGCTCCTGACAGGAAGCCTGGTCATGCTCCTTGCTGTATCGGAATCCTGTAACACTTCTTCGCAGACGAAAAAAGGAACCCTTTCTGCGGATACCCTTGCCCTGGCCGACCAGAAAATGAAGGCCTATGTGGAAGAGGGGAAGCTGCCCTGTGTTTCCACCCTGGTGATTAAAGACGGGGAAGCGGCTCACCGGTCCGTATTCGGTTATGCCAGCATCGAAGAGGAAAAGCCGCTGGGTGAAAATGCGATCTTCCGGATCTATTCCATGTCCAAGCCCGTCACGGCGGCTGCGCTGATGATCCTCTATGATGAAGGCAAATTTCAGCTGGATGATCCGGTGGAAAAGTACATTCCCGAGTTCGAAGACACGAAAGTGTGGGTGGACGGGGAACTGGTCGACCAGCAGCAACCCTTCACGGTCAGGCACCTGCTGACCCATACGGCCGGATTCTGTTATGGCTGGGCACAGTCCCATGTGGACTCCCTCTACCGCCTGGCAGCCTCCTCGGGTTTCTCGGATTTCAATTCTCTGGCAGAAGCAGTCAGGATCATTGCCGCCATCCCCCTGAAGCATCAGCCGGGTACAACCTGGGAATATTCCGTTTCCCTTGACGTGGCAGGATACCTGGTGGAGGTCCTCTCGGGCATGTCTTTCGATGAGTTCCTGGAGACCAGGTTATGCGGTCCGCTCGGCATGAAAGACACGGGATTCGAGGTCCCGGAGGAAGACTTCCCGAGGCTGGCAATGATCTATACACCGGACCAGGAAACCGGGAAGCTTGTACCTGTGGAAAACATGACCAACGGAGTGAAGCAGGAGGTGAGGGTCTATTCCGGGGGAGGCGGACTGGTGTCCACCATCGATGATTACGGCAGGTTCGGGCAGATGCTCCTCAATGGCGGCGAGCTGGATGGCGTAAGGGTCCTGGAGGAATCCACCGTGAATTTGATCATGACCAACCAGCTGCCTTCAGGGGTAAACTATCAGGATGGGATCGGCTTCGGGCTTGGGGGACAGGTGGTTCCGGAAACCGGTGCATACGGCTGGTCGGGTGCCGCATCCACCGACTTTGTGGCGGATCCCAAAAACAACATGGTAGTACTTGCGTTCACACAATACACTCCCTTCATGGGGGTCCCTTTTGCCGAAGAGTACAAGAAGTTCGTCAAGGGTGCATTGCCATCAGCACCCTGATCCCTGAGGATTCTGGCGCCTCAGTAAGTATATGATCCAGCGAGTCATGGGTTTCATAAATCCAGTTCGAGCTGCTTCCGGCCCGCTTTCCGGGAGTCATATACGATGGATATCTTCCCTTTCCCGGAGACCAGGAATTCATATTCCACGTGTCCGAATCCCGGCACCTGGGTAAACTGGACCTCGGGCTTGTGCTCCTTGTACGATAACTGGTTCCGGTACCTGTCCCGGATCTCTCCTCCCGCCACCACCTTGATGTCTTTTCCATTCACGGCAAGGATGTCTTTGGGGTAGAGCCCGTTTTTCACCGTTTTGTAGGAGATGGATGGCATGGCCCTGCTGTTGGTCAGCCGGATCCGGATGCGGTACAGGTTTCCGGAGATCTTTTCCTTTTCGAACACTTCCATCTCCACTTCGGGTGTCTGTTCAGCACTGAACAGGACCGCGCTCGCCACCCTGTGCACTTCATCCTGCAGCATGAACGGATGCGGCAGGCGGGAGCTCAGCTTTACCCAGCCCCCGATCTCAATTTCCCCGTAGACGGGATGGTCGTAAGGCTCCCATTCTTTATACAGCTCTCCGTGTGCCACATGGTCGTTGAATTGCAGCATCTCCTTCTGCTGCCCGGTGCTTTCCCTGAAAAAGCCTCCTTCTTCCCCGCCCTGGTCTCTCCCATCCGGGCCGTAGGTCTGGGACTCCCGCATGAACATTTCACCCACCAGGCTGTAGGATCCAAGCAGGTTATCGGTAAAGCTGGTGAAATCCCCGTAGGTGGAATAGAGGTCCTGCCATACCACCAGGTACCGGTATCCCGGAATGATGGATTCGGAGTGCTGACCCAGGTAGTCATACACAGCCAGGTCGCCGCGGTTGAACTCTCCCAGCGATTTTGTGCCCGGTCCCCTGAGGATCATCCCCCCGCTGTTATGGAACGCCCAGACCATGATGATGTTGGGCCGGTTAAGCAGGAATTCCCCGATCGCCCTGATGCCTGATCCGGAGAAGGGGTAATTCCCCGATCCGCTCTGGACATAATCGGGTGCCCAGTTGTATCCCCAGTTGCGGTTAGGGTCCACATACCCTTCCGAGTCCTCGTTCACCTGTCCGTCACCGTCATTGTCGATCCCCTCCTGGCCCAGCAGGGTGTATTCCCCCTTTTCGCCGGGTGCGACCCTGACCATCACCCTCGGATCTTCCGGATCCAGCCTGTACTCCCCGTTGGGATCTTTTTTCCTCATCCGGCAGATGTTCCCGTCTCCGTCCAGGTCATCCGGGAAATCTTCGTCAAACAGCCCGTCCCGGTCGTCATCCTTCGGGATCCGCAATCCCCGGTTGGTGCTGGGCGTATTGGGGTCCTCGAAAAAATGGTACCTGCCGTCCACGTTCACCGACGGAATGATATAAAATGTATTTTTATCCACCAGGGCGGTGATCTTTTCATTCTCGCCGTATTTCGTCAGCAGCATGTTGGCCAGGTACAGGCATACCTCGCCCGCCTGGATCTCGTTTCCGTGAATGTTCCCGTCCACATATACACCCGGTTTTTCCGAGTGGTCCCCGGTTTCCGGATTGTTGATGGTGATGGCCCAGATCTCCCTGCCCTCTTCACTTTTTCCCACCACTTCGATCCCGGAAAGCCCGGGATAGGCCTCGTGAAGCTTGTGAACGGCCTCCACCAGCTGTGCGTAATCGTAATACCGGTCGAACCGCAGGGGGATGGTGATTTCCGGGTCGGCGGCAAAGACCGGTTCAGGGGTAAAGACCGGTTCAGGGGCAAAGACCGGATCGGCGGCGAAGACCGGGTTGGCGGCGAAGACCGGGTTGGCGGCGAAAACCGGGTTGGCGGCGAAAACCTCTCCGGAGGACGAACCGGGAATAGCTCCGGGGGCTGCACTGAGTGCGATGCTGCACATGGTCGCATATGCAAATAACTTGATATTGTGAGGGATGTGTATTTTTTTCATGGCCATTATCCTCCAATGTTAACGGTTGTCTGATCGCTGCCTGCGGATTTGCTGGTGAGTCTCACCCGGATATCGGTTTTTTTATCGGCCCGGACCAGCCAGGTCAGTTTTTTCCGGGAGTTGCCCTTCAGATCGCCCACCGGGGTTCGGGGATACCCTGACAAAAGCGCATATCCATTGCCTTCGAGAAGTACCACGGCGGGGGCGGGCTGCTGGTTCCTCCTTCCCATGGCAGTGGGGAAGGGGATGAGCGAGTTATTCTCAACCCATACCTCCATCTGGTAGACACCGGCTCCCTTTGGGGTGACCAGGATCTCATATATGCCGAGGGAAGGGAGCCTCTCCGACAGCTCAAAAATCCACGGAAGGTGAAGATCCAGGATGGAATCAGTGATGGAGCAGGGAGGGGTGGTTGCCGTAAAGGGGACGAATCCCCCGATCTCCACTTCTCCCAGCTGGGGATGTTCGAATTTTTCCCAGTGGACGAATCCCTCTCCACCCAGCACCTGGTCCGAATAATCCAGCATCGCTTTTTCCTTCGGGTTGGCTTTATCCTTTGGATTTGCGCCCTCCCCGTCTTTTCCCTCTTTGGGCATCTGTTTCACCATGGCTGCCAGTTGTGCCGGATCGGTCTGTCCACCCTTCACGCTGGCCATGACTTCTTTGGCTGAAAATTGTTCAGGAACGCCGGCTTCTTCCATGAAAGCGGCGATTTTTTCTTCCCCCAGTGCGAGAAATTCTTCCGAAGTCATTTTTTCAAGCTGCTCCGGACTTAAACCGCTCCCTTGCTTTTCCTCCCGGGCAGGTTTGGGAACCGACCAGAGATCCATGCTGAAGACAGGTACCCCCAGGTGATAATAACACCATAGCTCAAAGGAACCATCCTTTGCCCTGTCGGGATCAAACCGTTCCTCCTTGACGTTCTTTTCCTCCAGGTACTTCCTGTAGTCCTCGCTGAGCATGTTATAAAAAGCCAGGTCCTCTTCAAGCGGGTTGACCGCTGCTCCCAGACCCAGGAAGCCAGCCACCATTGATTCGTCCACGGTCACCCCCTCGGGTACCATGGGCTGGACAATTTCAATGACCTCTTCCATGGTATAGGTTCTGTCGGGATCTGCCCCGAACATCTCCGCATATCTCTCAGGGATCTCGATCCGGTTCAGGTCCACCTCCCCCCTGCGTCCTCCCCTGGGCGGGGTATGGCAGAAATTGGTGGATCCGAACGCAAAGGTCATGGCAATTTCGGGATGGGCATAGGCAAATTCAAGAATGGCCCTGCCTTCGGGTGACGATCCCGGATAGAGTCCGCTCTCCGGATCAAATGCCCTGAAAAGATGGGGAAAATTGATGTTCACATTGGTGCCCCCCGGACCGTCCTCGTTATATTTTCCGTCACCGTCCGCATCCAGGCCTTCATCAAAGATCCTGTAGATCCCCTGTTCCCCTTTTGCGGGATCGGCCCTGCGCATGAGACGGGGCTCGTCTTTCACCTGGATCCACTCGCCTTCAGGGTGAATGATGCGCATTTTGGTCATGTACCCGTCCCCGTTCAGGTCATTGAATCCGTCCTCGTCGGTTGCCTCATCCAGGTCATCGTTATGCGGGGATGCATTCCGGGTGTTCTCGAAGAGCGGGGTGTGAAAGTAGCCGGATGCTGCATCCGGGTTGCCCGCCGGAACAATATACCAGGTCCTTTTTGCATAGGTCAAGGGGTCGTCCAGGATCCTTTCTGCAAGACTTAGTGCTGCCAGGCTTGCCAGGGGCCTGTTCCCCTCCAGGTTCCCCACCACCAGGATGGCGGGATTTGTTTTTTCTGCGGAGGCAATCTCCTTTCCTATTTCAAGGAGCAATACCTCATTATTACCGGGTGAGGTGGCCAGCAGGCTCACCTCACTGACAGCCGGATTGGACTGTTGCAGTGCTCGCAGCGACCTGTTGATCTGAGCGGGATCGGGATACTCGTCCGGTTGGGCTCTGAGCGGTCTGAGTCCGCTGATAAGCAGAATACTTAAAACGAGTATGAGTGCCGGGAACCAGTGTCCGATGAAGTTTCTCATGGAGTTGAATTTTATACTGAAAAAGAATCCCTTAAAATAAGATTAATTCAAGGGAATCACGCAGGAAATGATACGAAATATGGATTACCTTTCGCACTAGGATCAGGTTAATATGCTGAAAAGCAAATATATATGTTTTTGAAAAATTTATTGGCACGCCTTTTGAATAATGTATGGTGAAGAAAGGGTTCTTCAATAATAATTAAAGCAATGAAAAAATTAACAGCCATATCGATCCTCACAGTTCTGACAGCCGGGATGACTTTCGTCGGGGCACAGGACTGGCCTGAGGAATACCTGGGCCTTCCGGGAGACAATCTGAATCTCTATGCCGTCATGGACCTGTTCCAGGAATCGGAGACGCTAGAGGGCT
>Ga0272443_10001472_pt1 | contig 34125 bp, 27 predicted proteins | sample SSMAcet12_FD_193581 | JGI IMG/M metagenome (GOLD analysis project Ga0272443, IMG submission 193581) | Marine sediment archaeal communities from Little Sippewissett salt marsh, Falmouth, MA, United States - SSM-Acet-12 | ecosystem: Environmental > Aquatic > Marine > Wetlands > Sediment ... | reverse complement strand
TCCATATTGTCCACCGGCTTGTATTTCGGTGTGAATATAGCACGGACACTGTTTCCATCGAATCTGGCGAATAGCTGTTCGTTTTTCTCATGCTCGATCCAATAGTTCATTTGAACGGATTGAATCTCGGGCGGGCATTTACGCAGGTAATTGTATGGAATCCCCAGGCGCCAGGCGATGGATCTCTGGGCAATGGGTTTAAGTGGATGGGTGCTACCCGCGATTTTTATGGTGTCAAGATTATCAAAGGAAATGTCGGATACGGGAATTAAACTGTCGTGACACGTCTGGAACATCGTATCGACCCGCTGGTATACGTTCTCGAGTGTCGTGATGCTGGTCATATGGATAACCTCCTTGTATGTTTGAAATATTCAACGTTTGAATTTTTAGGGATGAAATGGCAGACCGAACTGAAAGTTTGAATGTTCAAATTCAGGATGGACAGGATTGTGTGATCGGTTGGATTATTGACCAGTCAGGATTTCTTGCAAGGTGGGGTTTTCTTTAAAATCTTAATTTCATCACGGAAACGGTTCAAAGTTCTCCCAGTCCTCTTGCGTGTATTCTTCAATCGTTTTAACGGCCGGAACGGATACGCCATCTGTTTCACCCCCTTTCACAGAGTTTTCATCCGGCAAATCAGGAGTTCCGAGATCAAAAAGGGCGATTGTGACCGGCATCGATATAGTGGGATATAATTGCTCGACCTCCAATTTGGCCAATTCGATGCTGGTCCCAAGCCGAGATTTCTCGCTCCGTTCGTTTGTCAGCATCAAGATTCCGGTCTCGATCCTTCCCTTGTCAAACCCGATTTGGAGCCGGAACAATCCTTCAAGGATATATTCATAGGATGCGAAATTGCCCTCGATGGCCACACCATTTTTGAATCCTTTATATTGATACCGGCGTCCATCCAGAATGTTCAAATCCTCCTCCCGCCAGTCGCATTCTTTAAGCGCCTGGATGGTCAACTCCCGCTTGTAAAGAGTGCCGTAAAGCGTAGCTTCCACATATCCAAGGGTGATGTTGACATCCGGCTCCAAACCCTTTTCCCTGATGATCTTGTCACTGTCTCTGAAATGAATGACCTCGGGCATATATGCGCCTCCTTTCTATAAGCGTGTAAATCGTATGGATGGATATCTTTATAACCAGCGGAATCGGAACGGGTGCTGTGGTAGCAATGAGGGTCAATGGAAGGCTATTTCGAGACGGTGTGATCGGAAGGATTTATAGTGCCGGTGATCTCATCAAGGAATATGGACCTTTTCGCCTGCTGTCCCAGATAAGACAGACAGTGACTCAAGTATAAAACCTTCATCGCCCGGGACATGGCCACAAAACAGATCCGGCGCTCCTCTTCCAGATCACCTTTCTTCGACGGCAGAATCCCTTCAACAAGACCCACCAGAAAGACAACCGGAAATTCCAATCCCTTTGCCTTGTGAATGGTCATAAGCGAAACGCCGTCCTTGTTATCTGATACATGCTGGTCCTGAAAGGATTCCGTATATTCAAGAAATGCCGCAATGGAACTGTATCTTGCAGCCGCGAGTTGCAATTGATTAAGGTTTGCGATCTTGACATCATCAGGAGATGGGATGTCCTCGTCGGTGATGTATCTGTCGTAATCAAGATTTGAGCGGAGCAGTTGAATCACCTCGCTTGGCATAAGATTTCCGGCATCATCGATCAACGGGTCCATAAAGCTGACAAATTCCCTGACGTTTTTCCGGACATAAACCAGATCGATTCCCATGGACTTGAGGCCCTCGTACAGATGGACCCCGCGCCTGATTGAAAAATCCTTTAGTTCCTGGATGAATTTTCTGCCGATGTAACGATTGGGAACGTTGATGATATTGACCAGGGCATCGTTTCCATCATCACTGTTTGGATTTGAGATCACTCGGAGATAATCCAATAGAACCTTGACTTCCTTTCTATCGTAGAAACACTGGCCATTTGTAATGTGATAGGGGATCTTGTGCTGCTGGAAGGTTTCTTCAAGATAACGGCTCTGAAAGTTCGCCCGGTATAAAACAGCAATGTCAGAGTGCTTGAATCCTTGTCGCTCAATCAATTCGTTAATCTCGTTAACCACAGTCAGGGCCTCTGTTTCCTCGGATGATGATTCAAGAACACTGACATCATCCCCATCTGCGTTCATAGTTTCAAGCGCCTTTTGAATCTGCTTTTCGTTGTGACGGATGAGGTTCTGACAGGCACGAAGTATCTGGGGTGTCGAGCGATAATTGAGATTCAATATGATCTGCTCGGACTCGGGGAACATGGATTTGAAATTGAGTATGTTACCGACAGATGCACCGGTAAATCCATATATGCTTTGAGCATCATCACCGCATATCCAGAAGCTGGAATCGTTGCCGTTGTCTGATGGTAGCAGCATTTTCAAGAGTTCAAACTGGATGGGATTGGTATCCTGAAATTCGTCCACAAGCAGATGCCGGAAAATTTCATGATATTTCTGACGAACCATTTCGTCTGATTTGAGCAGCTGATAAGCGTTTACAAGTAGGTCATCGAAATCCATCAGCATCTTTGAAGATTTCCTACGGTCATAGAGTTCGAACACATCCGCCACTTTAAGCATTGTCTTATCGCCCGTATAAAGGTCACGGAACTCTGTAATCGTGATCAGGTTGTTTTTGGCCAGCGAGATTTCCCTTAAGACCATCCCGATGGCAAGGTCCTTGTATTTCAAATGCTTGATGACATCGCGGATGAAACGGATCTGGTCCTTGCCGGAAAGAATTTCAAATGCGATCCCTTCCATTTTTAATAGGTTGAAACAGAAAGAGTGGATCGTTGCCAGAAAGACTCTTGCTGATAAATCCCCTAATACAGGCACAAGACGGTTTCTCATTTCGTCAACCGCATTTCTGGTGAAGGTCAGACCCAGTATTGCCTCAGGCGGTATCCCGTGATCTCTAATCAGAATCCCTATTCGCTCCATCATGGTTCGAGTTTTCCCGCTGCCTGGAACAGCAATAACGGCACACACGCCGTCTTTGAATTTAGCTGCCTTTTCCTGATCCGGATTTAATTCATCTGTCATGCCGCTATCACCCCCTCTCTTGATGCGTTTCGAATGGTGTTAATGGCCATACGAATCCGAAAATTCTTGGCCACAAGCTCGTTTATCCTGGGATCGGTTTTATTTTCCGACAGCAAACACCTTAATTCCTTCTTGTAATCTTCACGCAGAAGTATCAAAAACCCGATCACAGCTTCAGGAGGATGCCTTTTAAGCAACACCTCCACATTCACAATCTGATAGATACGGTCCTCTCCGCAATATGTTAGAAATTCCTGGACCTGATTGATGATTTTCTTTGTCACAGCTCGCCTCCTTTCAAGAACCACTCGTCGCAATGCTGGCGATAATGACAATTCGGACATTTCCATGAAGTGTCGTTGGGAATAAAGACACCACGACTGATGCCCTCCCATACCTTTTTGATTTTCCGGATAAGGCGCTTTTCATCGATCTCGCCTCTGACCGTGTAATACTGCTCGAATTTGGGTTTCTTGGTCTTGATCAGTGTGTCGAATTTCAGGACGATCTCCCTGTGACCAAATCCATTTGCCCTTGCAGCCATTTGATAACAGGTCAGTTGCTGGTTTCTGTCCACCTCATCGATGCCGTATGCCCTGGCGGATGTTTTCCAATCCGTTATGATGATGGTCCCGGACTGGTCCTCTTCAATGAGATCTGTTGCTCCGATAATGGGCAGTGGCAAATCCTGTATGTTGAAGCTGAATGCCTCCTCGACGGATAGAACCCTGAAATTGTCATCGGGCAGTTTGTGATACCAGGCGGTCAGAAGATCGATGCCTTCGGTTAAAAGTATCTCAAAGTCCTTGCCCTTTGAATACCTGATCTCATCATTTAATTCGGCAACCGCTTTCCAGTTCTCCTCAAAGAGTTTTTGGATAAAACTTAACGGCATCCTGTCTCCCGTCATCCTCGCCTGATAGAACTCTCCCAGCACCCGGTGTATTACAGTGCCGAATTCCAGATTGTCTGATCTGAATTCAAAGGGGAGTTTATCAATGCGCCCGAACCTGTATAAAAGCGAGCATTCGACGTACTCGCCTATGCCCGATGCCGACAGATGAGGCAGTTTTCTTAATTCACTTAAAATCATTTGAAGTGCCCTCCCGGTAGGTAGGTAAAAACGAATTCCCCATTCGTTTTTCTAAATGAGATAGGCGATAGGTTGCCCGCTATCTTTCGCGTGGATCTGCCTATCGCCTATATTATTATTGTTAGGTTGGATTCTGATGCTGACAGTTAAGCGGCTTGCTGAAGCTCCCTGATAAATGAGGATGCATCCTTGCTGGACATGTTCTCCAACTCAATCCCATAGGTTTCAAATGCCCGCTGTTCCAGTTCCTCGACCGAGATACCTCTCCTACGGGACAGATTATAAATGGCCCGCTTTTGTGCTTCGGACATTTTAGGTTGGATGGTCTCTGTTGATTTTTCAGATGCCTTCGCTTCAGGTTCCCCGGCACCATTTCCCTTTGATTTTGTATTGTCAGAATTGTCAGTTTTGCCAGATTTGACGGCACCGGATTTCTTGGCAGATGGAGATGCTTTCGCCCTCGGGGCCGCTTTCTTTTTCCTAGCAGTTCTTGGTTTCTGATCCCCATTCCCCAGGACATCGTTCAAGTCAGCGAGCTCTTCAAGTGCCGTTAATCCAACATTTGTAAATGATCTTAGCGCCCTGGCAATCGCCCTTGTGGATGCCAGTCTCAATAGATGTTTTCCCACCTTGGCGTTGCAGTTGGTGGGATTTGCGTCTCCTATATCCGTGAAGGATTCCCCGACCTTGGAGACGACAGACGCCCTGCAGATGGCAAAATTGCCGTTGTCTTTTGTGGGGAGCTGAAGCGGTTCGACCTCGATGGAACCGATCCCGATTTGATGCGCATAATCAAGAAGACCGGCATATTTTACAAATTGGTTGCCCTCGATCTCGATGATCCAGCGCTCATCCAGTTTGGGACGTTTCTTTTCGAGAAAGCACCCGTTTTCAATCTCACCCAAAGGAATACTGTTCATGACAGAAAGTATATGCTTGCACCTGAAATTGGGTTCTTTCCTCGAGTTCTTGGCAAAATCCCCGCAGGTGCAGGACATCTCATCGTCTGTAAGGGTCACTTGATAAAGGATTTTTCCCTTTTCGGACTCACAGAAAAACTGTCCGCTTTCCGCCTGAAGCACTCTCAGGTTCTCCGCTTTATTGTTTCTTTTCATAAGCTCTTTTGCTGTCATGGGTCCTCCTTTCTTGTAATCTTATGATTGTCAATTTCCGTTAAATGGGTATGTCATCATCGTTCTGGTTGTCTTCAAATCCGCGTCCGTCAGTCTTGATGAATTCAATTGAATTGGCGATCAATTGAAAGTTGCTTCTCTGCGCACCCTCGTCTGTTTCCCATTTCTGCTGGTCAAGGGTCCCGATGATTGCAATGCGGGCACCTCTGTGAAGATACTTTTCAACGATTTCAGCGAGCTTGTTAAAGCAGGTGATCTTAATCCAGTTGGTCTTTTTCTTTGATGATCGAAATGCCAGGTTGAATGTGGCAATGGGGTCTCCCTCTGATGAATAGAACACCTCGGGATCAGCTCCCAGATTGCCGGTCAAAAGGCAGTTGTTGAGCATGGTGAAACCTCCCTTGTTGTTATGGGTGATTATTTCTTGAAAAGCCGGATGACGCTGATGACGATATAGGCCGATACCCAGATGACCAGTATCCAGAAAAGGTAATCGGGCAGCATGGTCATGACGGTGGCAAGGAATATGATCGGCAGGAAAATCGAGACAAGGCCATATCTGTCGAGGACTTTGATGATGCGGGATATCAGGGGAGAGCCTGCAATTCCGGCAAAGGGTTCAGGATGCTTTCGGAAGGTATCAATGAACCTATGACGAAATCTGATAGGCACCGACTGGTAAAGAGTTATGCCCGTCTCCTTGGTAAGTATGATGTAGGCGAGTCCTAATTGACCGAACCTGACGATAAGATCTGCTGCCGCTTTGAGATTTGGAGGAACGGTTAGAGCTGAATCGGTGACTGGGTGCTGAAAACTGTTTTTTTAAATGTGCGGGGAAAATAGGTGTCGTTTATAGGTTGGAAACTGCCAAAATCGATTTGCCTATGAAACCAATTTTTTAAGGTTTTGATGCCTGATTCCGGGATATCTTCCTCTGTGATTTGAATCTTTTTGCTGTGGGATTGGATAATAATGGCGGATGATAATTCTGTGATCAGAATGGCGGAAAATGCGCAGGACAAAAGACAAACGACGGATTTTTTCAATAATGCCTCCTTTCTCTGGTTATGGTGAATCTGAATAGTGGGCCACGTTTCAATTATTAATATATATAGTGGTGGCGGTATTAAAGTGATTATTCGGAGGAAGATTATCGGGGGTAAGTGAATCTCGCAAGCAAAACTATTCCGCTGAAACCGACAGACGAAAAAGGCAATTCGAGATTTGGTTTTTATTTATCTTTTTGAATATGGTTTGGCTATTGCAAGGATTTAGGGGTTAAGGAACAGTGTGATTAATAGCAGAACTGAACCCGTATGTGAGTGCAGGTTTGTTCTGAAAAACATAACCACTGGTCGATTTCCATTTAAGCTTATTTAAACCCACCTTAAGATCTATTACTGGCTCACAGGAATGGTCAAAACAGGTGCGGATTGGGTATAAAAAAGGTTTCAGTGGAGAGGCGTTGGCCCCACCCACTGAAACCTGTGGTAGCTGATAGTTTTACAGCGTTGAACATGCCTTTTCCTTAATAATGGGCACTATTTTATAAGTTCAACCTCGCCTGGTCTCCACGATTTATCAAAGAATCCTTCTGTTGGAGAATAACACCGAATAATCTGGAACCATCCTCTGTCTGGAATAGTTTTGACATAATTTCCTTCAGGTACTCCATCCGGTTTCTCTGGTCCGTAATATAGCGTAATTGTACCGTCTTTATTTTCTTCGGCTGCTGGACTTGGAAACGATTGGCTACCTGCTCTGGGGTATCGTTGATCAGTTTGTATCATAGAACGTGTTTGGTTATCGTAAATAGTAGTTGACCAAAACCTTTCCTGAGGAATATTAGGGGGCAATGTCAGCTTATATGTATTCTTGCCGTTAAGCGCTCTGCCTTTCGAATCGACCATCCCCAATAAATATTGAGAACCAATACCCGTTAATCGCATACACATTGCTGGAGTAATACCTGTTGCAACGTAAAAGAAAGAGGTGCGGGCAGCGAGCTTTCTGGCACCATCAGAGTCGTAAGGTATAATTTCTCCATTTTTTCCAATTTCAGGTGGTGGAGTCATAAATGTATATCCGCCATCGAATAAAGGGTTTTGCCACGACGAACTTTCTTCGTAATAACGGAATTTACTGTTAGGCAGAGCTCCCAGTGCAGCAGTTCTGGAATATGCATTGGCCACTTCAACAGCTTTAGTTAAAATGGCTTTGGTTCTTTCGTCAGGATTAAATACTTTTCCTTTAACAATGCCAATGGCAGCAAGCTGGCCTGCAATTTCGGGACTCAAAGCTCCTGCTGGCTGACTCTGTACCAGTTCATTGATATATATATAGTGCTTATAGTCGGCTGGAGGAATTACATTGATATCTACGCCGGATATATCTACCATTCTTGGTGTCGCTGATTTTGCAGACCTGGCAAGAGGTGCATTACCAGATAAATAGCTGGCAACACTGGTTCCGTGAGCTCCCGCTACATAAGGATATACTTTTAAGTGGTCATTTACTGTTTTAATACTTGTTTCTGTTGAATTATCAACTAAGAACATTCGACCTAAAACAGTTACTAAGTTGGTTTTTGAATGACAAATATAATAACCACCTTCAGGCAAAGTTCCTTTGTACCATGTGGGTACCAATAGGAATTTACCTCCCTGTCCTTTGTCAGGTCCGGCAAGCCCGAAATCCGATATCCAGTTGAACCAGAAATCATCAAATATACCCAATACGTTTGGTGGAGTTTCTACGATTAAAGGGCCATCTGATAAGTCTACATTTCCCCAAAAGTAATAGGTGTCCATATTGGCCGTCAGCTGAAGGAATTTTGCATCCACCATCTCGGGTGAGACAAAGAAATCCCCATCGTTAATGCCTGCTTTGGCAAAACCTTTACGCAACGCCCACAACGAGGCTCCTTGGATCGTGTTGGTGTAAGCTGCAACTGCATTAACATACAGCATCTCGTCTTCCACCATTTGAGCTGTTTTATCGGTTGGATATCCTAATGGGAATTCAAGTTTACCGATTTTAGACTTAATTGTTTCTGCGGTGGGCACCGACTTGTCCAGGGGGGCGTACGTACGCTTGTTTTGTGCATACAACACGCTTGTACTGAATAGCAAAATTGTAATTACTGTGAATAATAGATATTTTCTCATGATAACTCCATTTATGATTTAGAGGTAACTATAATAATGGACAAAACAGCAATATTGACTATCGATAGCCAATCAAGAGCAACTCAACAAAGCTAAAAGGTATTTAACGACGATGGAAAAAGGGCTTTTTGATTGGTAATTTGGATTTGTAAAACTTGAGCAGCCCGGCAACCCATAGCACACCAGCAATTCTGGTACTACCAGCTTACTAAAGCTCTCTGGTTTACTGGTACTCCCAGAGGGCTATAGAGCATACAGGCATTCTGTTGCTGGTCGAACAATTAGCGTTCCTGTTTTCAATTCATTACTTCTGCAATGGTTTTGTTTTCCTTTTGTGCACTCCTTTTTTTTCAGAGCAAGAATCGTTGCTGCATGCCTCATGCGGAGTTCTCGTAGTGATGCTACTTGACTGGCTTCACTTCAATTATGATTTTCTTGATTGTTCCTGTGAAGCGGGTTTCGTCACGGCCGATTCCGATGTCTTCCGCAACGGGCGTCTGGTTGTCGAGTCCAACATCGGCGGTTTCGTCTGCGGAATACAAATTCGGCTGGGTTCTATCTATGCGGCCCTCGGCCACTTGCTTGTCGTTCACGCTGAGCGTCGCAATGCCACCTTTGCCAAGGCCGCCACCATCGTATTTGAAGTCGAGAACAACGGTTGCCTTACCTGTTGCAATTGGCGTGTCCGCCATCACCGTGTTGCGTGACAGGCCGAGGAAGTTGTAGGTGTAGACCGGTTTACTATCCTTCATGTACAGGCACCAGCCACCAAAGCGCCCCCCTTGAGCCAGGAGCACGCCGTTGGCTCCGCCTTCTGGAATCTCAATTTCGGCGGTGATCGTCTTTGACTGGTTCTTCACGTTCAGGAAAGTGTTTTCCAGCATCCCGTTCATGCCATCGTATAGTGTGAGTGACGTTCGCCCCTTCATCAGGTCGGGCCTTCCGGCAATTTTAGGATTGGTTCTCTCGATGACACGATCATCGATTGGGAAAACGTAGTATTTCTCGGCTTCTCTCGCAAACAGCGACTGAAGCTCTTTGAGCTTTTCCGGATGCTGATCGGCCAAGTTATCCGCGAGGCTGAAATCCTCCCGCACGTTGAAAAGGTCCCACTTGTCGGTCTCCAGCGGCGGTAGATTCGTCGTCTCCCAGGGAGCGCGGTGGATTGTTCTAGCCAGCCAGCCATCGTGATAGATTGCCCGATTGCCGAAGATCTCGAAGTACTGAGTCGTATGACGGTCTTCGGCATTTGCGTCGTTGAATGTATAGAGCAGGCTGGTCCCTTCAATCGGCGTTTGCGGCGTTCCGTTCACGATCTTAGGTTCTGGCAAATGCGCGGCTTCCAACACCGTCGGTGCTATGTCGATAACATGTCCGAACTGCGAACGAATTTCGCCTCCTTGCTTGATCCCTTTGGGCCAATGGACGACCATTCCGTTTCGCGTCCCACCAAAATCCGAGGCCACCTGCTTGGTCCACATGAAAGGCGAGTCAAACGCGACTGCCCAGCCGGCAGCCATGTGCGGGAACGTGTAAGGCCCCCCCCACTCATCCAGTTTCGGCAACAGATCCTCGACCTTCTCAACGACGGCGTTGAAGTAAGTCATTTCATTAAACATGCCGACAAAGCCGCCTTCAGCACTGGTCCCGTTGTCGCCGGCAATATAGATGAACAACGTGTTATCCATCTCGCCGATCTCCTCGATGGCGGCCGCCAGGCGACCGATTTCGTAATCGGTGTGCTCCAGGAATCCGGCGAACACTTCAGCCTGCCTTGAAAACAGTTTCTTTTCATCAGCGCTCAGCGAGTCCCAGTCTTTGATATCTCTCGCCTTCGGGGGCAGCTTTGTATTCTTCGGTATGAGCCCCATCGCTTTCTGGCGGTCGAACGTCTTCTGGCGAACCTTGTCCCAGCCCTCGTCAAATTTCCCTTTGTATTTGTCCGCCCATTTTCGCGGTACATGATGCGGCGCGTGCACGGCCCCTGTTGCAAAGTAGATGAAGAATGGTTTGTCCGGCGTCAACGATTGCTGGGCTTTCACCCAGTTCACCGCCTGATTGGTCATGTCTGTTGTAAAATGATAGTCCTCTACCTCCGGCGGGGTAATGCGAGTCACACCGTCATAGATAAGCGGATACCACTGGTCCGTTTCTCCGCCGATAAAGCCGTAGAATTTGTCGAAGCCCTGATGCGTGGGCCAACGGTCAAATGGGCCTGACAGACTGGTTTCCCACGCCGCGGTCTCATGCCATTTGCCGAACGCGCCGGTACTGTACCCGTTGAGCCGCAACATCTCCGCCAGTGGCGCCACTCGATTGGGAACGGCTCCCGTGTTGCCAGGAAACGCTGTAGCCGTTTCCATGATGGAGCCGGTGTTGGCCGTGTGATGATTGCGGCCGGTTTTCAACGCCATCCGGGTGGGCGAGCAAAGAGCCGTTGTGTGAAAATTGTTGTAAAGCAGTCCGTCCTTCGCGAGCTTGTCCATCGTCGGCGTCTGCAGTGGACCACCCAATGTGCTCGGTCCGCCAAACCCGATGTCATCGATCAAAACGATCACGATGTTTGGAGCTCCGCTCGGGGCTTTGACCTCAAATCCCGGAGGTGGCGTTGCGTTTCGGGCGTCCAGTTCACTGGATGTTGGGGGGAGGGGCTCTTGCACCGGCAAAACTGTGCGGTCGAACTTCTCCTTTGCATACGCCTCGTCGGTGGCAACGACGATGAGTCCAATGGCTATAATTAAAATCATCGCTGCGAACGCCGACCAACGCTGTGAGAAAGACGCATTGATCGGGACGGAACGGCTAACGTCCTCATGTAACTTCTGTTTCATCTCGTTTCTCCTTTTTCTTATGGTGGCGCTTTGATTTGTGTTGTAGGTTAAACATCGGATCATATACGATTACGAAAAATGTTCATCCAGCACTGTGCCCCTTAATCATTGCAATGAATCTGCTCTCTGGCAAATTCAAGGCCCCCTGTTTTTAATACTTCAACAATGTTCATTTCGAATGTCTCCCCCAGTACTCTGGCTGCCCCAAGTAACAGTTCGAATTCGTTTCTTTGGAAATGCCTCTCCAGGGCTTGGCGTGTTTTCCACTTACCAATCACGATATAGCTATTTTCCTTTTCTGAATTCCGGTACAGGTTGAAATCAAGACATTCGTTATTTTTGCGAATGCGGTGAGTAAACGATTGCATGCTGTCGAAAAATTCATCGACTTTGTATGGCTTTATTTCGATATTTAAAAAGTAGATCATCACAGAGGTGTCCCCCTAAAACCGGAAAATGTATTAGGCTTTGTGTTATTCCGAAAAAGAACCGATCTGACCATGAGCAAGAAACTTGCTAAATTAACGAGCTATCAAATATCATGCCGTTAGAAAAAACAACACAGACACGCTACTAACTATTAGTAAATTATTTAAATATCGGATTTTTCAAGTGGCGGGCGGGTTAAAAAAGTCGATTGGAAACACCAAATATGGTTTGTTAAAAAACCATATTTGGTGTTTTTGGCCAACTTTTGGATTTAAGCGGGAAGGATAGAGCTGTTTTCGTAACAGTTTCTTTGACGAACGGACTCACGTTATTGGGGTTTCGGCCTCTTAATACCGAGCTTTTTCATACGGCCACGAAGCGTGTTGACATGCATCCCTAAGGTTGAAGCAGCACTGTTATCACCCCCGATTCTCCAGTTCTTGGCTTTCAGAACACGCAGAATATAATCATGCTCCATTTCCTCAAAAGATTTGAATTCACTACCCAAAGTATCATCCGTTTGTGGAAGTTCAAAATTCAGCTTCTTCCCCTTTGCGGTAATCAATGCAGCTTCAACCACATGTTTCAATTCTCGTACATTGCCTGGCCAGCGGTAGTTCTGCAACATTTTCATGGACCGTTTAGAGATTTCGGTGTCGCGTTTCCCCATTTTTCTGCCGAGTTGGTCTATAAATCCTTCAATCAGCAACGGAATGTCTTCCGGGTGCTCACGCAAAGGCGGCGCCGTGACTGGAAAGACTTTGAGCCGATACCACAAGTCCTCCCGGAAGCTTCCTTTCCGCACTTCTTCTTCCAGAACGCGGTTTGTAGCGGCGATGATGCGGGCATCGGAATGAAGCTGGCGGTGGCTTCCCAGCCTTTCAAATTCACCGCTTTCAATAACGCGCAGTAGTTTGGCCTGAAGCTCGAGTGGCAGCTCCCCGATTTCGTCTAAAAAAAGTGTGGATCCCTTGGCCAGTTCGAAGCGCCCCGGCTGGTTTGTTGTGGCGCCGGTAAACGCCCCTTTTTCCCTTCCGAAAAGTTCGCTTTCAATCAATTCCCGGGGCAGGGCCGCACAGTTTACCTTCACCAATGTCCTTTGACCTCGAGGGCTGAGCTTGTGCAGGGCTCGGGCTAAAAGCTCCTTGCCCGTTCCGGTTTCCCCCATGATTATTACGGGAGTATCCATGGGAGCGACCTGCTGGACCCTGTGCAGCACATATTTAATCGATTCACTCTGACCGATGATATTTTCAAAGTTGTGATCCAGCTTGATTTCTTCTTGAAGGTAATCACTTTCATCTTCCAGCCGGTTTTTTAACTGCTCGATCTCCTCATAAGCGCTGCGCAGCCTTATTTCGGATAGTTTTCTGGCGGTGATGTCTCGATTGCTGGCCCTGATGCCTAAATACTCTCCATGATCACCATAGACAGGTTGACAGATGTGCTCGATCCATCGGATTTCGCCGCTTTTTGTGCGGATGCGGAACTGAATCTCGGCCGATTCTTTCCTGTCATACTCTGCTTGGTGGTGTTCCTGCCACTGGGTGAAATGATCCGGTAAAATAATCTCATTTAGCATACTAGGATGGTCTATCAATTGTTGCACTCGATATCCCGTAACCCTTTCAAAAGAGGGGGATACATAATTGTAGGAACCGTCAGGGTTTACCCAGGTTTCCCAGTCAAAAGTAAAGTCAGCTATGGTCCGATAGCGCTGCTCTGCTCGGCGAAGTTCATCTTCAGCGGCTTTTTGAGCGGTGATATCTCGGCCAGACCCCCATATTCTCAAGAGCTTTCTGTCCTCGATCATGCCACTAATATTGTTGAGAATAATAAATTTCTTACCCTTGTAAAATTCCACGCTCATGAAATCACGCAAAGTATAGCCTGCCCTGATAACCTGCTTTATGGCTTCGGCGTTCTCGGGAATGGAAGGCGGCATGATTTCACTGACTCGCAGACCCAGCATCTCCTCCCTCCGTTCGTACCCAACCACCTGCGCATAGGCCCTGTTGTTCTCTAAGAGGTATCCGCGACTAAAAAACAATGTAAATTGTTCGTCTTCCGGCAAATCGATAGAAATGGGCTTATCGAATTCAAAGCACCATATGGGTTCAATGCTTTCATCCATAAAAATCCGAAAAAATTCATCTTTCCTCATTAGTTCTGGTATGTTTATCTTATTTTCACTCAAAATAATCGCTCCCATTCAGAGCCTTGTAGTGTAAAAAAGTCAGAAAATTACGAGTCAAAATTTTATGGTTCAATGGAATGCCAGTTGCCAAATTACAATTTTCAGCATATTCGGTCAAGCAACAGAATGTGGAAGATGTTTAAATGGAAAAATCGATTTTTCCATCCCGTAGACGACTATTTTTCAGCACTTCATAAAGGATGGTGAGTTGAATGAGCTGCACATTGCGGGCCTGAAAAAAAATCTGGCCTTAATTACAAAGAATCATTGTTAGGCAAGGCGTACCAAATCCTTTTCCTATGGGTATCTGAGTCAGTTAGAATCGAGTAAGAGTACGTTCTGGCTATCTCACGAAAAACGGGGTATCCAATAGTACAGCTTGCTTGCCAGCGGATTTAACTATCTGGGAATGCATAGAATTACCATTTTACAACTGGATATCATGTCGGGAACAGTAAAACGCGTATATTGGTTACATTGTGTTCGTGCTCTGTATTTTAGGGGCGTCGCTTTAAGGCTTCGTCGCCTTGTCGGGTATCAAGCCGGTCGATAGTTGATGGCTTTGCGTTAGAAACGCTGAATCTCGTCGCTTTCGAAAATTTGTACCGCCGGGTAATCTTGCCGAGCGCTTTCATACATGGCTTTCGCGACCTGCTCGACGCGGATGGCGCGGTATTTTTTCCATGGGCCCTGTAGCATCGGGGTCATAATCGTAAGCACCAAGACACCCACCACTTCCTTTAAGCGAAATTCATCGCGGCTGCCGTGCAGCAAGGAGGGGCGGAAGATGCGGAGCGATCTCAGGCCCAGGCTCTGCAGCAGTTCTTCGGCCTCGCCCTTGGTCTGGTTGTAGAAGTTGGACGATCCTGCGTCGGCTCCGATGGCGCTGATCACGGAGCAAGTCTTCGCGTTCAGACGTTGGGCCAGTTTGCCCACTAAATGAACAAAATCTCGATCCACTTTCTTGAAGCCCTCCACCGAGCCCGCGTTCTTGATCGTGGTCCCTATCGTGCAGAAAACGTCATCGATGGGTTGCTGAAAATTAAGCGGATCCAGCTCATCGTAGCTGAAGATATGAGCCTTGATCTTTTCGCCTGAGGTGGGTGGTTCTCGCCTTCCGATACAGTGAATTTCTGAGTATTGGTCGGAGTCGTTCAGTAATTCCAGTAACACCGAGCCGATGGCGCCGGTTGCACCGGCAATCAATGCCTTACGCATATTTACCTTATCCTTTTTTGAAAATGAACGGGCAACGCGAACGCCGGATGGACGGTGAATAACAATCCACCAGGGGCGGTAACTCGCGGACAGGCGCCGTTTCGAGATTCTCCAACTTATAAACTTGCGAACCGCAGCGAACCGCCGTCGGGCCCCTTCGCCACTATGTAGTCCTTCCCCTGTAAAGGGTGATCGCGATCAGGCCGAGCACAATCTCAAGGACCGCATATACGATAAGCAGCCAATGCGGCAGGCCGTCCAGAATGAAACTTAGTACGCGTCCGGCGGCAAGTCCGAGCATGAAAACCGCGCAGCTCAAGAGCGCCGGAGCGGTCATCTGCTTTTTAAAAGCACCCCAAACCCAGATCACGACCATTCCAAAATACAGGCCCATTACTGCCCGCATGATGTGCGTGAGATTGGTCGTGTCGACTGTGATGCCAAAGAGGGCGTCCAGGGTGGCCGACGGATTGGCTCCATAGCCTAACGCGATCGGTACCAAGCCGACCGAACAGAAGATCAGAAAAATGCGGGTTTTCATGTTTTTACTCTCCAGCGAACAATCCTTAACAAAAATTCAGTTCCGGAGTTTCCAGGAATCAGCACGTCGTTTTTGGCCTGCCAGACTGGCCCACCTTCCAGTTCGAAGCAAAAACGCTTCCAATCCTATTGTTTAGCCGCCATGGTTGGCAGTGCCAATAACTGAGAAAATAAGCGCCAAAATTAAAAGTTTAAATTCCTCGATTCGATAGACATATTAGTCCCTCCGAAAAGCGTACCTTCATTTGGCTAATTGTTCAGCTTATAGGAAAAATCTTTGTGGTGGCAAGGGATAGAAATAATTGAACAAGGAGAATCATCATTTTTTTATCGATCAAGCTTTGTTTCGTGTATCACACGAAAATAGGAGGGGCGGATATTACAGCTATCTTGCCAATACCTTCAACTCATTGTAATTTAATATAATTTTTGGCTATCTTAACCATTCCATTTATGATGCTCGAATCCATTTGTCAATAAACAGATTGCTCGGCCCCTGTCAATACCCCAATTTCTTTCCCAACGCGAAAATCCAGGCAACCCGTCATCTCACCCCAAAATCCCAGATTCCTTTTCGTATTGTCCCTGAAAAGGATCTGCAGTTCCGCCTCAATCCTCCAGTCAGGCCTCCCTGCTCTCAAAATCAATGCCGAATTGCCTCTTAAGAGCCTGCCTCCGCAATTCCCTCTCATCATACAGGACCTGACATTCGCATTCCAGTTTCCTTTCCAGGTGCTCAAAAAGGATGTCCCTTACGGCAAAATATCCGAGACCCTGCTTACGACACAGGAGCTCGAGATGCTGCCAGGGTTTCCAGTTCCAATTCCTGGGATCGTGTTCCTGACCGCAGGTCCAATATTCACCGCCGCCTTCGATTATGATTTTTTGAAAATGGGTCGTTAGAATCTGCAGGTAATCTCGCATGAAGGTTTCCAGCACGCCGGGTTCTGCGAAATAATGGTATGTCCCATATGCTGTCCGGTATTTTGGTGGTGGCAAGGGTATTTTTTTGATTATGTTTTCATGGATTTTTGATTTGCCGGGGTACTGATCGATCATCATTTTGGTTTGACACACTGACAATAGGCACGCTATAGCTGGAATAGCCAGAAGGTATCTTGTAAATTGTTATTATTTCTTGTAGTTACGATTATGGCAAGCAAGTACAGGTTTTGACAAACCCAATTTTTATGGACTACTCTCAATGAATCTGTAATCCTAATTTTAATGATAAAGAGTTGGGGAGATTAGGGATTTATAAACAACGTCTTACATGCTTCGATGTTGTTTGGCAAACGGTAGGAGAGAAGTACTTCGACTCGACGTTTGGTGGTTTGGATTGGAATAAGGCTTACGACCGCTATCAGCCTCAGATAGCAGCTGCACCGAACGATAGCTCGTTCTATGAACTCATCAATAAGATGCTGTTAGAATTGAACGTCTCCCACATGTGCGTCATCCCGCCGGACAAAAAAAATCTGATCGAGCCAATCCTTTCTGCAGATGGAAGTGTCGGGATTGACCTACGCCTTATCGATGAGAAGGTCGTGATCACCGCTGTTGAACAAGGTTCTGCAGGCGAATCGGCTGGACTACATCCCGGCTTTTTTATTCTGGAAATTAACGGCCGTACGATCCAACAAATTGCCAGTGAAGTCGAGTTCCGCCCACCCTTTAATGATCGTAACAAGCGCCAATTGATAACCAGCAGGATTCAGGAGCATGTTTACGGGCCAACAGGCACAACGACCAGATTGATTTACCAAAACGGGAGCAAAGAGGTGCATGAAGCGGAGATTAGACTAACTCCGCGAGGTAACAAAGTCATCCTCGACGAAACGCTGCCTCCTTGCTTTATTGATTTTAACTTCAGACTTCTGGAGGACGGCGATATTGGCTACATCCGATTCAACGCCTTCATGCCACCCGTTCAAGAACGCTTCGCTGAGGCTCTATCCGGCCTTATCAATCCACGGGCTCTAATCATCGATATTCGTGGCAATCATGGCGGCGTTTGGCCGATCCGTAAGTTGTTGGCTGAGCAACTCGTTTCTGATCCAGTGCTATTCTGGCGTTACCGGTCAAGACAGGCCATCAAAGAAGTTTACCTCAATCCAATCAAGAATGCTTATGTCGGCTTGCTGGCTGTAATTGTTGACGAATTAAGCAAGTCTTCAGCAGAGGAATTTGCTGGAGCTATACAAGCGATACACCGTGGAATAGTCGTTGGCAATCGCACCCCTGGTAACTGTGTGGTCTGTGACTTTCTAAAACTACCGAACGATGCAATCTTGGTATTTCCTGTATTACAAACGATTACATCAAATGGAACGGTACTCGAAGGACACGGAGTGATTCCTGATGTCGAAGTTGCGTTGACTCGCGCTCAGCTCCTGCAAGGCAATGATTCGCAGCTTATGGCAGCAATCAGACATTTAAAAATGGACAAGCAGGGGGTTCACCACCGTAAAGATTAAAATGCTCATTAACTTCAGATTTCACAGGTTCAAAGCCCAAAGGCGGTTCTCACTTTTGAGCATGATCGCTAAAGATATCTCCAACTTAAATGGAATTTTTCCATCTCCTGAAACATAAAGATACTGATCTCACGTATCTGGTTTTTGAAATCATTGGTAGGCAACGGTTCGATCAAAATTTAAAACCGTGTTTTATCTTAACGTATCGGCAATTTAGACATTTTGCATGTATTCTCTAATACATCTGCACCTGGTCTGGAGAAAAAGATGGCAAATATATTTGTCCATTTAATTGTAATATTTTTTTTAATTGTTACCGGTTGTGTTTCGAGTATATCCCCTCCACCTTTTACATTACCAACGAATACTCTTGACGAAAGAATAGCTGCAGTTGAAAATCGCCTCCCCGTAAAGGGATGGTCTAAATGGAATGTAATGACGCTTGTTGACCGCATGGAACATTACAATGTCCCGGGAGTCAGCATAGCTGTTATTAACAAAGATGAAATTGAATGGTCCAAAGGTTATGGTACATTAGAGGTGGGGAGCAATAAACCCGTAACTCCCGATACTCTTTTTCAAGCAGGATCAATCGGTAAATCACTTACCGCCACCGCCACTATGCATTTTGTGGAGGAGGGCTACCTTAGTCTTGATGAAAATGTGAACGATAAATTAGTTTCTTGGAAAGTACCTGAAAATAGGTTTACAAAAAAAGAAAATGTAACCTTGCGAAGGTTATTGAGCCATTCAGCAGGGATGACAGTTGGTGGTTTCAGGGGATACTCAGAAGGAGAACAAATACCAGATTTACTACAAATTTTAGATGGTAAATCGCCCGCTAATAATAAACCTATACGTGTCGATAAAATGCCAGGGAAAGAATTTCGCTACTCAGGTGGTGGTTTCCAAGTCGTACAGCAGCTTCTTGAGGATGTTCAAGACGAACCATTTGCTTTGATTATGCAAGAAACTATTCTAAGACCATCAGGTATGACATCAAGTGCCTATGAACTTTCATTACCCCAAGATCGCAAAGACATAGCTGCTATTGCCCATAATGTGAATGGTCAACCTGCTCCTGGGAAATGGCATAACTTAGCATGTTTCGGAGCTGGGGGTGGTCTCTGGACAACACCCACTGATCTTGCACGATTTGGAATAGAAATATCCAAGGCATATAAAGGGAAGCCTAACCGAATCATTTCTCATCAGTCAGCGGAAGTCATGCTAACCCCGCAGTCTGACGCTGGTGAATTGGGTCGGGAAGTTAAAAGGTATTTACCTGGTTTTTGCAATCAGGTAAATTATGGCCTCGGATTTATATTATGTGGTGAGGGTCAAGATTTTATGTTTTTGCATCCTGGCCACAATTTGCCCGGATATAGAAGTCTCCTTGTGGTTATGCCAGAAAAAGAACAAGGAATTGCACTTATGATCAATGGAGAGAAAGGAAACGGGCTGGAATTAGAAATATTTTACAGTTTCGCACAAGCATATAAATGGATACGTAATTAAAATATTACAGGATATTTAAAAAAGTCAATTTACAGATTGCTCCAACAAACCACAGGTTCATCGAAACTACTGATAGCTGCTATTAATCTGTTCCGAGGCTTTAGGAAATCGCTTTATGATAGCCAAACCGTATCTGATAATACGACGTAATTTCTATTAGTTACGATAATGGCAAGAAACCTTTATGATTTGTTCAAAGGGGCGGACCACAATATACAGGGTCTGCCTTTTTTTGTTTGGGTGGTTGTTACGGATAGAATAAAGCACCGAGAAAATGGTGCTGTCTCAATAAATTTGGCAAGAAGATCACATGATAGATCTGGCTATTACTTGAATCATTTCTCAAAGGATAAACGAAATGATCGACAATAATTCATATCGTTATGATCACAAGAATGGTCTTATATTTCATACAGCCCTCCTCATGGGGGGTTATGATCACCGAGTAAGTTCAGTAGCTACCAGGCTTGCTAATTTTGATTTTCGGAAAGCTCGAGGCTCGCCGGGTGGAAGACTTCTTCAATGGTAAGCTTACGGCTGCACAACCCCTGCTCAAAGGAATACTGAAACAATGCTTCCAGTGCCTTGCGATTCGGCTCGATGCCGTATGGCCAAAAATTCTCACCCATCAATGCCCGCGTTTCTTCAATCTCCTGAGCGGCCCAGGGCAGCGAAATCGTTGCCCAGCCCATTTTTTTCAATTGGTCATACATGATTTGTTTTGCCTGTGAATAGGCTTTGAACACAGCCTTTGGCAACCATGGATTTTGCTCGACAAGGGTATTACGGATAACCACTGCGTGCATGATGGGAAAAATCCCGGTTTTCTTGAAATAGGCGCGCTCGGTCTTACGAAAATCGGTAAAAAGCCGGGCGACCTTGGGGTGGCCCTCGATGTATGCCCTTGGTTCGGCAGCGTGAAACAATGCGTCCACCTCACCGGATTCGAGCATATCCGATTCATCTTTTCCCTCCGGCCCTTGGCTGACGGAGAGGCCTTTGGGCACCATGCTCTCCTGTTTCGACACCTTACCGGCTGCCTTTGCAGAAGAGTCTTTGGCCGATAAGTACCACTGGATCTCTTCGGGGCGGAGGCCATATTCATGTTGCATAATGCCGCGCAGCCAGGTCAGAGAGGTCGAGGAAAAGCCGGGCGTTGCAACCTTCCGCCCACGCAAGTCTTCAGGTCGGTTAATCCCCCGATCGGTACGGATGAATATGCTTTTATGCCGGAAGACGCGGATCGGGTAAATCGGCAGCAGCGAGTAATCCCTGAAACCTTCATTGGCATAGGCCAGCATATAAGGGTGCAGGCCGATTTCGGATACGTCCAAAGTTTGCGGCCCGCTGAATACATGGGTGTTCAGGTCGCCGATGCCCTGTTCCTCGATCTGAAAGTCACACCCGTCGACGTTGACCTTTCCGTCAAAGAGCGCCCTGGTGCGGTCTAAATTGTACCCGGCCATGGTGATCGGCAGCCCGTTTGATGGCTCACCGCTTTTGGCCATACCCAGGCGTACCGCCCCGATTGTGCCGGCGATACCCGCCACGCCGGCGGCCAGCGTCGTTGCCTTGATGAAGTTGCGACGGGACAGTGCTGTCGAACGTTCCCTGTCTCTTGTTTTTTCGTCCATCTTAGCTCCTCGCATTTGTTTGTGTGAGCACGTTCCGATCGATTCGATCCATGCGACATAAAAGAACCGCTACCAGCGGATGTTGAGGCCCAGAATCGGGCCGTGCAGGAGCACATCGTACTTGAAAACATCATTCCCGCTGCCGGTTTCATAATCCAGGCTCAGCGCACGATACCCGCCCACCAGGGATACATATTTCCAAGGCTGGTAGTCGATTAACCCGATGGTTTGCCAGGTGAAATCGGAGCCGATGCCAAACCCACCAATATCGCCGCGAAGCTGCAGTGTCCAACGGTCGGCGATCGGGAATCGGTATCGTACGCCAACCACCGGGTCCCACCAGTTTTCGTTTCTGCTGTTGTCAAAGGGCAGGTTGCGGATATCGTATTCCAGCTTGACTTCGTTGTACCTCAGACCGGCAACCATATCGAATTGATGGACACCGTGAGCGATTCGATAGAACCCGTCAAACTCGGCCACGGTCTCTTTTACTGACACATCGATGTCGAGGATGGCCACTTGAGCATTTTGGCTGATATCCAGGTAGTTAATGTCTGCGATGAGCCCCCATTCATTTTCGTAAAGGGCCTCAAAATGGAAGATGAAAGCTGCCTCCAGGTTGTCGAATATCGTGTCAAAGGGAAGATCTACCGGGTTGGTCACACCCCGGACAGTTGCATCGCCCTCGAGATTGACCGCCCACAAGTAAAATGGTGCCAAATCAAACTTCCAATCACTCTCCTCCTGACTGGACGCCGTTGTGGCGGTAAGAATAACAAGAAATGTCAAGGCGGCAGCCAGAATGTTGTTGAATGGTGATTTCATATTACCCTGCTTCCCTTTCTTAAACAATTTTTCGGGCATTGACGTTCCCTGTTGCGTGCTACTGAGGTCTATTTTTGGGAAACAAAAACTTCACCGCAAACATCATGCTCCAATCCGGGCCGCCGTCCGGCTTTTCTACGTTGCCGAATGCCTGCAGCTTGAAATCCACCGGCAGCTTGCCAAAGCGCATCAACCGACCGATGCCGCCGCCAAAGGGAACGGTCCATTGGTTGCCGCTGGATTTTTCCCAGTCGGCGGTAATGATCGGGGTGGAAGTCAAATACCAGCCGTCGTCCAGATTGTAGTTGACAAAATACTGGAAGGTAAATTTGTTCACATCCGGATCGCCGCTGGGACCGGCGAAAGACCAGATGTTCTGGACCAGGGCCCCCAGCACCCATTTCCCCGGCATGGTCAATGCCACTGCCGCTGGCCCAGCCGACCACTTGTCCGACCCCAGTCCGCTGGTATTGGTCGGCAATTCCAATACCGGTCCTATTCCCCAGATTACTTTTCCCGGCTCGGCGGGGGTAAAAAAGCCTTGATATTGGATGTTCCCCAAACCGGATTCTCGTTCGAGGGTGGGAGGGATATCGATTTCACCAAGATCACTGCCGTTTAGATTTGCATCGATACCCAAATAGGGGATGATCAATCGGTTGATGAGATTCAGATTGCCGATGCGAATCGGATAGACCGGTTTCACCATCAGCGCATCCGCACTGCCACCGTCGGCCATGCCATCGTAGTGCCAGTATTCAAAGGGTAGGCTGATGATATCGCCAACCGGGTTTTGAGACTTTTTTGCTAAATTCTCTTCTGCGCTCGATAGTTGAACCATACCGACAATGATAAAAACAAGGCACAGACAAGTGGTATTTTTAAACATCTTATCGTCCCCTAAAGATTACGTTTTGTCTTGGTTTGACTGTTCACAACGGAATTTCTAATAGGAACCGGGTTTCGGTGGCTTGGCGTAACCAACCGGCCTGTCCGGTTCGATCACGCCATTGTCTTTTGCATAGCGGTCCCAGGATGCTGCCAGTGCATTCACCACCGCAGGTTTACTTTCGGCCAGATCATGCGTTTCAGCCGGATCTTCTGCAAGGTTGTACAGCTCCCATCCTCCCGATCCGTATGGTTTCGGGAGTTTTAATGCTTTCCAGTCGCCCTTTCGAAACATACGCATCCCATATAATTCGAACCCCTGCCGCCTTCCCTCAAAAGACTCGTCCAATTCTCCTTTCAATAGTGGCATCAAAGACTTCCCTTGTATGGGCAAGACGGTTTTGCCCCGGTATTTCTCCAAGTGTTGAACTCCTGCGGATACCAGCACCGTCGGCATGATATCAATGACATAGGTGAAAGCATCGACTCGGGAACCACCGTTGGGCATTTTACCAGGCAGTTTCATGATGCACGGCACCTGAATGCCACCCTGGGCCAGGTATCCCTTCATCAAACGAAACGGGCTGTTGGCGGCAAAGGCCCAGCCGGGACCGATGGACGTATAGGATCCGGCCAAACCCCGGTTGTCGAAACGGTTGTCAAAACCTTTGATGAAATCATCCATGTCGCCGCCAATGCCGGCATAATCCTCGATCGTGGTCTTGCTGGCCCCGTTATCGGAGAAAAAGATGATCAGCGTGTTGTCGTATTCGTCGATCGACTTGAGGTAGCCGAACAAGCGCCCAATGCTTTCATCCATGTAGTCGATCATGGCTGCATAGATTTCCATGTCGCGTGCCCGGTTTTTCCGTTGTTCATCGGTCAGTTGGTTCCAGGCCTGGATCCATTCCTCGCGAGGACGATCGACCATGGACACTGGAACAAGACCCATCGATTTCAGCTTTCTCAGGCGGTTTTCTCGCAGCATATCCCAGCCGTCGTCATACCGGCCCTTGTACTTATCGATATATGTTTTGGGTGCATGCAGCGGGTTGTGGGGGGCGGTGTAGGCCAGATAGCCAAGAAAGGGCTTTTTGTCCTTTTTGTGCTCGTCAATAAAGCCAATCATCCGATCCGTGTATGTCTTGGTTGAATAAAAATCCGGGGAAAGGTCTTGGATGATGTTACCGTTTCGGGTGTATTGGCTTGCTTTGCCGGGGATCAACGGCCGATTGTCTGCCCAGTGACTGGCACCGCCCGCCAGCATGGCAAAGGTTTCTTCAAAGCCCCGGGCATGCGGATACATCGCCGGCTCCTTTGCGCCCAAATGCCATTTTCCGGCCATATAAGTATGATATCCGGCTGTGCGGAGAACCTCGGCCACTGTGACCACTCGGGTGTTGAGATACCCTTCATACCCGGGGCGCCCTTCCTGGTTGGGAGACATGACCTCGGCCATGGTTCCCAAGCCCGCCTTGTGGGGGTCCATGCCCGAAAGCAGGGCCGCCCTTGTCGGCGCACAGTTGGGGGTAACGTGAAATTGGCTGAACTGTACCCCCTCCCGGGCCAGTTGATCTAAATGTGGTGTAGAAATTTCCCCGCCATAGGATCCAAGGTCCGAATAGCCCATGTCATCGGCCACGATGATCAGGATGTTGGGTCGGGAGTGGTTAATGTTCTGCAATTCACTGCCAGTGACATCCGTGCCGAGTAGTGAGGAAAATAAGAGAATGGCAAACCCCACTTTGTAACCAAGCTTCATCACTATCCAGAATCCTTTCTTAAATATTTAAAAAAAGAGTATTAATCCGATAAATGATCTATGGACAGGTTTGAAAAAACGAACCCTATTCAAGCAGTTCATCACGCAGCTGTTCGATCTCCACCGCGCTCAATCCCAGTCCATCACGCAGGTATGTCTCCATCGAGCCGTACTGGTTGAGTATTTCGTCGCGGGTGGCATCGATATAGGAGCCCTGCAAGATATAAAAAGCCATGATATTGGTCATGTCCACTTGATCCGATGGGATACCCTGCTTTTTAGCCGCCATCTCCCTCAGCTCATCCACACGCTTTTCCACCTCTTCTTTCCTGTACACATTGGAAAGCAAATAATCCTCCCGGACCGTTTCCCATGGTACCCCCAATGCCGAAAGCAATATCGCGGTTGCCGTACCGGTGCGGTGGACGCCGTGGGAACAGTGAAAAACCAGGGGACGATTAGCCGGATCGGCTAACAACCGCAACAAGGTGGCATATTGTTCCTTGGCCGCATCCCCGGTGAGAAGACGATGCACCTCCGCGTTTATTTCAACCGGGACCTTGGAAAAATCGGCTGTTTGTCGCGCTTCCAGAACCACTTTGGCCAGGTCCTGTTCAGCCTCGCCGGAAATGGGCTGCGGCACTTCTTCGATGCCATCCGGCAGTCTGTCTTTTCCTCTGGCATCGATCTCGTCGTCTGTCAGAAAGTTGACTACAGTAGCCAGGCGAAGCGTATCCAACCGGTCAACATCCGAATCGCTCAGTCGGGGCAACTCCCCCGACCGGTAGACCTGCCCCCAACGCACCGTTTTCCCATCCACGGTACGGTATCCTCCGATATCACGAAAATTGGACTGGCCGTCGAGACGGATATGACGCTTCTCTGTCATAACGGGAGCATCTGTGGATGTTACAGATTGGCAGCCGATAATGAAGAACAGGCAAGCTGCGAAAATAGCAGGTGCTAACCAATCGTATCTGATTGCCGGTTTTGGGCGATGATAATATTTTGGCAATTCCATATATGCCTTCTTTCCGGGCTTTGGCCCCACTCTCTGATCCTCGCAATTATTGTCAAGCATGGATGCTAATGAAGATTGGCATTTTGAGGCACCGCGCATGATGGCTGCCAAAGCAGGCAACCTAATAGGCCATGCCACGTGTTGAGTTTTTCACGAAATCTTTTTTACAATTTAGCGGCCAGATAAAACCACCCGCCGTGATCGGGCCGGGTGGTTTTATCGGCCATTCGATCAGGCATCTATTTCTTCGATGCGTAAGGCGATATGACTTCCCGCTCTTGATGAGGCAGCAGTTCGATGCCTTCAAAGGGTTTGCCGCGTGTTATCGGCGTATTGGGATATTCCTCCATCAGGTTCTGGTGCCTGGCTTTCATGGAATCAAACGGTTCCCACGCCCACAGGAACTGGGCCATCATGGGTTGTATTTCTTTCGGATCCCTGTACAGGTCATAGAAACCTTTGCCCGCCAGTCCCGGACGGTCGCCCACCCAATGGCGTTTGAATTGCTGTTTGACCGTAGCCGCTAACAACGGGCCCGTGTAAATGTGTACATAGTCACGGCGCCCCTTGGTGTCGCCATTGAGAAACAATGCGGTCTGGTCGATACCATCGATTACGCGATCGGTGGGGATGTGTTTTTTGGCGCCACCCAGGTTGGCAAATGTCGTATAAAGATCGGTGACGTGAACAATGTCCCCGGCAACCGAACCGGCTTCGATCATACCCGGCCACCTGACAAATGCTGGAACGCGCACACCACCTTCTGTAAATGCGCCCTTGCCACCGGTATAAAGGCCGAACGTCGACATGGTCGGAAAGACCTCTAACATGGGGCCATTATCCGCCATGACGATCACAATGGTGTTTTCGTCAATGCCTTCGTCCTTAAGCAGCTGAAACATTTCACCCAGACGCTTGTCCATATATTCCATGCCATCACCATCGGCGCCACCGGACGAATCACTGTTGCGCCCTAAACGATGTGTCCCCGCAACATTCGGCCCGTGCCACCAGTAGTTCAGGAGAAATGGTGCGTCGCTTCGGGCGCTTTTTTGAATAAAGGCCATGGAGCGTTTGTGCACTTCTTCTACAAATCGCAACTGCTCTTCATAGGAATAGTCCTTGTTGAACTGCTTGGCTTTTTCACCCGCTTTGGCTTCAGCCGCCCACGGGATGGTGCTGGGGTTGCGAAACTCCTTATCGACCGTATAGAGTTGATCCTGCTGCGCTTCGGTAAAACCGATGGTCAGGCCGATGTCTTCACCATCTTTGTTGAAAAATTGCGATCCGAACTGGTTGTATATCGTGAATAAGGTCTCATCGTAACCGTTCTGGTGCGGATATGAGCCATCGATATCACCGACATGGTATTTTCCGTAAAAAGCGGTCTTATACCCCTCTTTCTTGAGGATTTCCGCTATCGTGACCTCTTCGTTAGGCATGCCGATAGCGTGCACCGGGAAAACAACCTGGGTCAGTCCGCTGCGAACCGGATGCCGTCCGGTCAGCGTGGCCACACGTGTGGGCGTACAGGACGGCTCTGTATACATTCTGGTCAATGTCATGCCTTCCTGCGCCATCGTGTCGATATTGGGCGTGTCAATGCCGGTCAGCTTGCTGAGCATCGGGTGACCAACGCGACCATAGGCCGCATCATCCCACATGAAATAGATGATATTCGGTTTTTTCCCGTGTTTGGCCTCAAGATCCGCCAGGCGCTTAGCTAATGCTTCGTCCTCGGAAGCCCATTGAGCACCATGTTGTTTGAGGATTTTTTGGTATTCGGCATCATAAACGATCTGATTCTTGGCAAACGCATTTCCGGCAATAAAAAGTGCCAGAATGCAAGCAACGCCTGCGATCAAAAATATCTTGTTTTTCAGCATGCTCATTCTCCTTGTTTGATTTGTTGGTTGCGTTGATGGATGAGTAGTTGTTTCGCCAGGTCGATTCATGGGCCCCTGGCGTTTTTTACCGCCTCGTTTGCTTTTTCCGGCGTGCCGCCATTTATGGCCATTTCCCAATTTCTGGCCAGCAGCTTCATGGCGCCCAGCAGTGCACTGAAATGATCCGATCGAAAGTAATCGTCCAGCAGATACCGTTGCTTCCAATGCTGTTCGAGTAGGATTCCGTTTTCATCCTTTTCGCCCTTCAATAGTCGACTAACTAGACAACCGTCTTCTTTGCGGGTCTGATCGACAATCATCTGGCAGGCATTTAACAATTCTTTCCGCTTAATCATATGCGGGTGGACGGTAATTTCTAATTTTTCCATTTTGGATAGTCCAAGTTTAAGAAAAGACTTTTTTCTCAAAGATATAACAAGAATAATGCCAACCTTGGCAGCTTTCGCCAAAAGTTCATAACCAACTTAAATAATATGGGAATAATTCTTTACAGACTGGTGCGGGATGATGGGGGATCGTGCGAAATCCGTCATATATGACTTTTTAAGTCAAATATGACAGTCAAATATGACAGAATTGGGATCAGGAATGGGTGGCAGGTCGGCGAATACCGTGTTTGCGCATCCGCCCGCGAAGGGTACTTGGATTGATTCTTAGAAGGTCAGCGGCACCCCCTTTCCCGGTGACATTCCAATGTGTTTTTTCAAGAGCCATTAAAATATGTGATTTTTCCATCTCGAAAAGGCTTTGGAATGGCGAATCGGACGGCTCGGGAGTTTTTGCCGGTTGGAGGTTTTTCAATGGGGCGGCCAATTTTAGGGAGTTGCTCTCTGAAAAAATCACCGCCCGTTCAATAACGTTCTCCAGTTCCCTGACATTGCCAGGCCATGAATAGGCCATAAGTTGCTCCATGACTTCTTTGGGTATCTTGCGGATTTGTTTTCCAAGCCTTCGCTGGACCTTGGAAATGATCGCGTCGACGAGCGGGGGAATGTCATCCACACGGTCTCTGAGCGGAGGAAGAGACAAAGGGAGTATATTCAGACGATACCATAGATCCTTTCTGAATCGTCCCCGAAGGACATCCGCTTCGAGATCCCGGTTTGTTGCTGCAATTACGCGGACGTCGGTATGCATTACCCTGGCACTTCCCAGCCGCTCGTACTCCCCATCCTGAAGGACTCTCAGCAGTTTCTTCTGCAATTCCAAGGGCAATTCACCGATTTCATCAAGGAATAGGGTTGCCCCGTCAGCCAGTTCGAATCTTCCGACCCGTTTCTCGACCGCACCGGTGAAGGCGCCTCTTTCATGGCCGAACAGTTCCGATTCGATCAGGTTGGCGGGCAAGGCGGCACAGTCCACTTTGATGAGTGGCCGTTTTTTGCGATTGCTATTATGATGGATGGCCCTGGCGATGAGTTCCTTGCCGGTGCCGGATTCACCGAGAATCATAACGGTGGTATCGGTCGGTGCGATCTGCTCCATGCTATACATCACATACTTCATCACCTCACTCTCGCCGATGATATGGCTGTAGTCATGGATCAGTTTGATTTCTTCACCCAAATAGGTGCATTCAGCCTCAAGCTGGTTCTTAAGCTTTTTGATTTCCGAATAGGCTTTACGCAGCTGCCGTTCAGCATCTTTGCGTTCGCTGATGTCGATTCCAAACCCCATTAGAACCGGTTTCTGATCGATCATCGTACGCACGGCGGTATAGACGTGAGGGACTTTTTTACCGCTCTTGGTCACCAGGGTGGCTTCTAAAGTTGTTTCTCCTTCGGCATAGACCCTCTGAATAGCAGCTTCTATGGCCCGGTGCTCACGCTTGATGAAAAAATCGGTAGGAAGCATGTTAGGATATTCATCACCGGAATACTCGGTGATCTCTTCGTGCCTGCGATTCCAGCGGATCAATTGAGGCCGTTCATCCCAGATATAGAAGGTGCCCGGCAAGTTATCCAGAATCTCATCAAGCATCTTTTTTTCTGCCGTTAGGGTTTCGTTTTTTTGGCTAAGGCGGGAGATCTCTCGATTCAAGTTGGCAATCGTATTTTTCAGATTTTTTATCTTGGGTTTTTCTGCTGACTTTTCCATGGGTGGCTGTTATTTTTGGGTGAAGTTTGATTGGTAATGCAGGCATTCCAATTTTTCAGATTGTACAGGAACGATGGAGCCATGAAACAGAAAATTATTACCATTTTTGCGATTTGATTAAAAGGGGCCACCAGCATTTAAAACTTGATTTAGGCAGGATAAAACGAAAAGCCGGCAATAGAGAAAAATAATTGCAGCCATAATAGCCTATCACAAGCTGAGTACGTTTTGGATATCCCATTAAAACGAACCCAGCCCGAACTTGGATTTAATTGCCAATTATGTGGAATAGGAAAAAACTATTTGTATAGTATGGATATGGCAAAGCGAGGGAATAGACCTTTATGGCATCAAAAGCATTCTGAAAAACCAAGTAATGGCAACTCCACTATTCTGCTATAAACATCCAGAATATCGACTTCCAAATACCGGTTTCTTTACTATCAATATCCCACCCCATAGGGGGATGAGGCATCAAGAATCAGATGCCCCCATCCTATCTATTAGCGGTGCTTTTTTTTGACTTTGACCGATGGTATTCCAGGCTACAATGAACGGCGTAATGGACTTTCATGATGGACCTCCTTTCACCATAGGTTTGGGGGTTACTTGCAAATCACGGGGAGTATGTTACTGATAAAATATTATACACGCACCTGCAATTTGGCGAGTGGAGGTCATGGCAAGGATAGTGCGCGGATAAGATATGGTTGACAACAGTGTTTCAGATGACGATCTACTTGGAATTACGATCACCTAAAGTTACAACGAGGAGAATGGAAAATGAAAGTGTCATTTTTCAAAAATCTTGGAATAATGCGTAAATTCATGCGCTTCGTCCGTGCTTCCAGTTGCGCGATGATCTTGAGCCTTTTGGTGACGATCACGGCATCCGGTGCCGCCCCCGACGATGGTTCGGTTCTACCGTTTCCGCCCAGCCCCATGGCCGGGGTCGCCAAACCACGCCTGCAGGACTCCACCATGAAATGGCCCGAGATGCCACAACGGCTGCCGAAGGATGCGCCGAACATCCTGATCGTCATGCTCGACGACGTCGGCTTCGGCATTGCCGACACATTCGGCGGCGAGGTTTACACACCCACAATGAGCAAGTTGGCCGAGGAAGGCCTGCGCTACAACGCCTTTCACACCACCGCCATCTGTTCGCCCACCCGGGCGGCCCTTTTGACCGGCCGCAACCACACCCGGGTCGGCTCGGGCACCATCGCCGAGCGGGCCGTCGCGTTTGACGGTTACACCGGCGTTATCCCCAAGGCCGCCGCGACCGTCGCCGAGGTGCTCAAGGAGTACGGCTACCACACCTCGGCCTTCGGCAAATGGCACAACACGCCGGCCATCGAGACGACGGCCATGGGACCGAAGGACCGCTGGCCGACCGGCTACGGCTTCGAATACTTCTATGGTTTCCTGGGCGGCGAGACCTCCCAGTGGGAACCGCGCCTGACCGAGAACACGACCCACATCGAGCCGCCGGAACACGATCCCCAATATCACCTGACGCAGGACATGGTCGACAAGGCCCTCAAGTGGCTGGACGATTACCAGGCCTTTTCACCCGACAAGCCCTTTTTCATATACTGGGCACCGGGTGGCGTGCACGGGCCGCATCACATTTTTCCCGAGTGGGCGGACAAGTACAAGGGCAAGTTCGACGACGGCTGGGATGTTTATCGCGAAAGGGTCTACAAACGGCAGCTCGAGATGGGCATCATCCCGCCCGGCACCCAGCTTACGGAGCGGGATGCAACCATGGCGCCCTGGGAGAGCGTACCCGAGAACCAGAAGGCTTTTCAACTCAGGCTGATGGAGCTCTTTGCGGGTTTTGTGGAGCACACCGACATTCAGGTCGGCCGGCTCGTCGAGGGTCTGGAGAACCGCGGGTTGCGTGAGAACACGCTCATATTCTACATCTTCGGTGACAACGGCTCCAGCGCGGAGGGACAGCAGGGTTCGATCAGCGAACTGCTCGCACAAAACAACATCCCCAATACGGTCGAGCAGCAAATGGCGGCGCTCGAGCGCATCGGCGGGCTCGAGGTGCTGGGTTCACCCAAGACCGACAACATGTATCATGCCGGCTGGGCCTGGGCCGGCGACACGCCTTTCAAGGGGACCAAGCTTCTGGGCGCTTACTTCGGTGGAACCCGCAATCCGATGGTGGTCTCCTGGCCCAGGAGGATCAAGCCGGACAAAAACATGCGCTCCCAGTTCCACCACGTGGTGGACATCGCCCCGACGATCTACGAGATCCTGAACATCCCGCACCCAAAGGTGGTGAACGGCTACGACCAATTGTCCATGGACGGCATCAGCCTGGCTTACACCTTTGAAGAGCCGACCGCCGACACGCGTAAGAATACCCAGTTCTTCGACAACAACGGCAGCCGGGCGATCTACCAGGACGGCTGGATGGCCTGCACCTTCGGACCCTTCATCCCTTGGGACACGCCCGGCTCCATTCAACGCATCGCCAACTGGGATTCGGCCAAAGACCAGTGGGAGCTGTACGACCTGCGCCATGATTTTTCGCAGGCCACGGACCTGGCCGCCCAATACCCGGATAAGCTCGAGGAGATGAAAAAAAACTTCCTTGCGCTGGCCGAAGACAACAAGGCCTTTCCGATCGGCGCGGGAAACTGGCTCAGGCTTCACCCCGAGGACCGGATCAAGACCCCATACACAACCTGGCACTTCAGCCAAAACACTAAAAGGATGCCGGAGTTTGCCGCACCGGGCGTGGGACGTCAGAGCACCCATGTCACTCTTGAGGTTGAAACCGGCGAGAAAGCCAGCGGTGTCCTCTATGCGGTCGGCGGCTCCGGTGGGGGACTGACCCTTTACATGGACCAGGGGCAGCTCGTCTACGAGTACAACATGATGATCATCGAGCAGTACACGGCCCGCAGTGCGACCCCGCTAACGGCCGGTAAGCACACCATCGAGGTCCTCACCGACATAAAGGGACCGGGTCAGGCGGGTACGGTGAGGCTGGTCGTAGACGGTACGGAAGTCGGCACGACGGATCTGAAGCGAACGGTTCCAGCCGCCTTCACCGCCACCGAGACCTTCGACGTCGGGGTGGACTTGGGATCGACGGTGTCACTCAGCTATTTTGACCGGCGGCCATTCAGGTTCAGCGGGAAGATCAATGCGTTAACCGTATCCTTGAAATAAAAAAAGCCCGCGTTTCACGTGATCAGCGGTTGCGCGGCATCGAAAAGAACTGGCTCCCTCACCGAATGCGGCTCGTGTTTTCAAGGCCGATCGCGCGAAGGCAAACGTCGAACTGCTTTGCGGACCGGAAAGAGCAGGAAACTTAACCGAACGCGGTAGAGCCCGCTGAAGGCGAATCAAGAGACGAAAGAGGATTTTGCCGATGAGGATTCAATTTATTTTTAAGGCTTTTTCTTTTTTGCCTGTTGACGTCCTTTTCGGCAGCTTATGCCGAAGAACCGGCTCAGGTCGGCCAGGCCCTGGATCAGGCTGCCAATGACCCGACGGCCTCGCTCATGAACGTCCAGATCCAGAACGTTTACACCGGTGACTACCACAACTTGAACGGCGAGAGCGGCAATGCCATTCTCTTGCGCTCGGCGGTTCCGTTTAAAACCGGCCCTCTGAACCACATCGCCCGCGCGACGCTGCCCATCGTCACGAAAAGCCCGTCGGGAGAGAGAGGCCTGAGCGACCTGGTGCTGTTTGATCTGATCGTTTTCAACCAATCCTGGGGTCGTTGGGGACTCGGACCGGTCATGCTATTTCCAACGGCCACCGATGATGCCCTTGGTGCTGAGAAATGGGCCATCGGCCCTGCCGTGGGGTTCGTGGCGAGCAGCCGGAAGCTGCTCTGGGGCGTCTTCAACCAGAACCTTTTCTCCTTTGCCGGAGACGATGACCGCGAGGATGTCGATGTCAGCATACTGCAGCCGATTGTCAGTTACTCCCTGCCGAACAAATGGTCCCTCGGCACTTCGGAAATGAATGTCACCTACGACTGGGAAAAAAGCGACTGGACAGCTTTGCCGCTGGGAGTCAAGCTGGCCAAGTTGGTCAAATTCGGCAACATGCCGGTACAGTTTTCCGGCGCTTACGAGTACAATTTTGCCGACGATTACGTGGCGCCTAAGTGGGCAGTGAACTTCACCGTGAAGTTTTTGTTTCCATTATAGTCGAGTATCACGCCAGCATTTGAACACACTGGTAAAATTCAAAATACCAAGGCACTGATACCAGGATAGAAATTTATTACACGGTGAGGCCCGGGCAGGGTATGATCTTCTGCTAT
>Ga0272443_10001471_pt1 | contig 34136 bp, 27 predicted proteins | sample SSMAcet12_FD_193581 | JGI IMG/M metagenome (GOLD analysis project Ga0272443, IMG submission 193581) | Marine sediment archaeal communities from Little Sippewissett salt marsh, Falmouth, MA, United States - SSM-Acet-12 | ecosystem: Environmental > Aquatic > Marine > Wetlands > Sediment ... | reverse complement strand
TCACGGGGGAAAACGGGAGGAGGGGGAGAGCCCAAACCAAAGCGCGATAAGAGAAATGGTCTCTTGTGAGGACGGCGGATATAGTAAATAACAGCAAGGACGCCAAGAACCGGGCTGAGAATGAGGGCGAGGGTGTTGTAAATGAATATCATTTTAATTGAGCCTCAGAACGTCGACCGGATGCATACACGGCTGATCGGTGCCCAGGCACGCCATGTTGTCAAGATTCTCAGAGCGAAGCGGGGAGATAACATCAGAGCAGGCATTGTGAATGGAAACCTGGGAAAGGGCACCATCGTTTCCATGTCTGCACGCCAACCGTATTCCGTGGATCTGAGGCTTGATATGCCGGCGACCCCACCTCCGAAACTGCCCATCGATATCATTGTCGCTCTGCCGCGGCCCATCGTCCTGCGCCGGGTACTCAAATCGATCGCCTCTCTAGGTATCGGCTCATTATATATCATTAACGCGGGAAGAGTTGAAAAAAGTTATTGGGACTCAACCCTCATCCAACAAGATACCCTCCGGCAGTGGCTGATTCAGGGGTTGGAACTGGGCGTCGATACGGTATTGCCGGAAGTTGAGTTAAACAGGGGATTCAAAGATTTTGTCTCCAATACTCTGACACCGGTTGCAACCAGGTATCAAAACAGGTTCATCGCCCACCCACATGGTGCCTGTCAGCGCACTATCCATACGAGCGTGCCATATTCGGGAAGGGTGCTGCTTGCGATTGGGCCGGAAGGTGGGTGGCTGCCGTATGAGGTAGAGAGGTTTACGAGTGGTGGGTTTGATCTATTTGATATGGGTGATCGTATCCTCGGAGTTGAGACGGCTGTATCCGCTCTTTGCGGGATGATAATGGCATCGCACGTACAATTAAAGGCAGGTAAGTACCCCTAAACTCTATGAAGAACTCGTAAAAAACTCAGAATTGCTTGCTGCCGTCATTCCCGCGAAAGCGGGAATCCAGTGATTTCAATTAATCATGGGGGTCGGGTCAATTCCGGTATGGCGGGAATATGGGTTTTCACGACTTCTTCAACCCTATGAACCCTGCAAAACGGCCTTTTTGCCCAATCTCGGTCTTGCTCAAAAATCTTATCCTGCCAATATCAGCCCGGCCTGCGCTGGCATGTTCCTCGTGCCTCGATCTTGAGCGAAAGCTCTCATTTTCAAGGCATATCTAACTATTAGTTTGCCTCGCTCCAGCATCAATCTTTGCGGTGGAAAAAGTCATGGATTATCTGGGCAAGTTCATCGCCAATAGTATCCACCATCTGTAATTCAGCTGGTGAGGCTTGCGCGACACCCTGCACACTGCCAAAATGGGCCAGTAATTTTTTTCGTCTGTGGGCGCCAACACCGGGAATCTGGTCAAGTCGCGAGGAGATTGCTTTTTTTGTGCGCTTTTTGCGATGAAAGGTGACCCCAAATCGATGCGCTTCATCGCGAATGTTCATTAAAAACAGAAGGATGGGGTCGTGCGGTTTGAGAATAATGGGATTTTTTCGCCCCGGCCTGAACAATTTTTCTTGCCCGTCATGACGACCTTTGGCGATGGCAATCAGGTCCGGCCGGGTGGAAAGGTTCATTTCTTCAACCACCAGCTCAGCGATGGACAACTGCCCTTTGCCGCCGTCAACCATTAACACATGTGGTATGTTATCTGAATGAGAGGTGAATCGTCGCCGCAGCACCTCTTTCATCATGGCATAATCGTTGATGGTATCAACGTCGACAATATTGTAGTGGCGATACCCTTTTTTGGCCGCACTTCCGTGTTCAAAGCGAACAAGTGAACCAACCGGTGTGGTGCCGCTGATATTTGAGATATCAACACATTCTATGATTTCGGGAGTCATGGAAAGATGTAGTTTCTTTTCCATGCGGTGCGAGAGTTCTTGCCAGGATCGTGACCGGTTGTCATGCTCCAGCAGATGTTGCCGGGCATTGGCCTGGGCCATGTCCAATAACCGCTTGCGCTCACCGCGACGGGGAATAATTAATCGAACCTTGTAAGATGCCAGCTCTGTCAACCATTCGGTGAAAATCTGCTGGTCATCCATGGTAACCGGTACAACGATTTCTCTGGGAGGTGCGGCACGGATGTCATATCTTTGTTGCAATACCTGAGAAAGGATGGTGGCATCATCACCGTGCGGGTCATCAAAATAATATGTCTTACTGTCACGCAAGACCCCGTCGCGGATGATGAGCAGGGCAATGGAAACCGAACCGGAGTCACGGTACAGGCTATAGATATCCTGATCTTTGCCGCTCTGGGAAACAGCCTGCTGGCGCTCCAGGGTTTTTTTCAACGCCTGAACTTGATTACGAAGCAGGGCCGCTCGCTCATATTCGAGCTTTTGTGCCGCTTTTGCCATATCTTGCTGCAGATCCTGAAGCAGTTGATGGTTTTTGCCGTCGAGAAAAAGCAGGACTTTATCCACCATTTCCAGGTAGTGCGCATGATCGGCTTTTCCGGCGCAGGGAGCCTGGCATTGGTTTAACTGATAGTTGAGGCATGGTCTTTTGCGATTAGTAAGCTCCCGTGTCTTGCAACGCCTGAGCGGGAAATGGGCAGAGATGAATTTTAGCGTCGACCACATCGCCGAACTTGACGAGTAGGGGCCGAAATATCGGGCTCCGTCTTGTGTTTTGCGCCGGGTCATGAATACTCGCGGCCATTGCTCCTGAACGGTAACCTTGATGAGCGGGTAGTTCTTGTCGTCACGAAGAATAACGTTATACTTGGGGCGGTGCTTTTTGATCAGCGAGCTTTCGAGAATAAGTGCTTCTTTTTCGGTATTGGTGATAAGCAGATCAACCTTGGTGAGTTGCCTGACCATCACTGCCGTCTTGCTGTGGGAGGACTCGTCAACGCGGGCGTATGATGAAAGGCGTTTGTGCAGATCCTTGGCCTTGCCGACATAAAGTACCTCTGAGCGTTTACCGATCATCAGGTAGACGCCGGGTGCATGTGGAGTGGTCTGCAGGAATTGCCTGGTAATCATAATCTCAATTGAACTCGATTAGTTATACATCGGGGAATCTCAAAGTGTAAGAATTTCGGTTCACAATCGAGGCGTAAGGGACAGGTTATTGCCGGCATTTGGGTAATGTTTAGAAGATAAATTTCCTCGATTAACAATGAGATTGGGCAAAAAATCCACTTTGCAGGGTTCCCACATAGTGTAGCGCAACCGGGACGGAAATATAACCTTTTTTAAGTATTTCAGATCACAGCAAAGACAGCCAGATGGACTCAAGAAATAAGGCGACAGTAAGTGTTGTTATCCCCTGCTATAACCATGGCGCCTATTTGCCCGATTCGATCGGTTCGGTACAGGCCCAAAGCCACCCGAACGTTGAAATTATTGTCGTTAACGACGGTTCAACCGATGAGCACACCAATGCGATCTGCGACAACTACCAGAAAAATGGGGTGCACGTCATCTCAACCACCAATCAGGGGCTCGCGGCGGCACGCAATAACGGCATAGAGCAAGCGTCAGGACACTACATCGTTGCCCTGGATGCCGATGATCGGATCGGGCCAACCTATCTCGAGCAAGCAGTCGCTGCGTTTAATGCCCACCCGCAACTTGGCATTGTATACAGCAAGGCATGGTTGTTTGGCGCGATGGACATGCAGTGGAATCTGCCGCCTTTTTCCATGGAGCAGATGATGCTGGATAACATTATTTTTTGTTCGGCCGTTTTCAAAAAAGAGGATTGGCTGCTGGTTGGCGGATACGATGTGAACATGATTTACGGATGGGAGGATTATGATTTCTGGCTTGGCATACTCTCTCTTGGCAGAGAAGTACAACAGCTTTCTGATTTCCACTTTTTCTATCGAATCGCCTCGAACTCAATGGTGCGAAGCAAGCAGAAATGGCAAAAAGTTGAAATGTTTAAGAGAATTTATCAGAAGCACAGGGACTTAATTGGGAAAAACATCGAAGCATGGCTCGATATTCTTGTGGGATATCATGAGAACTACTACGAAACAAAACTGTACGTCGATACCGGTAAAGGATTGAATGAAGATGAGAGTATCGTTTATAAAATTGACACCGGAAAAAATCAATTACACTTTGACCTCACACCGTTTAATGGGATATGTGAATTGCGATTTGATCCAATCGACTGTGCCGTCTGTTTGGAAATAAATGGAATTGCTTTTAGTACACTCAATGGTCAAGAATATGAATATGACCCCGAACAGGTAAAATCAAATGCCAGATTTCATCAGAACTCGTTATTTATGTTCGACAACCGCGACCCGCATTTGTTTTTCTCGATACCGCCGGAGGTAATGAAAAAAATTAATCGCATAACGATCCAGATGGATATTAATAAGACCGGGGATGACGCATTGCGGGAAATTATCCTGTTTCAAAACAGTATCACCAGAAACGAGGCTGACGAGGCCGAGCAGTCCGCCGCCGCCCATCCTTTTTGGCAGCACCTGCGAAAGTCAATACTTTCGTCAAAGCCGGGGAAATGATTAGCACCCTTTTCGATATTGATTCAGGAAATGTTATCCCAGTTGAGAGAGACCGGCCTGCACACGATTTATTGAACAGCGCAGAGGGTGGCGAATAGACCGATTTTCAAAAATTTCTACATTTTTCAGTGCTCCTGTCGGTATAGCGGCTGCCGTACCCAATTAAACGGCAGGATCGGAGTCATGATGATGCTGTCTTCCCGATATTCACGACTGTATAAAAATCCGATGTTATAGTAGTCATCGATAAGAAGATCTTTTGGAAAGTTGTTGCACATGTATATACGTTCATATATTTCGATATTTGAGCTTCTTGTTGCTGATTCGAAATGGGAAATACGAACATATGGGGTAAAAAGATTGACGTATCCCAGTTTTTTCAGGGAAATGCCGAATAGCACATCACCAAAGCCGTTTGGCACATGTTTCTCCTCCAGTCCCCCCGCCCGCAGGTATTTTTTCTTTTCAATCATCAAACATGCCCCACTCACCGCCAGACACTCGTGCAATGAATGGTTGAGCGCTAACGGCAGTGCCTCATGTTCGCTCATAAATTGTGCGGAATTACCAGCGACGTAGCGCCCGGAGCCGTAAATGCCGGCATGTTGGATAAGGGTGTTGTCGTTGCCATACACCAGCTTGCAGCCAACCGAGCCCACCTGATCGATACGGGCAAACCGCAGTAAATTTTCAATCCAGTCGGTTTGGGTTATTTCTGTATCGCTGTTGAGCAAGACGACAAAATCTCCGTTGCTCCGGAAAACTCCGAGATTGTTCAATCTGGCAAAATTAAAATAGCCATCGTCGCTGATAGAGCGAAATTTACCGGGATAGGTTTTAGTGAAATAATCGTACGTTGAAAAACAGCGCTCATCAGTGCTCCCGTTATCTACGAGCAAAACCTCAAAGTTTTTGTAGGATGTCCTGGTAAAAATCGAGTCAAGGCAGCGAGCAACAAATTCATGCGCGTTTCTGTTAGGGATGATGATGCTGACCAATGGAAGATCATCAGGTAGCTGAGGGTCAACCCGGTATTGAAAATAGCGGCTTGAAAAGGTAACCGTTGCCGGATACCCCCGGCGAGAACAGGCCTCAGTGACTGCGGTAATCCCGGCATCAGCGGCGTACGGTTTGGCAGCGGAATCCTGCTGGGCGGTGCTTTTGTCGTGGGCACGCCATTGGTAAAGACTGATAGGGACATGAATGATCGCTTTATCAGTTGATTCCACGGCTCTGAGCATCAAGTCGTGATCCTGAGCGCCTTCAAACCCCTTACGCCAGCCTCCTAGGCGGCGAATGAAATCCGTCTTATACATGGACAGATGGGTGGTATAGTTTTTTGATAGATGGAGAAATTCCGACCAGGCCGGCTTATAGACGGTTGCTTCGTGGTGACCATCGGCATCGATGATCTCCTCATCGGAGTAGAGGATATCAGGTTCACCATGCAACTCTATAGCCCGCACCATTTCGGCAAGCGCGTTTGGCTTGAGTCGGTCATCATGATCCAGCAAGCATATATAGTCGCCGGTGGCCAATCCCATGCAAGCGTTGGTGGTCTCCGAAATGTGTTTGTTTGTTGCATGTTTCAAAACCTTTACTTTGTCATTGTATTTTTTCTGATAGGTCTGCAGAAGCGCATCTACTTCAGCGGATTGAGAACAATCGTCCACAATGCAAAGCTGCCAATTCTCATAGGATTGCAATTCTACGCTTTCAAGTGCTTCTGTTATATGCTCAATAGCGGGTCGGTAGACGGGAACAAGAATACTTATGAGCGGTTGTGACTGGTATTGAGCAAGGTGTTCTCGTAAGAATTGCACATATCGAGACCACTTTTGGAAATCATCATTGACAAATTTCTTATTAAATAAAAAAGAAATTTTTGAATTTCGCCAAGGGTTCTCCTTGTGATTGCGTAATCTACCAAAAATGTGGAGTCCAAAACGTGAAAAGAAAAAACAAACCTCAACAAAAATATAATTTATATATCTCAGCCCAGGAAGCTTAATTAATGTAAGAGCAATCTTTTTTAAATGATATTTAAAGAAATTAATATGTGAATTGGTATCGTTCATATATATTCATTATTAAGTTGTGGGGGACGTAATGACTGATAAAAAAGTGGTGATATTCGCTCAGAGATGAGCAATAAGATAAAAATTACAATACAGCAGAGAGTAATAATAAATCCTATTTGTAGATAGGGTGTAAAATATGTGATTCCTATGGTATGTGATCCCGACTCAATCATTAACCCATAAAAACCAAAATGTGTTGTAAGGGGAGTGGTTTCCTTTCCATTTACAGTGAATTTCCAACCACTTTCTTTAGGTATAGATAGAAAAAGAATTCCTGGTCGATTAACATCAATTGAACCAATAATTAAGTTTTGTGAAAAATAGTCCAGGGTCATGGCGTGTTCTTTTAGATACGCTATATTTTCTCGTACAAATTGAAGCGTTTCTGATGAAAAATAACCAGATTCATATATTTGATTAATATTCTTCAGCATACCATTATCAAGTTTTTTTACTGGTATACTAGAATTTAAGTCTTCATCGATAATGGCAGCTTTGAGGGCGATAAGATCTCGCATTTCTGGCGGAAATTTGAGTGTATCATTTTCGGTGATGTATTTGTCAAAGAACACGCCTAATGGAAGAAAGAGGTCGTTGGCAAACAGCAGATACTTCTCACCTTCAGCGAGCGCTGAATATGATGGAGAAATAGGGGTTTCAGATCCAAGCATCTGAAGATAATACTTTACAGAAAGCAGGCTTTCCAAGATATAGCGATTGTTCAAACCGGTAATATAAGAAGATCCCTGCGTTTTGTGGTGATAATCAATATCAAACGCGTCGAGTGCATTAATATATGCCAAAGAATTAAACGAATTGTACGATTTCAGACCAAAGTATCCTTGTGCCAATGCATCGTTAAAATGAACAGTTGGGGATGATTTCTCTATTCGATAGAATCCTGAATCATCTTTTTGTAACCTTTTGATAAAATCCTTAGACTCATCGTAATAAAAGCCACCAGTAGTGATAACATCCGCTCGTAGATTATCTCTCTCTTTGGAGCTATTGCCGACAATATATAGAATCTCACCAACAAAAATAAGCGGAATAAACAGCAAACCCAGCATACGAAGTTTGGACGATTTAAGAAAAAGAAGAGATATAAAATAACTTGTGATCAGAAGTAAAATAACTGCAAGAGTGTTTGTGTTTTTGTCCAGATCAAGATAAGACGATACAAAAGTGTTGTGATCAATAGCGTAGAGGAAATAGAGACAAAGCGTAAAGGTTATAACTAGTAAAGGTATATTTATAATGCGTTTTCTTATACAATTATCAAGTGCTAACGCGGCGAAGCCGGCAAAGCTTAAAGATACCCAGAAAGAAGATGTCTTGTAATAATGCCCTTGGAATGCGTTTAATGCATAGCGAAACCACGGGAGAAACAGGTACATAAGACATAAGCATAGTACGATGCCAATGAGCGTTCGAAAACGTGCTGACCTTCCGCAGAAAACCTGCGGAACCAATAGCAGGGCAATAAGGCCAATATAGAAATGCGGGGCGTCAAGGTAGTTTAGCCAACCTGTAAAGATACTGCCTCGTCCCAACAGATCAGGACTGAACAAGCTGGCAATCGAAGTCAGCCACTGTTCTGGTGGATTGAGTGAGAGCAGTGAACTGGTAAATGCCGGTTCAATTTTAGATCCAGCACCCATCATTCGGGCGGTGTTAAATATTGAAAACAGGCCAGGCACAATAATATATGATGACATCAAAAGACCAAAAAAATAAAATGAAACCAGTTTGCCCAATGAGTTTAGTTGTTTTTTGAATTCGTCTTTATACAGGTAACTCAATCTGCCGACACAATAGATGAGAAGGAAAATTGTCCATATGTAGCTGTGAAAAATTCCCCGCATTACCATAAAAACAACCACAAAGGGCAACAGATACCATCTGTGTTTGACCAGATATAATTCGATTGAATAGAGGGCAAATGCAACCATGACCACTTCGGTGGCGTAATGAACCCAGTTGCCTCTTACAATCATGTGGGCTGAAAAACAGAGACAGACGGAAACAACCATCGAAGCGTATCTACCCAGACCACCGAGGCGTAGCCACCCATAAAACAGGATGGCGGCGCATAGGATTTTGAAATATTGCATCATTCCAAAACCATACGCTATCAAATCGGGAGGCAGCATTGCATGGAGAAAGGAAAACGGATCGACAAAAGCGTTGTAAAAACCTTGTCCGGCACCGATGGCAAATGTCCACAGCGGCATGCCGTCAGTGCGGAGATATTCGGCAAGATGGACGGTAAGCGGCCAGAATGCGGTGACACTGTCATTGGCAACATCGGCGAAAAGATAGAGCTTTTCAAGGGTCAGATATGGCTGGTAGACGATAAATCCAACCACCCCAACACCGAGAATGAAAAGATATGGGCTTACCTTGTTCCAGAGTGGGGTGAGTTCGGAGCCGGCCACCGATACCCAGCCCGATCTGCAGAGCCTGGTGAGCATCACCACTGCAAGCAAAAGAAACAGGGTTGATATGAAGCGATGAATTTTCAGGGTAACAAGCTGTTCTTGAGAAAAGTGTTGTGTATTGATTATCTCGGAAATAGTCAGCAGTGCATGAGGATCTTCGCCGCTATGCTCGACAACCAGTCCAGCACTATCATCCAGCGAAATTGAGGCGTCATCATTGGGATATAACAACTCGAGTAAAGCGTCTGGCGGCAGGTGTGCCAACTCATAAAATGTCCCCCACGAGCTATATCCGATGTACAAACCACCAATGTTCAGCACACCTTCACCGACTCCAAAATCAAAACGCACTATGTTGAGTCCACTTTTTCCGGGAATCGAAAAATCTACATCCAGATATGAGTCTGATTGATGGATATACTGCGTTGTCGAGTTTTTCTCCTGCAGGGTCCTGAACCCAATCAAATTATAGGTGTAGTAAAGCCTCAGAGTTTTCCCCCAGGTAAGCGGTTCACTCTGTCTGACCTGCATCCTGATAGTGTTTGGTGATGGGCTCCAGTTGAGAAGATATATCCCTGTCAGGATCAGCAGCACCAGCGCACATTGACCAGTGTCAGATTTAGTCATTCTCTTTTTCAGAAGAAGAGTCGACACGTGCAGTCCGCCGGCAACAACGAGAACCGCAAAGCCGAGCGAGATAGCTCGCAATAATCTGAGATACCAGAGGTGCCGTTGCGTTAGACTGTTCTGCCAGTCTGATCTCGATACATCCAGCACCACATATGGATCGTTTTCTGAAACTCCCACTACCAGATCTCTGTTATCAACTATTGCGTTGGTGATTCCATTTGTTGTTTGAAATCGCTCCAGAAGATGAGCGCCGTCGATTTTTTCCAGTGAATAAAAAGTAGCGCGTCGTTCGTAGCCTAATTCAATTGAGACTACCTGAAACACCCCGGGAGCATTGCCAAAATCAACTCTAATCCGACGCAGGGATGAAAAGCCCGGCAGATGAAACGAGATCGTGTTGTCCTGTCTCTGGTGGGAAATAAACTTCTTAACGGAATTTCGTTCGGTGAAATCTTTGAACCCAGGAATTCCATATGAATAATACAATTGCAGCAACCGTCCGGTGGTTGTCGGTTCAACCTGTGTAATATGCAGGGTGACGCGATTCGGGGCGGGTTCCCAGAAAAAGCAGTAAAGAACGACACCCAGAAGAATTACCAGCAGGGCTGTTATTCTTTTTGATCGTGGTAACCGAATGCGTGGCATGAGTGGGGGGTATTGGGCTTAGCGCCGAATTTCAAACGAGTTTGCCGCGGGTTCTTCCACATCGTCGGTGGTTCGGACACTTTTTACAACCGCATGGGGTGGACCGGTGTGCAGCCATTCCACCATTTCGGCAACGTTCTTCCGGTCGCCGGCTATCAGGGTCTCCACGCTACCGTCGCCGAGGTTTCTTACCCAGCCTGAAAGGCCGAGTTCTACTGCCTTGAGGCGGGTGTAGTGGCGAAAGCATACGCCCTGGACGATGCCGAATACTCGTGCACGAATGGTTTTCCCGGTCATGGATAGATGGAGTATTCGTAAAGAGTGAGCGCGCCATCAGGGCTGGCGATAGATTACCGTGCCGCATTCGCAGAGATCATAGCCGCCCAGCGCCGTTATTTTTTTATGCAGACCGGTATCGTTTTTGATCACCTCAAGGGCTGCCGAAACGCGTGGGTCATCGCTGAACCGATCGGGACAGATTAGATCGTATCGCTCATTGGCCACCGGGATAAAATCAAGATCCAGGGCCGTTGCCGCCGCAAGTATACCCATGCCGACGTCGGCGCTTCCCGAGGCGACGGCGACGGCGACATTCATATGGGTGTACTCTTCTCGTTCATAGCCGATAATCTTGTCGGGAGCAAGGTGGGCATCACGTAGTATCTTGTCGGTAAGCAACCTGGTACCCGCTCCCTGTTGGCGGTTGATAAATACATGGCCATGTTCGGCAATATCAGAGAAGCTTGAGATATTCTTGGGATTTCCTTTCGGCACAATCATCCCCTGCTGCCGGTGGCATAAATTGATTAAACGCAGGGGGAGTTCCGGCAGAAATTTTTTGATAAAACTGATATTATATTCGCCACTTTCTTCATCGAGCAGATGAACTCCGGCTAGATGCGCCTCACCTCGCCTGATGGCCATAATTCCGCCCAGCGAGCCGACATGGGCGGAAGAGAGACGAACGGGCGGACTCAGCCGGTGCAACTGGTTGGCCAGCACATCGAGGATGTTGTCATGGCTGCCGATCACCACCAGGGTCGCCTCGATTTCAGCTTGTTTACGAAGCAGGGTGAGGGAAACCTTAGATGCCGCCGCGACCCCTTCGCTGCCGGCTGGTATTCTCAGCAGCGCGTCGGCCCGAACCATCGACATTACCGATCCGGCGCCCTTGCCGGACGGGGTGGCAATCAATTTTTCACCAACGAGTCCGAGGTTGACCCGGACAAATTGATCCACCCCCATGGTTGAAAACACCGGGCGCGACATGACCGCCTCGATTTCCGGTTCGACGGGAAGGGGCATGTCAAGATATCGATACACCATTTCCCGGACGAACAGCCGCATGGTCAGAAGCGCTGAGATCGGATAGCCAGGCAAGCCGATTACCGGCTTGTTATCGACGATGGCCAGCAGCACCGGTTTTCCCGGTTTAATGGCGACACCGTGGACAACGATTGTGCCCAGTTCAGCGAGCACCTGAGCCGTGTAGTCTTTTTTCCCGGCTGAGGCCCCGGCATTGATTACCACCATGTCGCTGTCGTCGACACCTTTTTGAATTGCCTCTCGCAGACGTTTCGGTTCGTCCGGTACCGGTGGGTAGGCCTTGGGTATGGCACCCCATTGGGAGAGGTAGCCGGTGAGCAGGGTGGAATTGAATTCAATGATGTCACCGGGAGTAATCACATTTCCCGGTGCCACCAGATCGCTGCCGGTGGGAATAACACCGGTGCGCGGTTCCCTGAAGACTTTGATCTCGGTAATGCCGGCAGCGAGCAGGGCCGCCTGATCGATGGGGCGTATGTGGGCTCCTGCGGCGATAATCATCTCGGTGGCAACAATATCTTCACCGACCGTGCGGACATGTTGCCAGGGGGTCGCCGGTGCAATTATCTCGGCATTGCCGTCCGCATCGATATGGATATCCTCGATCATGACGACGCTGTTGAAAGGTTCGAATACCGCATTGCCGGTGTTTACATGACGGTATCGATCAGGGGGCAGACGAATGGGATTCGCCTCTGATGCGCCAACAAGTTCGCCAAAATGAACGGCAATGCCATCCATCGCGGCGGCGTTGTAGGAGGGAGACGAGTGACGGGCATATACCGGCTCGGCGGTACGTTTGCCAAGCGCATCCACCACCTGCACCCGATGTCGATGCGTTGTCCCAAAAAAGCCGCAAGAGGTAAGGGCGTCATGCCACGCCGCACGGGCTTCGGCAAGGGGCTGATTGCCGATATAAATGTTTTGCTCTTTCATCTGTAGAGATACACTGAAATAGTAGTACCGGCTGTACATCCCTGGACATTTTCGGCGATGATAAAATAGCCGTCCGCCTGGGTCAAGCTGGAGATAGCTCCTGATTTTCCCAGCACGGGAGATGCCTTATAGCTTCCTTCGTGACCCGCTATTTTCACCCGTACAACATCCATACGGCCGGCGGCGGAGTTGATGTTTCGCGTCAACTCCGCACGCAGGGTTGGCTCTGCACTGCTGCAGCTTGTCGCACGGCCCATGAGTGTTTTGATGGTTGGTGCGACAAAAAGTTCGAAACAGACCTGGGCTGAGACCGGGTGACCCGGCAGACCAAACACGGGCACGGCGCCCTGCATACCAATCAGAATCGGTTTGCCTGGTTTGAGCTGTACACCATGGACGAGAAGACCTGGGTGCCCTAGTCGCTCAACTGCTTTTTCACCCAGATCACGGCTGCCTACGGAGCTGCCGCCGGAGAAGATAACGCAGTCATTGGCGGTAATTGCCTGCTCAATAATTGCAAAAAACTCAGTTTCATCATCTGATACCACGCCACAATCAACCGGTCTCCCGCCTGCCCGGCGAACCAGTGCGGCCAGTGCCGGACCATTTGAGTTGCGGATCTTTCCAGGCGGTACTTCCGATGTGTAGGCAACGATTTCATCGCCGGTGGAGATAACCGCCACTGTCGGAGGCTTCGCTACCCGAACCTGGGTGATGCCAAGAGCCGCCAGCAGGCCGATGTCCTGGGGGCGCAGCAGGTGGCCGGCGGCCAGCGCCGGTTGCTCTTTCCTGATGTCCTCGCCCGCCCGCATGATATTGGCGCCGGCGGCCACCGAAGCGGTGATCTCGATCATGGTTTCGTCGATGGGTACGCTTTGCTCCAGCATTACCACGCCATCGGCGCCGTCCGGGATGATGCCGCCGGTAGGGATGCGGAAACATCCGCCGCGGACTACCGTGCCCGATGGAAGTTTACCCATCTCCACCTCACCGGTAACATTGAGATAAGCGGGCATTGACGATGATGCACCGTAAGTGTCAGCGGCAATGACGGCGAATCCATCCATGGTGGATCGGTCAAAGGGCGGTAGATTCTCAGGAGAGACGATTTCTTCGGCCAAGATTCGATCAAGACCATCAATAAGAGCAACTGTTTCAGATGTAACAGTGACGTCGGCGAGATGATCGGTCAGTATCTTTTGCGCGCTCTGTACCGAAATCAGGGCAGAGCGGCCAAGCATGTCAGGGGTACCTGGTGATTGCATATGATATATCTTTAATCTTATTTATTGCGCCTCAAAAACACCACCCTTTCCGGGTGAAAATTTGTACATACAGTGACGTAAGGTAAAAACTGCCGATACTGCTCAAGCGTTATGGAACCTTGTAAAATGGCCTTCTCACCCAATCTCGACGTTGCTCAAAAAATCTTATCCTGGCAGTATCAGTCCGGCCTGCGGTAAAATTTTCCTCGCACCTTGATCTTGAACGAGAATTCTCATTTTTCAAGGATCTCCTTAATGGCGGTCATCGTGCGTGTAACAAGATGAGGTTATGCCACAGATTGAGCATGTTTAACAACGGCAAAATCACACGTTTCTCTCATACAACTACACTTTTGGTGAAACCATGCAAGACAATCACGATCTCAGGTTGACCAGACTGGAGGAGGTCAACACCCCGGTAGTGCTGGTGATAATGGATGGTATCGGGATCGGTGCACACGATGAATCAGACGGGGTATTTCGGGCGTATACCCCGGTGCTTGACCGGTTGATGGACGAGCCACTCACCGCCCGGTTACAGGCGCATGGGACGGCGGTGGGGCTGCCTACGGATGATGATATGGGAAATTCGGAGGTGGGCCACAATGCGCTGGGCGCCGGCCGGGTCTTTTCTCAGGGGGCAAAACTGGTCAATGAATCAATTCAGAGTGGTGAAATTTTCAACGGTGATGCATGGCAGGCCATCCTCAAGAAACTAACCGCCGGCGGCGCGTTACATTTTATCGGTCTCGTTTCCGATGGCAACGTTCACTCCCACCTGAAACACCTCTACCGGCTGGTTGATGCGGCGGTAAGCGGTGGTGCAAAGAAAATCCGCATCCATGCCCTGCTGGATGGCCGTGATGTAGGACCAAAAAGTGCGCTCACCTACATTGAACCGCTGGAGAGATACTGCCATGAATTAAGGGAGCGAGGTTGTGATTGTCAAATCGGTTCCGGTGGCGGCCGCATGGTGACCACCATGGATCGATATGAGGCGGACTGGTCTATTGTCGAGCGTGGCTGGCGCACCCATGTTTTAGGGGAAGGCAGAACCTTTGCTTCCGCCTCGGCGGCCATTGAGACCTACTACAGGGAAGATGAGAGCAGCACAGACCAGTATTTGGATCCTTTCGTGGTAGCCGACGATAACGGACCGGTGGGCGTTATCCATGATGGTGACGCGGTAATCTGTTTTAATTTCCGCGGTGATCGTGCCATTGAATTATCCAGAGCATTTGAAGAGGACGATTTTGACAAATTTGACCGAAAGCGTCGACCAGAGGTTTTTTATGCCGGGATGATGGAATATGACGGTGATGCAAAAATCCCATCACACTACCTGGTGGAACCACCCGCTATCGACCACACCCTCAGCGACTACTTGTGTGCGAATAAGATCAGGAGTTTCGCAATTTCCGAAACCCAGAAGTTCGGCCACGTCACGTATTTCTGGAACGGCAACAAGTCGGGCTATGTCGATAAGAGCCTCGAGACCTATATGGAAATAGGCTCCGATAAAATCGTTTTTGATCTGCGTCCCTGGATGAAGGCGGCGGAAATTACCGATCACGCCGTCAGCGCGATCGCCTCGGGAAACTACAACTTTGTCCGCCTCAATTATGCCAATGGCGATATGGTGGGGCACACCGGCAATATCCCGGCAATTCTCATTGCCGTGGAGACGGTGGACATCTGTCTGGGCAGGCTGCTGCATGCCGTGAAAAAAGCAGGCGGTATCGCGATAATAACCGCGGATCATGGCAATGCCGACTGCATGTTTACCGAAAAAAACTCCGTTCGCACGCCGATGGTCGCCCACACCAAAAATCCGGTGCCATTTATTATTCAAGATTTCAGTTCAAGACAGGGTCTGAAGATGAGCGATGTAACCAATCCCGGCCTGGCCAACGTGGCAGCCACCATTACCCGGCTGCTCGGCCTTGCACCGCCCGCACAGTTTGCTGCGTCGCTGATTCGAATCGACAACGCGGCACAATAATCCGCCAGCGGGGAAACAATGGCATCACCTCAATCATTGAGCAGATCTGAGCTGAAAAGACGCCACAAACGGCTCTTTTCATTAGTAGAAGAGTTATTGGCGCTGAGCGATCAGCATCTGAAGGTTTTGAGTATAAGCGAGGAGTTCTGCCAGGAAATTCGTCAGTGTCGCGGTCTAAAAAAAGAGGCACGCAAACGAAATATAAAGTATCTGGCAAAAATGCTTCAGCAGGAAGATGTTGCGACACTGCTTACCGAGTTGGCCAGATATCAGGGGTCGAGGCTGCGGCAAACGCAATGGGAGCACCACGCCAAGCGACTCCGCGATGAAATCATCAACGAGGCACTGGTGACCAGAGAGTGGGCTGAGCAGCATGATGAGCAGTGGGAGATGTCGTGGCCAAGCGAGACTCTTTCCCAGCTTACGAACAGCTACGGTGATCTTGATGAAAAAGAGATACGCAGTCTGGCCCACCAGTATGGGCGCTCACGTAACAATCGCTATTATCGGGAATTGTACCGGATGATTCTGGCGGCCATAAAAAAACAGGAACTGAGCACTCAATTAGGCTCGGAAAGGGGAGATGCCTAGGCTATGAGCACACTTTTTTCAGACCGCATGCAGGATGTTCCCCGTTCCTTCATCAGGGAGATACTAAAGGCGGCAATCGACCCCGATATCATTTCATTTGCCGGCGGTCTGCCCAATCGCGCCCTTTTTCCGGTAGACGAGCTGCACGAGGCAAGCGAGCACGTCTTTAAAGAGCAGGGGCGTACAGTATTGCAGTACAGCAATTCCGAGGGGTTGATTGAACTGCGCGGCTGGATCGCTGACAGATATCGACTTCGCCACGGCATCGATATTTCCGCTGAGCAGATACTCATTACTTCAGGCAGCCAGCAGGCCCTCGATCTGATCGCCAAGATAACCCTCAACGATGGTGATCAGGTTATTATGGAAGAACCCGGCTATCTTGGCGCCATCCAGGCCCTGTCTTTGTATCGGCCTCGATTTCTGCCGGTTGGGGTAAGCGAAGCCGGTCTCGATATCGATGGGCTGCAAGACTGTCTGGAGCGCGGTTCGCCCAAACTGATGTATATGGTGCCCAATTTTCAGAACCCCACCGGGATCACCTATCCAGCCGCCAACCGCTTGGCTGTTGCCGAACTCATTAAAGATACGGATACCCTGCTGGTGGAAGATGATCCATATGGTGAGTTGCGTTTCCGGGGTGAAGATATCGGCTCATTTTACCATCTGTTGCCGGATCGGACACTGCTGCTCGGCTCGTTTTCAAAAACAGTGGTGCCGGGATTTCGACTGGGATGGGTGGCGGCGCCGATAGCGCTTATGGATAAGCTTCTGATTGCCAAACAGGCCACCGATCTGCATACCTGCAACCTAACCCAGGCGATCATTACATACTACCTGAAAAACAGCACTATCGATGACCATATCCAGAACATCCGTGCGGTGTACGGGCGACAATGCGATGCGATGATCGCTGCTCTGAAGCAAGCTTTTCCCGCCGATGTCAGTTTTACCAGACCGGACGGCGGTATGTTTATCTGGGCACAGTTACCGCCGCCGCTCACGGCCATGCAGTTCTTTGAGCACGCCCTCGCCCACAAGGCACTATTTGTTCCCGGTGAGCCGTTCTACACCACCGATGCGCCCCGTCATAGCTTTCGCTTAAATTTCTCCTGCGTGGACGAGGGAACCATTGCCACGGGGATCGACCGGTTGGCCGAGGCCTTTCGGGTTTTGGGGTAAGCCAAGAGTGATTTGTTGGGCATCACCGGTGTAAAGGTCGGTCTGGAGACCGACCCTCCCGATGGGAAAGAATCCGGGGTGAGATAGTTTGAAGGTAGGATATTTGCCTTCGGACGTGGAGAGTCGGCAATAAATTATGGCGAAAATCTCGAGGTCACAGCGGCCGGTGCTTACAATATATTTGTTGCGTTCGTAAAAATCACAATTACGGTCATTGTGAAGTTGAATCTAAATCCATAATCATTTAAAACCACTGGATTCCCGCTTTCGCGGGAATGACGTTAGCAAGTAAATTCAAGGTCTTTACGATTTCATCGTATTTGATCCATCGTCATGAATATCATTACGGTCAACGTAGGCGTAGGCGCTGTGGTTGTGGATTGATTCAAAGCTCTCCACACCCACCGAAAACCAGGTGATGTGCGGATGCGCCAGGGCCTTTTCGGAGACCTTGCGGACCACATCTTCCACGAACATCGGATTTTTGTAGGCGGTTTCGGTGATATATTTTTCATCGGGCCGTTTGAGCAGAGCGTAGAGTTCGCCTGACCCGCATTCTTCGATCAGGGCAATAAGGTCCTCCACCCAGATCATCTTCTTGAAGCGTGCCTGCATGGTGACTTCCGCCCGCTGATTGTGCGCGCCCGCCTCGCTGATCTCCTTGGAGCAGGGGCACAGGGTCATCACCGGCACTACAACGGTGAGGATAAAGCCTTCATCGGCACCGATGGAGCCGCTGAAACAGCACGAATACTCCATTAAACTCGGCGTCCGGCTCACCGGCGCATGCTTTTGCAGATAGTAGGGAAAACTCATATCGATACGGGCGCTCTGCGCCTGGTACAGGGTTTGTACCTCAGCCAGCAATTCGGGAAAAACGGCAACGCTAATTTTATCGATATGGCGATTGAGCAGTTCCGCGAATTGATCGACATGCCGCGGCAGTATGGCAGCCGGCAGCTCGACGCTCAGTGAGATGGTGGCCACTGTATCCTGAATATGGCCGTCTTTCTGCATTACCTTGATCGGTAGTTTGATGTCTTTGATGCCGGCGGTTTGCATTGGGTGAGTGCGTGTTTACCTGTAAGAGTTTATGGACCCTTTCGACATTAAACAGGCATGACGGCGCCCGCAACAAAAATACGTGTGGACAAGTGGCTCTGGGCGGCACGCTTTTTCAAGACCAGATCGCTGGCAACCCAGGCGGTGACGGGCGGCAGGGTGCACGTCAACGATGAACGGGTCAAACCGGCCCGACTGGTTGGCGTCGGAGATGCCCTTACTGTTTCTAAAGGTGAGATAGTGTTTGAAATCACCATCGTCGCTGTTTCATCGCAACGGCGACCAGCCGTCGAGGCGCAACTGCTTTATGAAGAGTCTGAGCAAAGCGTCAAGAACCGGGCCGAGCAGCGTGAGTTGAAAAAGATCATGAAGCTGTCTATGATGGCTCCACAGTCCAAGCCGAACAAACGGGATCGCCGTAAAATAAGGGCATTTACCAGGGGAAACTCTGAAAAATAAAGGAGTATTAGTTAATGGGCTCACTAATTACCCGGGCATTGATCAGTTGTACTGACAAAACAGGGATTGCCGAGTTTGCCGGTGAACTCAGCCGCCTGGGCATCGAGATCCTCTCCACCGGCGGTACCGCGGCCGCTCTTCGCACGGCACAGGTGCCGGTTACCGAGGTTGGCGAGTATACCGGGTTTGCGGAGATTCTTGACGGCCGGGTGAAAACCCTGCATCCGAAAATCCACGGCGGCATTCTCATGCAAAGAGAAAACCCGCATCACATTACGCAATGTGAGCAGGGCGGTATCGGCCCCATCGATCTGGTGGTGGTGAACCTGTACGCCTTTGAGCAGGCAACTGCCACACCGGAGTGCACCGTGGCCACGGCTATCGAAAACATCGATATAGGTGGGCCGACCATGCTGCGCGCGGCTGCGAAGAACTGTAAGGATGTCACCGTCATCGTCGATCCGGCCGATTACCAGGTGGTGCTTGCCGAGTTGCGGGAAAAGGGCACCACCACGTTTACAACACGGTTTTATCTGGCGAAAAAGGTGTTTGCCCTCACCGCGCACTACGATGCGGCCATCTATAACTGGCTCAAGACAGTCCAGATCTGATCGGTATCGGCTTTCACCCAACAGGAGGCGCCACTCATGCTGAAGCTCGCGGTTCTTCTCTCCGGCAGCGGCAGAACCCTGGATAATTTTCACGATCACATTACAGCCGGCACCCTGCCGGCTGATATCCAGGTGGTGATTGCCAACGTCGCCGACGCCCTTGGCCTGGACAAGGCGAGAAATTACGGATACCCTGCCTATCACGCCAATGATTCCGAGTCCACCAACGAGATTCTGGCCGACTACCAGGTTGATATCATCTGTCTGGCCGGCTATCTCAAACTATACAATCCCCCTCAATCTTTGCACCGGCGAGTGGTCAACATCCATCCCGCCCTGATCCCCAGTTTCTGCGGGGATGGATTCTACGGCAACCATGTCCACCGCGCCGTCAAGCGGCGAGGCTGCACGGTAAGCGGCTGCACCGTCCATTTCGCCGATGACCAGTACGATCAGGGACCGATCATCGTGCAGAAATGCGTGCCCCTTGATTTCACCGACACCGTCGAAGACATCGCCGCAAAGGTGTTTAGCGCCGAATGTCAGGCTTTCCCGGAGGCGTTGAGCCTGGTGGATGAGTATGGTGTTGATTTTTTCTGGCAGCGGGTTGGCAGATGAGTACGCGCACCATAATGAGTGGGGATGATATTTCCCTGGCAATCAGAAGAATTGCCCTGCAGATTCATGAAAAAAACAATGAGTTAGCACGGTGCGCCGTTATCGGTATCCACACCTGCGGGGTGTTTCTGGCCGACAGACTGCGCGAGGAGTTGCGTGGACAGCTCGATGTGTTACTTGATGCCGGCACCCTGGATATCACCCTGTATCGTGATGATTGGAGCCTGATTGCCCAGAATCCGCTGGTGAGGACCACCACCATCGACTTTTCGATCGACGATACCAACGTGATACTGGTCGACGATGTAATATACACCGGCCGCACCATACGCGCCGCCATGGACGCGCTGATGGATTACGGCCGTCCCGCCACCGTCCAACTGGCGTGTCTGGTTGATCGAGGCGATCGGCAGCTACCTATTCAACCTGATTATGTCGGCCTGACCACCACCGTTCGTGCGCACGAGCGCATCCATGTGCAGTTGCGCGAACAGGGGGTGACAGATCAGGTGGTAATCGAGTCATAGCGCCTCGGCGGGGTATGGAATTACTGGCCCCGGTGGGCAGTCCTGAGCATTTTGGTGCCGCCGCGGCCGCCGGCGCTGATGCGTTTTATCTCGGTGTCCCCGCACTCAGTGCCCGCGACAGCCCTCGCGAGCTGAGCTTTTCCCAGATCGATGCGATCATCCAGGCCGCCCACGACCGGGGCGGTTCAGTTTACCTGGCCTTGAACCGGCTGGTTCGAGCTTCTGAAACCAAGCTGCTGATTGAGGCGCTGGCAACCATTGATCGGCTTGGCGCCGATGGGCTTATCGTTCAGGATCTCGGCGTTCTTGCCATCGTCAGACACCATTTTCCTCATCTTCGCCTGCACGCTTCCACCCTGATGGGCGGCTATAATCTGGACAACGTGAAGATGCTTGCCGGCCTTGGCTGCAGCAGGGTGGTACTTGCCCGGGAGCTCAGCCTCGATGAGATCGGTGAAATCAGCCGCCGTGCCGATGTCGAGCTGGAAGTGTTCATCCATGGGGCCATGTGTTACTCCGTTTCGGGGCTTTGTTATTTTTCATCGTATCATGGTGGTAAAAGCGCCCTGCGCGGGCAGTGCGTTCAGCCCTGCCGGCGGCGCTACGAGATGGTGAGCCATGGCGCTAAAACAGCTGCCAAGGCAAAATCATCCAAATCCGGCTATTTCTTCTCCATGAACGATCTGGAGGGGATCAGGGTGGTACCGGCATTGAAGGGTTTTGGCGTTTCCGCCCTTAAGATCGAGGGCAGATTACGCTCCGCGGCATATGTGGAAAACGTGGTTCGCGCCTATCGGCTGTTGATCGATGCCGATGAGAGCGATTACGGGCAGGCCGAAGTTGAGGCGATTCGTCTGCTGGACAGGGCCATGGGCCGAAACCGCTCACCCGGATATTTTGCATCACCAACTCCACCAGCGGTTCTATCTGTACACCACTCCGGCAATACCGGCCACCATCTCGGATCCATCACAAGATTCGTGACCAAAGAAGGTAAGCGTTACGGAGAACTGACCCTGAAACAACCCTGCTCGGTAGGCGATCGGCTGCGGATCCATCTTGAGAAAAGCGGTGAGCGTATCGGCTTTAGATTACGGGAAATGGTGCGCAATCAGGAATCGGTTTCATCGGCTGAAAAAGGGGAAACAGTGTCGATACTGATGCCGGCTGAGATCGCAACAAGCCGAAAAACCGGAAAAGTAGAGCTTTATCGAACCGACAGCGGCCAAATAGGCAAAAGAAAAGAGGTGAAGTTACCCCGCCTGGGAGATAGCAAAATTGCCCGGTACGGCAACATCGACGGCACAGTATCGAAGCTGCAAAAAATGCTGATGCCGAACCTGCCAATCCCCTCAGAGGGTACCGGTCGCTCCCAGCCACCTAGAAAAAGGGCAGGGAGGCAACCAGAAATCTGGCTTCGGGTAGACAGGGTAGAGCATATCCCGCATCGTCCAGGCTTTGCCATCGGACGCTATCTTGTGGACATCTCCGCCCACAACATTGCCGGTAGTGCAAAACTCAAGCAATTGACCCGGGGAAATCGGAGCGGCATTATCTGGGCTCTACCGCCACTGCTCTTTGATAAAGGGCGCGAACGATTGAAAAAGCAGATTGTATTGCTGCGCAAAAGCGGCTTCAGAGCTTTTCAGATCGCCCACCTTGGCCAGATCGAACTCTGTGGCGAGAGCGCTGAACGCCTGTACGGCGACTTTAGTCTCAACCTTATGAATCAGCATGCCCTTGCATCAGCCTTTTCGTTCGGTCTGCACGGCTGCCAATTAAGCATCGAATTGGGACAAGAGGAGTCGGCAACGCTTATGGCCGGCTATACCGCTCTGGCTCGCAGCAGGTATAACCGGGCGGCGGTTCAACAATCTCAACAATCAATTGGTATGACGATATACGGTGCGCCGCCCCTGTTCACCGCCCGTATTGCCGATAAAGCCCTTACCTCCGGAAAAACAGTGCGCAGCCCACGAAATGAACAACTGAGCGTCGAACGGCGTGACGGCCTCTATATTACCAGATCAAAAACGCCATTCTCCCTTATCCCCCATATCAGCGAGCTGGGAGCGATGGGAGTTGATTATCTGGTCATCGACATTCGTGGCCTTGCCGGCGGCAAAACAATATGGATGGACATAGCCAAACAACTTTCCGGCAACACAAAAGCAGGAAAACGAACTGCATTTAACTACTTCGAACGTGGGACTCGGGACAATTCGGAAAAGCGATCACCGATAAAACAAAAGCCCAGAACAAGGAAAAATTCGCTACAGAGAAACAAGTAAGGATGGACTCGTAAAAACCTCAAAATTGCTTGCTTTCGTCATTCCCGCCCTCGATTACACCCTTCAAGGGCAGGCTTCAGCGGGAATCCAGTGATTTCAATTAATAATGAATGTCGGGTCAACTCCGTTAAGATTGGTAATTGGGTTTTTACGACACCATCAAGTAAGAAAGGATACACCTCTTAACCTCAGCTTAGAAAAAGGTCGTCCCGGCGCCACCAGCATCACTGAGCTGCCGCTCAGCAAGGTGGTGGGCTATTTTACAAGCAGAGGACAGCAACACCATATGATAAGATTTTCTTGACTTATCTGTCTTGGTAGATATACTGCGCGTTTGAGTTAAACAGACTGAAACCACCAGAGGAGATATACGTGGCAAATCATAAATCAGCGGAAAAACGAACCAGTCAGGAGCAGAAACGGAGATTGCGTAACCGGGCAATTCGTTCAAAAATGAAAACCGCCATTCGCGGTCTGGATGAGGCGGTTGAGGCCGGCTCCGTTGACGAGGCCAAAAACGCTTTGAAGGTTGCCATACCGATTATTGCCAAGACCGCCTCAAAAGGCGTGATCCATAAACGAACCGCGGCGCGTAAGATTTCCCGGCTGAGCAAGCGGGTTAAAACCCTGGAGTTGTCCTCCTAGAAAATCTGTTGCCGCGCACCTTCGCGCATCAGATGCAAAAGCCGCCGAATCTTCGCTGATTCCGCGGCTTTTTTTATTTGCCTGTGTCCTCTATGATCGATCAGTCACCATCTCCTGATGTTTCCACCTTTCGGTTGCGTGCCGGGACGGCGCGGTTGATTCCGGTCTGGCGGCGGATCATTGCCGATCTTGACACCCCGTTGACCCTGTTTTGCAAGCTGATCGGCGGCCGGGAGGAATTCTTTTTATTTGAGAGCATGGAAGGAGGGGAGAAGTGGGGGCGATATTCATTTATCGGCATTGACCCCATTTTGAGCATCAGCAGCCATAATCGAAAGATTTCGGTGAACCGGCTGACCCCCCAGGGCCGCGTCAGTGACGAATATGACGGCCATCCCTACCAGGAGTTGCGCCGTATCTTAGGTGAATTTCGCGCCTTTAACGACCCCGAACTCCCCAGATTCTGCGGTGGCATGGTGGGCTATCTGGGCTACGATATGGTTCGTTTTTTTGAGGATTTACCGGCGCAGAACGAGGCGGGAGATGCACCTGATATGGGGTTTATGGTGCCGGGCATGGTGTTGGTGCATGACAGCCTCAAACAGGAACTGGTCGTTGTTGACTGGGTCGATACCGCCGGGCTGCCAAGTCTGGAGGCAGGTTACAACCAATCCGTCGCCCGCATCGAGCAGGCGATTGCCGCACTGCGCGCCCCGACGCCACTGGCAGAGGCGCACCTTGACGGCGGCCATGAAGAGATCTCATTAACCTCCAACCTGAGTGCTCCCCAGTTTCATGATATGGTGGAGCGGGCCAAAGAGTATATCCGTGCCGGTGACATATTTCAGGTGGTGCTCTCCCAGCGTTTCGGCGCCACCATCGGCGCCGATCCGCTTACCATCTATCGGGCCCTGCGGCATACCAACCCCAGCCCCTATCTGTTTTACCTCAAATGCGGCGATCTGGTTCAGATCGGCTCATCGCCGGAGATTTTGGTGCGCAAGGAAAACGAATCCATCGAGGTGCGCCCCATTGCCGGCACCAGGCCGCGTGGAGCGACCCCGGAACGAGATAGAGCGCTTGAAGAAGAGCTGCTGGCCGATCCCAAGGAGCGCTCAGAGCACCTGATGCTGGTGGATCTTGGCCGCAATGACATCGGCCGGGTGGCACGCGGCGGCAGCGTCGAGGTTCGTGATCTGCTGGTCATCGAGCGTTACAGCCACGTGATGCATATTGTCAGTGGAGTGCATGGACTGATCGATCCTGATTATGACCAGTTCGACGTACTGGCCGCCTGTTTTCCGGCGGGTACCCTGAGTGGTGCTCCCAAGATTCGGGCCATGGAGATCATCGAAGAACTCGAGCCGTGTCGGCGCGGGCCCTATGGCGGGGCGGTGGGCTATTTTGGTTTCTCCGGTAACATGGACTTCTGCATTACTATCAGGACTATCTTCATTCGCGGCGATGATGTGTGGATGCAGGCAGGCGCCGGCATCGTCGCCGATTCCGATCCACGGCGCGAATATGAAGAAACCGTCAATAAATCGATGGCCCTGCACCGGGCCCTGGAACTGGCGGGGGGCTGAGCATGATTGTCATCATCGATAACTATGATTCTTTCACCTACAACGTGGTGCAGACCATTGCCGATCATTTTGGTGAAACCGGTGTTGACGAGAAGATTGTGGTATATCGCAACGATGCAATTTCGGTGGCTGAGCTTGCTGCTCTGTCGCCCCGGCGCATCATTATCTCACCCGGCCCGTGCACTCCTGCCGAGGCTGGTATTTCAGTTGAAACCATACAAAAATTGGCCGGAAAAATTCCCATTCTCGGGGTTTGTCTCGGCCATCAGGCTATCGGTGCCGCCTATGGTGGTGATGTAGTGCGGGCAGGGCGCATTATGCACGGCAAAACCAGCCCCATCCATCACGACGGCAAAGGGGTATTTACCGGCCTGCCGAATCCCTTTGAAGGCATGCGTTACCATTCCCTGGTGGTGCACGAACCGACCATTCCCGCTTGTTTAGTGGCCACCGCCCACACCGACCAGAACGAACTGATGGGGGTGCGGCATCGAGAATTGCTGGTGGAAGGGGTGCAGTTTCATCCTGAATCGATCATGACCGAGGTAGGCAAGACGCTGCTGGCGAATTTTCTGGGGGAAGACTACCCGAACCTGTGCAAGTAACACCGATGAGCGAATCAATGGATATAAAAGCAGCAATCGCTACCGTGGTAAGCGGGGCGGATTTAACCCGCCCGCAAATGTATGCGGTCATGGATGAGATTATGAGCGGCGCCGCTACTGATGCGCAGATCGGTTCCTTTCTCACCGGATTGCGCATGAAGGGTGAAACGGTAGCTGAAATCACCGGTGCGGTACAGGTGATGCGGGAAAAGGTCACCCCCATCGATCCTGGGTTAAGCCCGGCTGAGGACACGGTTATTGTCGATACCTGCGGCACCGGCGGCGACGGCTCCGGCACCTTCAATGTCTCCACCACCGCTGCCTTTGTGGTGGCCGGCTGCGGTGTTATGGTAGCCAAGCACGGCAACCGGGCCGTATCCAGCGCATGCGGCTCGGCCGACGTGCTGGAAGCGGCCGGTGTCAATCTTGCCATGACATCTGAGCAGACCAGCAATTGTCTGCAGACGGTGGGAATCTCTTTTTTGTTTGCCCCTGCCCTGCATCCCGCCATGAAACATGCCATCGGCCCGCGCCGCGAGGTCGGCATCCGCACCATGTTCAACATTCTCGGGCCGCTCACCAATCCGGCCGGGGCCAATGTTCAGGTGATGGGGGTGTTTGACCGTGATCTGGTTACCACCCTGGCCCAGGTTTTGAACGATCTTGGAACCAGGCGGGCATTGGTGGTGCACGGTGAGGGCAATCTCGATGAGTTGACCACCACCGGTACAACCCTAATCGCCGAAGTACAAGATGGCGCCATTGCTACCTATTCACATGAGCCGGAAGATTTCGGCCTTACCCGTGCCACCCTTGGCGATTTGCAAGGCGGCGCCACCGCTGCTGAATCGGCGGAGATAGTGCGTGGTGTGCTGGCCGGTGCAGGCGGACCCCGGCGCGATATGGTGCTGCTCAACGCTGGCGCGGCATTGATGGCAGCCGGGGTATGCGACACCATTGCACAGGGAATTGAAAAAGCTGCCGCCTGCATCGATTCCGGTGCGGCACTGGCTAAGCTCATCCAGTTGATCGATTTTTCCAAAACAAGCGCACCCGCCGGTGCGAAGTAACCGGTCAGTCAGAGCACCATGAAGATTCTTGAACAGATTGTCGCTCGGAAAAAAGAAGAGGTGGCGGCCCTGAAAGCTGACTCCAGCTCGATTATGGCCGGTCGCGATCAGGCCATCGACCCGCCCCGGGGCTTTACGCGTGCGCTGCTGGCTGATCCCGGCGTATCGATCATTGCCGAGGTGAAAAAGGCATCACCCTCAAAAGGGGTTATCCGGGAAGATTTCGACCCGGTGGCAATCGGGCGGATGTATGAAGCAGGGGGCGCAACCTGCATATCGGTGCTGACCGATCGTGACTTTTTTCAGGGCAGCCTCGATTATCTTCTTCAGGTCCGCCGGGCGGTTGGCCTTCCCGTCTTGCGCAAGGACTTTATCATCGATCCCATCCAGATCGACGAGGCCGACTCGTTCGGCGCGGATGCCATCTTGCTGATTGCCGGCATACTTTCCACCGCACAGATTGAAGAATACATCGAATATGCCCGCACTAAAGCAATCGATGTGCTGGTGGAGGTGCATGACGAGGAGGAGCTTACCAAGGCGTTGCGAGGCGGCGCTGAGCTTATCGGCGTCAACAACCGCGACCTGCGCGATTTCAGCGTCGATATTTCCACTACCCTGCGGCTCAAAGAGCTTATTCCAGATAGTATCCCGGTGGTATCGGAGTCCGGCCTCAATAAGGCGGACGATATCGTTGTTCTGCGTGACAGCGGCGTGGCCGCGGCCCTGATCGGCGAGAGTTTTATGCGTCAAACCGATCCCGGCGCTCTGTTGGCAACACTGCGCAATGCCGGTACATTCGACCATGCGAACCAGGGTTAAATTGTGCGGCATTACCCGGCTTGAAGACGCCAGAGCCGGGGTGGAGGCCGGGGTGGATGGCCTTGGCTTTATTTTCGCACCACGCAGTCCGCGTTGTGTTACCTCATCACAGGCGACCCATATCATCGATTGTCTGCCGCCGTTTGTCGATCGCATCGGGGTATTTGTCAATGAAGAGCTTGCCCGGGTCGAGCAACTCATCCTCCGGTGCGGGCTCAACGGGGTACAACTCCACGGTGATGAGCCGGCGAGTTATTGTGAGCAGCTGCGCACCAGACATCCCTACCTGATGATCTACAAGGCGATGCGGGTTGGAGAAGAAGGGATCATGGGTGAGGTATCGGCCTATGATGAGGTGGTTTCGGCCCTCTTATTTGATACCTTTACCACCGCCAAAGACGGCGGCACCGGGATAGCGTTTGACTGGGGGCTGATTGATTCGCTGCCGGTTTCACTGCCCCTGATCCTGGCCGGCGGCCTGGGCCCTGACAACATAGCGGCGGCCATCGATGCCGTGCAGCCCTATGCGGTGGATATCAATTCCGGGGTTGAAAGTGAACCCGGCTGCAAGGATCATACGCTGCTTTTTCGGCTGATGCGAATCGTCTCTGAAAAAAACAGGGACGTCGAGACGCTTTAGGTAGCGCAGCGATACTCTCAACTCGTCCGGGGCACCACAAAGGCGCCGTGGTATCCCTTTTTTTCAAGTAGCAGGCGGGCCTTATCGGCCTGTTCCATGGTGGTTCCCACATATACCTGAACATCATAGGTGCGGTTGGTATTGGTTCCCCGCGCCAGCACTTCGGCATGATGGCCGGCATCGATAAAACGTTGCTGCAGGGTACGGGCGGTGGTCGGATTGGTGAAACTGGCAATCTGGACGAAATAGTAATCCTGTCTCACCGGAGCCTGTCGCTCCTGTGCTTGCCTGACTACTATTTGACTTCTTGGATCGATGGCCACCACCTGCACCCGGGCAATGCCGCTGGTGAGCATTCCGATATCCCGGGCGGCGGCTCGACTTAGATCGATGATTCTGCCCCGGATAAATGGCCCCCGGTCATTGATGCGAACCACCGTCTCCCGTCCATTTTCCAGGTTCTTCACCAGGACCATGGTATCCATGGGCAGGGTCTTGTGCGCCGCGGTCATGTCGTTCATATCGTAAGTCTCGCCGTTGGCAGTGGGGCGGCCGTGAAAATAGGTGCCGTACCAGGAGGCAATCCCTTTTTCCCGATACCCCTCGGCCGAGACGATGGGGTAGTATGTTTTGTTCTTTATAGTGTAGGGGCGCTGGGTCGGCACCTCATAGTCGCCGGTTCTTCGAGGAGGCGATGACGAACAGGCCCCGATAAATGTGGCGACCAGCAGACAGAGAATTCCGTAAAAAAGTGTCAGACGGATCGCAGATGATATGGGAGCCTTGAAAAATGAGGATTTTGGTTCAAGATCAAGGCGCGCAGAAAATTTCACCGATGGCATATGACTGATATTCCAATGATAAAATTTTTCAAGCAACGATGCGATTGGACGAAAAGGGCATTTTGCGATGTTCCCATAAGTGATTAACCCGTAAAAACCTTGAATTTGCTTGCTACCGTCATTCCCGCGAAAGCGGGAATCCAGTAATTCCAGTTAATTATGAATGTCGGGTCAACTCTGTTATGACTGATAATGTGTTCATGTGTTGCGCTATCATTGTGCGAGACTGTCCTGCTCACCCTGGTCAAACCAGCGCAATCGTTCCTGCCAGAACATGCCGGCATGGCCGGTGGTGTGCGGGGTGTAGGGCAGATAGCGTGATGTTTCCAAATCCGGTACCAGGTTGTCAAATCGAACCTGCTCCTCACCGTCCACCCAGCTGATATACAGATCGAGCAAAGGGCGAACGACCTGAAGTTTACCGCCGGCGTCAGGTGCAAGCGGCAGTTCTTCCCACCGCCGTTCATAATATCCTTTCAGCCACATTCCCCGGTACACTTGGCCGGTAAACGGATCACGCATGGTCGGCGAAATAAAATCACCATCGACGTCGGCAAGGGTACCCAATTGTGTTTCCACTTCTCTGGAACCGCCGGCGCCGATGCGCTCGAACGCGTCAAAAAAATCGTGATCGATGCGCATCAGATGAGTCTGATTATCGTTGAAACTCCACTGCCCATGACAGACCTGGCAGGCAACCGTGTCATTATACCGTTCATGGGCAGGGTGGGCCATAAGCACCAGATTCACATCAGAATTTTCGGTACTGGTGCGCAGGCGATAGCCATCTTTAAGCTTTTCGACCCGGGCCGGCAGAGACCGCGCCAGGCCGTCACCATCGTGGCAGCTGCTGCACTCAGGCCCCGAACCGCTTCCCATAACCTCGCGCTTGGTGTGGCAGTCGATGCATACCAGCCCGGCCTGATGATGCAGATCGTCCGACAATCGCTGGAACCCGACCCCGTACGCACTCTTTTCAGGAACATCGATATCGTATGGAACGCGATATTCATCATGAAAATCGCGCTCGAAACGTCCCACATAGTCAAAGCCGACGTGATTGGCATAATGACAACTCAGACAGCGACTCATATCCACCGGCGCCGAGAACCGATGTGAAAATCTTTCTCCGTCATAGCCCAGATGGCAGGCAGCGCAGCCGGTTCCATGGCGGGCCAAGGGGTAGGCTTCACCATTGTTATAGACGTGACAGCGCAGACAGCGACGGCGGAGCGCATCATCCACCAGTTCCATGGAATCATGCGGGGTGTTGTGGGCCCGCAGTTCGGATAGCTCAATCTCATCGGCGGCCGGATCAAAGGCACGTCGGACAAGTGTTATATGACCGGTCAGGGTATAGTGCGAGTTTTCTTTGACCATGGCCGTTTCCCGGGTGTGACAACCACCGCAGACCGCCTCGGCATGATCGGGGTGGGCCGGTCTGGCGATGAGATCGACATGGGCCAGGGCACCATCAACCGCATCGGGGTTGCCGCCATGACACTGCGTGCAGCCGAACTGGTGGTGGGTGTCTGGAGATATCGGGTGACAGGAAAGGCAGCCCTGCCGCGAACCGGCAGTGTGCGGTTCATGGCGTGTCTGCTGTTGGGAGGAGGTGGCAATATCAGCGATACAGAGAGTTATGAGGGTAACACAGATGGCGGCACGATGTAAGACGAAACCACCGCCCAATAAACGCCACAACGCCCTGAAGGAAAACGCACCAGTCATGGCCGCACTATACGGGAAGTGGTGATATTTTACCAGAGATTCACCGGTACCGAAAAAATTGTATAACCGCCTCATCTCTTAGCGGTTGTAGTGTTTTATGATCTTTGCTATATGTCGGCCTGGTCACATCCCGAGCCACCGTAGCTCAGTTGGTAGAGCAGTTGATTCGTAATCATCAGGCCAGCGGTTCGAATCCGCTCGGTGGCTCCAGTGCAACAACGGGTTTCGAGGTTTGTTCGTCGAGACCCTTTTTTATTGTATGAAGCGTATATGAAGAAATGGTTGCCCATCTTTAAAACGCGTAAGGATAGATCGAAATGTATAGGGATAGGGGATCTGTGAGGTGACGGCTGGGCCACGGAATGCTCTCACATGTTCGAGACGCGTTCGTAGCAGGTATTTTCCCTATTTATAATGCCTTATCTTCTCGAGAAGGGCTGTCACAGTCGATTGTCGAATCTCACTCATGAATGCTGTCATCTATTTTGTATCTCTATATTTTGCCGAACGGTAAGCTCCGCGGTCCGCACTTTTTTCGGTTCCGCTGGAGCGACTTGTTAAGCGACTGGTGGATCGGGTTATATCCAGCAGTGACCTTAGTGCTTTATTCACTGATGCTGAGTCCTGAAAAGCCTTGGCAACATCCGGCTCAAGCACTACTTCGTTTGAGCCTTATTCCATGAGCCTTTTGTAATATTTTCCACGGTCAGCTTTTGAATAGTCGAAATTGTACTCCGGGCGCAATTCATCCTGGTTCTCTCGGTGTTTATCCTTCATGTTTTTTCCTCTCTTGCGCGGTTGCTGGCCGAGCGTTGATGATTCGTAGATTTCCTCCTCTCTCCGCATGAGAGGCTACAAGCAGTCGGGCGCGAGAGGACAAACCGATTGTAATGCCGCGGTATTCGCCGATCGAGTGATCAGGGTCATCAAAAGTAGCCGACAGCGGATCATAGAACACTGTTACCGCTTAGTCAAAAGACACACCGTGTTTTTGAACATTTTTCTTTGCTTTTACGGGATCCCATTCAAAATGCACAATTTAATCCTTAAGGTGGCTTGGAAAATTACTTTTTCGTTCAAATGCTGATCTATTCGAGATATTCTATATTGTATCCTCGGAATATCTACCACCCTGCCATAAAATGTATATTACACCTTGATTTTGAACGAAAGTTCTCATTTTCTAAGGCCCCCTTATTGTATATTATAGTGAGCGCTTAACGGTGGGTATTATCAGAAACAAGCATGTTTATGACCTAATGTAGATCGAAGCAAAGTGGCGAAAACATCAAGAAGGTTGTTTGAAGAAATGTACTGCTTGTTTTCCGCTGCATGCCCTTGCTCTGTTTTTGTAATTGTATATTTTTTATGAACTAATTCTGTAGTCAAGAATATGTGGAGACCTTTTTAATAAGTCTAGTAAAACTCGTGTAGAACCAGTTGGCTGTCGTTTTCCTTGCTCCCATTGTCGAATAGAAGACGGGCTTACATTTAATAATTTGGCAAATACTGTTTGACTCAAACTCAAGCTTTCTCTTATTTCTTTAATTTGGTCAGTTGTGAGCTGAATCTCAGGGATTTTTACACCAAGTGCATTGAGTTCCTTTTCAGTAAAAGACGATTTAATGCCGGTATTGATGAAATCCTGGACGGTTTCTCCGATAGCTTTTTTTATTGAATTTCTCATTCTGTTACCTCCAGGTTAAACAAGATTTGTTTTTCTATGGAGTCATCAAGTTGTTTAGGATCAAGCGCTAATAGGTCACTGCCAAATTTCTTGAAATATAGCAATTCTGTTGTATTGATATTCGATTTTTCGTTCTTGCCAAATCCATAGAGAAAAATGGCTCTGTCTTTTTTCTTGTATAAGACGATTGTTCTGAATCCAGTACTTTTACCTTTGCCTACACGCTTCACGCGAACTTTGTAGAGGCTTCCGCCTAGCTCAATAGCTGAAAGTCGATTTTCTAGGTTTTCAATGGCTTCTAGGAGACTGTTGTTGCTCAGATTTGATTTTTTCGCCCACCTAGCGAACCATTTCGTGCATAGTTTTTTCATAGAGCAACTATAACTCTTTGTGTTACACTGTGCAAGCTTTGGCTAAGGTAGTTATTCTGATGCGATCACGGTACTGATCGGCACCGTTGGGCGATCAAGCTCCCAATGTGTGCCGGGCGCGGCACATGTTCTTAACAGTGAGCCAAGTGTAAAATAAGGTCAGTTACTTGGCAAGTCTTAAACCAAGCCAGATCTTCATGATGTATTGCAAAAGCCGGAAAGCAGCCCAGAGAGTGAAGCGGAACATCACTGATTTGCTGAGGCTGAAATTGAAGCGTAAGGTCAATCAGGATAAAAGCGCTGTCAGCAGACCGTGGTTCCGTAAATCTTATGGTAAAGCGGGAAGATAAATATTACGTCCCCAGAATTACGATTACTCATTTTTTTTGATAGTTCGCTGGGTTTGCTGTGGAATCAGACCGCAGCTTTTTTTCTTGAGGGTTTGGGCGGAAAAGAGACAACTTTGCGGCCTGATTGCTGTTCTTTTGCCCTCAAGTCTTCAGCGATTTTGCGAAGATTGAAATTGAAACGTTCGGCATGCTTTTTTCTAACAGCTCTGACCTCTTCCACAATAGGATCCTTGAACATGATCAATCCTCCAAGAGCTCTTCCGGGGTGCAGATCACAGGGCAACGGTAGCCTCGTGATTCAACCACTTCTTCAATTCGGTGCCGGTGAAAAGCATTGGCAAGATGCCTGCAATTCCATGTAACGAGAAAATCTATGCCATTGACAGCGCACAACGCGATATGCAGCGCATCTTCTCCAAATTCATTCGGTATGGGACCTTCAACCACGAGAGCTTCTGCTATCGTTACTGCATCATTCGAAACATGTGTTGAACCCCAGATTATCTAAAATAAAACCAGCCTTTTTTGTCAGAATCTGTTAGCAGTGGGTGGTGACACTGCAGATTATCTTGAATTCTCGTAACGTTATTGCACACCCCTC
>Ga0272443_10001470_pt1 | contig 34150 bp, 27 predicted proteins | sample SSMAcet12_FD_193581 | JGI IMG/M metagenome (GOLD analysis project Ga0272443, IMG submission 193581) | Marine sediment archaeal communities from Little Sippewissett salt marsh, Falmouth, MA, United States - SSM-Acet-12 | ecosystem: Environmental > Aquatic > Marine > Wetlands > Sediment ... | reverse complement strand
CGCTGCGTTCTTCATAATACACCTCTTTTTTTTACAAACTCCCTGATCCCTTTTATATTCTTATTTTAACATAGCCGGGGCCGCTTTTATCAAATATTTTTCTCCTTCGCCTCAGGCGCCATGAAAAGATGCTTCCCCGGCACCCAGCCTATACGCCATATCAAGACAATCTTTCCTGGACAATATATCACTTTTTCCTTCGACCCCATTGCAGAAGATGTCCCCGGAATATTCCGCTTCGATCGTCGCGAAAAAATTCTTCACGATTGACCGTGAATTCTCGAAATAAGAATCTTTACCATGCGCGGCCACACACAAAAAATAACCTTTTTTCGGTTTTATGTATATCCCTGAATGAAATACGTTCTTAGCCATCCAGAAACACTGGTATCTATCCACCATCATCTTCACCTGCGCACTGACACTGCCGAAAAAAACCGGAGACGCGATGACGATAACATCCGCGTTATTTATCTTTTGGTATATGAACTTCATTTCGTCTTCAACGCGGCAGGTCCCGTCCCTGTTCACCTGGTCGCACTCCTGGCAGGGACTGAAATTATAATCGTTGAGTATCACTTTGTCGCAATCCTCTCCCCGGGATAACGCTCCTTCCAGAAAACTATCCAGCAATAATTCAGTATTCCCCCCTTTCCGGGGGCTCCCGCTGATCCCTACTAACATCATATGTTTTAACTCCTTTCGCCCGCCCCCGGACTGCTGTGCCCCTTGCGGCCGGTACGGACAAGCCTATCATTTTATTTTAATATAGCATCTTTATAAAATAAACGATTTTCCCGTTGAATGATCAGCCTGGAATAAAAAACGCGATGCCGGACAGCCGTACATATTGCTGCCGGAGTATCAGAAAAAAGGGGCTCATCGGAATTGTGTTCAGATGACTGTTCCCGAAGGGATTGTCGTGCTTTTACTTATGATGACGATCCCGTCCCTTATGAAATAATTCGGGCCGTCAAAGTTTTCAACAGCTTTGGAATTAACTATCTTGACACCGTCACCGATCCTGACATTTTTATCAAGTATGGCCTTTTCGATATGGGCGTTTTTCCCTATGCCCCGCAGAGGAAGCCCGGTCCTATGGTTCTCTTCTATCTGTTCCGCCGTCTCATAATAATCACATCCCATCGATATGGTGTTTTTTATAACAGCGCCCTCCCCCACCCTTAAGCGCAACCCTATGATAGAATCGGTTATCTCGGCGGACTGGATCATCGACCCTTCAGCTACTATGCTGTTTTTTATGACGCTTTGTTCGAATTTTGCCGGGGGTAAGTAGCGGGGACGCGTAAATATCTGCCACGCTTCATCAAACATATCAAGGGGAGGTACAGGTTTGGTCAGCATCAGGTTTTCCTCGTAAAATGACTTTATCGTCCCTATATCCCTCCAGTAACCATCAAATATATACGCGAAAGTGGATTTGCTTTTTATCGCGTCCGGAATGATCTCTTTCCCAAAATCCACTTTATAGTCTTTCGTCAAAAGATCTATAAGCGCCGCTTTGTCGAACATATATATTCCCATAGAGCCAAGAAATCCCCTTTTGCCTTTTTTATCCAGGGCCATCTCCCGTATCTCGGACAAGTCCTGCGGTTTTTCAGTGAACTTCTTTATCTTGTTTTCCCCGTCTATTCCCATTATTCCGAAATGGGCGGCTTCCTCCTGCCCCACTCTGTTGCAGGCAACAGTCACTTCAGCTTTCTTGCTTACATGGTAACGCACGACATCCCTGAGATTAAGTTTATAAAGCTGGTCACCGGATAATATCAAGATATATTTTATATACGGGTCATTGAAATGTTTCAGGCATCTTCTGACAGCGTCAGCCGTCCCCTGGAACCAGTTAGTATCATCCATCGACTGCTCGGCCGCCATGACCTCTACAAAACCCCTGGAAAAATGGTCTACTTTATATGTCCGGCTGATATGTTTATTGAGTGATTCCGAATTAAACTGGGTGAGTATATATATCTTTGTAAGATCCGAATTCAGACAATTGCTTATAGGTATATCGATCAAACGGTGTTTACCGAACAAAGGTACCGCGGGCTTGCACCTCTCTTTTGTAAGCGGGTACAATCTGGACCCCCTGCCGCCGCCCAGAATAACACACAGCACCTCCTTCATCGGATTCATTATATACATCCTTTTGATTTATATCTTCCTGTCGTCGCCCGGTTAAAACTTCTTCAACCTTACCGATGTTATTATCTCTTGCTGTGCCCGGTACCAGTCATACTGGTCATCCCCGTGCATACTTCCCCTTTCCAGGAACAATTCATAAGCCCTGGCTTGGATCAAATCGAAAAGTTCAGATTCAGACACCGTGCGTGTCCTGCCGGTCAAGGTACTTCTCCTGGAAACGGGTTTTTTCCCCGGTTTTTTCGTAGAAACGGTTTTTTTCATGGTCCTTTTAGTCTTAGACGCGGCCGCCTTCCCCGCGGTCTTCTTTTTTATGCCCGTTTTTTTAACAGCCATCTCTCCTCCTTGTTTACCACTTCAAATGGAACCGTTCGTTTTTTCAGGTGATACCCCGGTTTAAATTCATGAATCTCCGGTGATATTACGCGTACATCCTGTAATCCAGCTTGTCAAACAGGTTATATTTTCTTTCCGCATCCTCAAGCATCGCAACATCGATCCTGCCGCTGCGCAGCTGTTCATGAAGCGCCATAAACCTTCCGATATGCTCCCTTGTCCTGTTTACGGCATAGTTGACAAAGGTCCCTGTTTTCATGATAAAAGCCCAATCGCTGGACTGGGCCAGAAGTACTTCCTTCGCCATCTGGTTAAGCAGTCTCCGTTCCAGGTCCGAAGGATCGGTGTAATCTTTCGCGGCCTGCGATATCAGCTCCGACATCTTGTGAAGATGCTTATATATCCAGTCGTTAGACCCGTCCAGCCATACTTCGCTGTATCCTTTGTATCCCCAGCTGGACATCGAGGGTGTTATGACCTGGAACTTATCATACTTGTTTAAAAACTCACCGGGAGTGGTAGTCTTCACTATATCCTGGTCAAAATGTATTTTTCTGAAAAGAAATTCTATCCACTCGGGGCCTTCAAACCACCAGTGCCCGAAAAGCTCGGCGTCATATGGCGCCACGATCACGGGGCACCTGTCCATTATCCCGTACAGGTGTTCTACCTGTTTTTCACGGTTAAATAAAAAATTCCCCGCGTGATCGGCGGCAGCCTCCAGGGCGGCATCCCTGTCGTATACCTCTTTATAATTTGATTCCCCGGTTATTTTATAATATTTTATACCGGTATTTATCCTTGTGCCGCAACCATTGATGTAAGGCTTTACATAGTCATAATCAAGATCAAATCCGATATCCCTGTAATATTCCCTGTACCGGTAGTCTCCGGGATAACCTTCTTTGGAGCTCCATACCGCTTTAGAGCTTTCCATGTCCCGTCCGTATACAGCGACCCCGGACCTGCATAAATACGGGCTGTAAACACCATATTTAGGCCGGGGTGTAGCGAACAGGACGCCGTGTGTCTCAACAAAAAAGTACCTTATCCCGAAATCCTTGAGTATATCATCATGGCCGGGATGATATCCGCATTCGGGCAGCCATATGCCCCTGGGGATCCGGCCGAATACGCCTTTATACGTATCGACCGCGGCCCTGACCTGGGCCCGTACCGAATTCGGATATAATTCCATCAAGGGCAGATACCCGTGCGTCCCGCAACAAGTGATCACTTCGACTTTCCCGAGTTCCTGGTATTTCTTGAAAGCGTTCAGGATATTAGAACCGTATTTTTCCGCAAAGACCCGCTTTGACTGATGGTATCTCGCGTTATACATCCTGGCAAGCTTGTTTATCGCGGCATCGGACGCTGTCCTTTCTATCTCTTTCCCTGAAAGCTGTATGAGCCTGTCAAGATACTTCACGTATCTGTCTACCAGCAGCTGATCTGTCAGCATGGATATCAGGGTGGGGCTCAAAGAGATGGTTATCCTGAAATCAACACCATCCTGTATAAGCCGGTCAAAAATATCTATCAAAGGCAGATAAGTATCGGTCAACGCCTCAAATAACCAGTTCTCTTCCAGAAAACTATCGTATTCGGGATGTCGTATAAAAGGCAGGTGAGCGTGTAGAACTAGTGATATATATCCTTTTGTCATGTCTATCTTTTATGTGAAAAAAGACTGGCGCTTCCGAACATACCAGAAGAAATGCCCCCCGAGAAGAACCAGCTTTTCAAGTGCCGTTCCAGTATTTCTTTCATCTCAAGCGAACTTGTCCCTATGCCGTATCCTCCGGCTACGGCGAACATTTTATAATACATATCCTCCGGGCACATCCATTCTTCGTCAAAGATCCCTGACATGCCGTATGCGGGAGTGATGACCACATTTGACCTGGCAAGACAGAAAAATTCCCCGTTTGTACACAGTATGCCTATGTCCACCATCCATTTTCTGCCCGGCATCCCGGTATGAACATACCAGCTCTCGGCCCAGTTTTTTAATTCAAATTCAAAACTGGTCCTGTTTTCGAGATGCTCTTCGCCATCGGTAACGTCATAAACTCTGAGTATACTTTTTTCAATGACGAAACCTTTTTCATCGATGGACCTTTTAACATTGTCCTCGATCTCTTTCCTGATCTCCCAGTAAGCATAGATCGTCCATGGATCGCGGATCATAAGCACTATTTTGTTATCGCCGTAATTCGTGGGAATATGGAACATATTATCACGAACGGTACTCTTAATGCCGTTATCCGACCGGCTATCTTGCTTATAACTGGATTCCATGATTTTCGCGCTCCCGGCGTTTAAGGAGAAAAACTCCTTCTGACAATGAGAAATTATACTCCTTATTATTTTTTATTTCAATATAATTATTAATAATTTTTTTCATGTTTCCCGCGCTTGTCATACAGCCCGGGGCATCCCCCCGCAATATTTATAACATCAAATAACATATAGGTTTAACGTCGTGAAATGTCTATTTTAATGTTCAATCCCAATTTGGACCCTTTTTCCATTCCAATTTCCCAGGCAGGCAGAAAAGCCGATCCCTGGTAATTCGTCTCATAAGCTTTCTCGGACTGGGATACCGTATTAACCGGAAAATGCCACAATCTGGCGGGTCTTGAAAAACTCATTTTGACCGGCATATCGCCGCGGCTGTCATAAATAGACATGTTCTTAACATTTTTTTCCTCTATCTCTTCATCTACATTGTAACTGTTTTTTCGCCTGCCGCATTTTATTTTATAGCCGGGATCATTAGCGCCCGGCATCACAAAGTTAAATTCCACGGCGAAAAACGCGTCAAGACGAATGGCGCTCTTGTTTTTTATAATATAATCGACTATTATTCTGGACGAAGACCTGGAAACGGTTATCTTTTTCATGATCTCGATCTCGGCTCCGCGTGCGGAACCTTTACCGTTTAATATCAATGCTATCTTCTTATTATCCCTGTCTATCCGGAAATCATACTTTTTGTCCAGAAAATCCCCGAGTTCGGCATAGTCGCCTTCCGCGAATCCCCGGAGATCCGTACCGATGTCCAAAAAATGATCCATGAGCCCGTGTCTTCCATACCTGTCATAGACGAGCCGCTCGGACAGTTTATTGTCAGTCACCTGTATGGCATCATGAATACTTTCACATTTCTCAAGCGGTCTGGAATCGTTCGCCGCGATCTTTTCAAGTATTCTCCTGTGATAAGCTTCTTTACGGCGGGAGAGAGTGTTCATCAGGTTATGGCACATATCCCTGGAATCCAGTTCTTTCAATATCCCTCCCGACGACGGATCAAAATACAGCGCGATATCCCTGTTTTCAAGAACAACTTCCGGAGACCCGTCACCATCAATATCCCGGATTATATACTCGCAAAAGTCTTTTCCGCCGTATTTCAGGGGATCGATGGCCTTTTCACATTTTATCAGATGATGATATATCGCACTGCGGAGATGGAACAGGTACAATCCTCCGAAAACACCATGCCAGTACGCGCAATTGCATTGTGCCCTTAAAAGGTCTTTTTCGGCTTCTTCGGACACCAGAGCGCGGGAGCTGCCGGACCTGACTGAATCCAGTTTATCACTGACATACAGCATCTTTTTATTCATGTGATTGGATTCGGGATATTTTGTAAGAAAATTCCTCCAGAAACCGCCTCTTATATAGGGCTTATATTCTTCTTCCTTGCCGTAAGACCTGACCTCTTCCAGGACGCTTTCGTATTTTTCCTGCGCCTCTACAGGAAGAGCCCATTCAAGCATCTCCTCGTAAGAACTCGTCGGGATATATATTCTTCCCAGGGGGTTTTCTTTTTCGAGGCATTCGGAAAATGTCATCAGATCCAGCCAATCACGGTTTTTTACCAGTTCCTCGAAAAAGTTTCTCAACCATCCTTCATCATAGACCCATTTATGCGTACCCGGCCATTCGCCGAATTTTTCCCCGTCGTCCCCGTAAATAAAAACAGGATTTTCCCTCGCTTCGGCCGCTTGCTTCATATAATCGATACATTCCCCCGGCATCCTGAACGGTATATGATACCTGAGAACCTTATCGGATGGGAATACCGCTACCGCACTGCCATTGTCTTCGGTGATATAATAGCCATAAGTGTTCTCTTTCTTCTCCCCGGCATATAAAAAATGGGTATCATCAAGTATCACGTATTTGACCCCCGCTTCATGAAGCACTCCGGGAAGCGCGGGTTCCCAGACCCTTTCCGCTATCCACGCGCCTTTCGCGTCGTATTGAAACCTGTTTTTGATATATTCCGTAAGCATGTTTATCTGGGAAACGCTGTCACGACGGGGTATAGACGGCAGAATGGGCTCGTAAAACCCGCCGCTTATCATCTCGACCTGGCCTCTTGCCACCATGTTTTTCACGGTGTCGATTATTTCCGGACGGTTTTTTTCCATCCATTCCAGAAGGCATCCGGTAAAATGAAAACTCATCCTGATACCGGGATATTCGGACATAAGCTCCAGGAAGGGACCGTAACAATTATCGCACACTTTATCAATAACATGGTCGAAGTTTCCTACCGGCTGGTGAAAATGTATCCCCATAAGCAGGCTGGCTTTCATATATTCTCCTCTTCTCTATTGTGTGTTTCGTATTCCGTATATAGTTTACAGATGACAGAAGACAGATCACAGTTCACAGTTCACAGTTTACAGATCACAGATAACCCCTGCCCCCTAAGCCCTAATCCCTGTCAATCATCTTTTCGTAAAGCTCCACGTATTTTTTCGCGGACCTGGACCAGGAAAAATCATATGCCATAGCCCTTTTCATAAGTTCCGCCCAGCGCCCGGGATCCCGGTACGCTTCCAGCGCTCTTCTGACGGCGTCACAAAACTCATTTTCCCGCGCATCGGAAAACTTGAAACCATTGCCCTTCTCGCGGTCCATATCATGGTCCACTATAGCGTCATCCAGGCCGCCTGTCGCCCTCACAACAGGAATAGTCCCGTATTTCAGACTGTATATCTGATTAAGTCCGCAGGGTTCATATCTTGAAGGCATAAGGAAAATATCACATCCCGCTTCTATTTTATGGGCAAGAGTATCATCAAACCCCGTGACTACTTTTACATTACCGGGAAACTTTCCCTCTATCTTTTTAAATGACCCCCCGGTAACCGGGTCCCCGTCGCCAAGTATGATCACCCCGCAACCCGATGCCGCCATTTCGTCGACAGCTCCCTTCAATAGATCCATACCTTTCTGATGTACTAGCCTGCCCACATATCCCAGTAAAGGAGTTTCGGAAGACAGGTCCAGGCCCACGCTATCCATAAGGTCTTTTTTACACACCGCCTTCCCGGACAGATCATCGGCATTATAATTCGCTTTTATAAGCCTGTCGCTCTCCGGGTCCCACCTCGCGTAATCGGCGCCGTTCATTATCCCGTAAAGTCGCCCTTTTCTCTTATACAGCACTTTATCTAAACCGCACCCGAAATCCGGTGTCAGTATCTCTTCCGCGTATTTCCTGCTCACCGCGTTTAGCGCGTCCGCGTTGATTATCCCGGACTTTAGAAAATTTATCTTCCCGTAAAATTCCAGGTTGTCGATATTGAAATGTTCCCCGGGAATACCGATAAGCGGCAGAAAGAACTTATTAAAAACGCCCTGGTAAGCCAGATTATGTATAGTGAGAAGTGTTTTTATCCCGCTGTAAAAAACATCTTTCCCGGATTTGAGTGAAAGATAAAAAGGGATCAAAGACGTCTGCCAGTCATTGCAATGGATGACATCAGGTTTAAATCCCAGGAATTTTGACATCACCAGGACAGCGCGGGAAAAAAAGCTGAACCTTAAAGCGTTATCGGGATAATCCCCGATCGCTGTGCCGTATAGTCCTTTTCTGGAAAAATACATGTTGTTTTCTAAAAAATAAGTTACCGGCCCGCGGGATCTGTTTCTTAGAACGCTGAAACCGAAAACCCTGCCCGTAAAATCGTCCCTGACCGGACCGTCCAGCTTTTCTATATCCCATCCACCTGATGATACAGTCCCGTAATACGGCATCACTACCCGCACATCATGCCCCATGCGGATTATTTCTCCCGGCAGGCTTCCTGAAACATCCGCCAGGCCGCCTGTCTTGGCAAAGGGGACCGCCTCAGAAGAAACAAAAAGGATTTTAAGGGGGTTCTTCATATCAGTAAACTAATAAAGCCGGGTCATCCGCATACATCTTACGGTTTATCATTTTTTGCCTGCCGGGCATCAGGGACCATCACTTTAAAAAAACCCACATTGGGCCAGTTTTCCAGCAGTTCGTCTTTCTTTTTCACGTTTATCCTGAAATTTACCTCATCTTTTTCACGGGCCCCTATCTGTGAGAAAGGTATGCTGGCTTCGAGTATCTCGTCATATGAGAACGTCATGAAGTATGCCTGTTTACTGTTTTTACCCTCGACATCCCACACCGTAATAGTGCCCTTTTCATCATCCCTTAACGGTATTTCCGCTGTACCTCTTACAGGGCTCCCGAAACTTACACTTATCGACAGTCCCAGGTCCTGCCGCCCGGCATAGTTTTCACCGGGACTGACCATCAAATACAGGTTCTCTCTATCAATGCCGTAAGCGATCCTGTTGATGACCGCATCGGTCTTCACCATGGCCATAGCAAGCTCTCTGGTGCTGAAATTACGCGCTGATATCCACTCAAAATCATAAGTTATCTTACCGTCAAGGACCGGAGGCGCCATCATCCCCAGAAGGTCATCACCTTTTTGTATTTTACGGTCATAGATGGGTTCCTCAAGGTATCCGGGTATCTCTTTATCCATCAGCCTGTATATGTTCATAAGATGCATCCTGTATATTTCATCGAATACATAATTCAGCTCTGTGCCGAACTCATCATACCACCAGAACCAGTCGCTGCTTTCCGCGATATAGAGTTCTTCCATCACACGGCTATCGGCGGTACCGGAATCCGTGACGTCTTTCCTCACCTTCTGCAGATATTCCCAGGCCCTGTTTTTCTGTGGGGACCCGATCCATTTACCAAAGTCCCCGTGTATCCATGACCCTCTTTTCAATGTCTTTATTTTTTTTGTTATAATATGTTTTTTTAAAAAACCTCCGAAAGTCACGGGTTCCACCCGGTCGCCGGAAGTCAATGAACCGTATATCCCGGAAAGAAAAGCTTTCCCCCCGTCCGGATAATACGGCCACGGGTTCTCACCGTCCAGGATTATCGAGACCACGTGGTCCCCTTTACGGGACCTGACCGCCTCTCTTATCCCCATGATATCCTTCAAAAGATCATCCGCCGCCTCTCTGCCCGGCATGTTCGCGTATTTGAAACTTATCGCATTTGAAAGATTGGTATCCCGGAAAAACATCGCCACGCTTTTCAGGCCCGACCGTACTTTGAGCGGGGTGAACACCAGATCGTCCCTTTCGACATTTTTCCCGGGGAAAGAACCAAGGACGATACTTTCATCTGTGGCCAGCCATTTTATTTTATTGGACGCAAAGAAAGGTATGGCTTCGGGGCTCACACCTCCCTCCGCCGGCCACATCCCCACGGGGTCTCTGCCAAAGACTTCTCTATACAATTTCACCGCGTGTTTGACATGCCAGCGTGCGTCTTCACGGAAGTCGAATCCCTGGACGCCCTTTCCGCCGCATAAAAGAGGCAATATAGGATGATAATACGGCGTAGTGGATATTTCAATTTTTCCCTCATCCTGGCATTTCTTATACAAAGGCAATATCGACGCGACTGTTTCATTCTGGACCCTCAAAAGAGCGGATTTCTCATCCTCGGAAAAATTCCCGCCTTTTCTGATCAGGTCCGCGACGACGGGGTTTTTTTCTTTCAACGTAAAACCGCACCATGCGAGATTAAAGAACACCTGCAGATCCCGGAGATCCGAGTCATTGAAATCATTGATCTTTTTCATCAGTTCACCTTCATCCAGGGTTTCACCCCTTCTGATAAAAAGATCATGGTATTTTCTGATAGGCACTATCGCCGTAGCGGGGTTACATGAAAAAAAGTTTTTCAATAAAAAACATTTTTCATCATCCGAAAGCCCTCCCGGGTCCATGGCCGAAAGCCTTAAATATATATCATCGATATCGTCATTTTCAGTGATATCCCTCAGCTGCCATATCAGGGAAGGGGTGAGGTTGACGGTGCATCTCATACCGGGAAAATCTTCGAGCATGGATACCACATCGATATATGAATATGTGGAATGCAGCCGGACCCAGGGCAGATGATATTTCCCCGTAAGAAGGTCCTTGTATATCGGCTGATGCATATGCCATAAAAAAGCTACATATAATCTTTTTCGCATCGTGATACCTCAAATTTATCACATATAATACAGATAATTATAATACCGAGTCAAGTATTATGTACGCCGGGTGCTGCGCTATGTGCTGTATGCCGGAAGTTAGCGCCCCTTCACTATCCATCTGATCCCCCTGTCAAACAGGCTGTTATGCTTATTTTCATATAATTCCAGGCCTTTGTTCTTCAAGACCGAGATGTCATCCCACAGGTCATTCGATCTGAGAAGAGCAAACGCTATCTTTGGCCTCTTTGAAGGGTCTATACCTACAAAGGTCCTTCTCGCCACTTTTGTATACCCGGTCTTTCCCCAAGCCGCTCCTCCAGCGGAATAAAGTGATTTGTTGTGTGTCTTCAGCACTATATCTCTATTATCGCCGCCTGTTATGCGGCTTTTTTTCTTTGACATCTCCTCCAGGATAAAACCATGTCTCAAGGCATATATCATCATCCTGGAAAGATCCCTGGAGGTAGTATATTGCTCGGACCTGGGATTTGACGGCAGTCCGGAAGCACTTGTAAAATGCGTATTCGCCATCCCTATCTTCTGGGCCTTGTCGTTCATAAGTTTTACGAATCCCGCCTCCGTACCGGAAACCCCTTCCGCGATAGCTACGGCAGAGTCATTCGCTGATTTTATCAATATCGAGGAAATAAGGTCTTTTAACATATATCTTATACCGGGCTTAAGGCCTATATTGGTGGGTTCTACCTTTTTTACGGAGTCTGTAGGTATTATAACGGCGTTTCCGGGTTTGTTTTCCAGCGCTAGTACAGCCGTCATAACTTTGACCGTAGATGCCGGTTGTAACCGTTTGTCGGCGTTTTTTTCAAAAAGCACATCCCCGTTTCCGATATCCACGATAATGGCTGAATCCGCGTTTACCGATATTTCAACAGGCTCCACGGGCGGGTTTGATATAAAAACGACAAAAACTATCGCCGCGCCTGCCGCCATATGCATCGCTATGACCCTCAAAAGGCCGGGATGCCTTACAATGGATAACACCGGACGGGGCCTGCTTTTTTCGGCTTTCGATAACAATTTATACAATATCTTCTGTTTCATTATGTTAAAAACCGGGCCTCCCGCGAAATCTGCGTATGCGCCCTCTGGAAGGGTTGAAATAACCGTGCATCAGCCGGGGAAATCCTTTCTTCAGGCTTGCTATAAGCGTATCTATCCCTATCATCTCGTTTTCATCCGGATGTATCCTCATTTTTTTAAAATACGCTGCGGGATCGTAATTTAAATTACGCCATTGTATCATATCTATCCCGTATCTCCTCAAAAACACGTATAAAGAATCCACTTCGGGCACAAGGTCCGTAAATCCCGGGACGACAAGATAGTTTATAGAGATAAAACCCCCGGATTTTTTCGCTTTTTTTATTGAACTTAAAACGTCGGAAAACGAGTACCCGGCCGGCCGGTAGTATTTATCGTAAAATTCTTCTCTCACTGAATTTAAACTTACGCGCATGGAATCCATCCCGGCTTTGAACAACCGTTCAATGATCCCGGGTTTACTGGCGTTCGTGTTCATGTTTATGACACCCTTACCCGTAGCGCGGCGTATGATCTTCACTGCTTTTATGATGGTTTCACCGGACATAAGAGGCTCTCCTTCGCATCCCTGGCCGAAACTTACAACAGGGTCTTTGACCTCTCTCATGTGAAAAAGAGCGACTTCCGCTATCTCTTCGGGTGCAGGGACAAATTTAATACGTTCCTGTGTGGCCGGGCATCCGTTTTCCGGCTGATGTGAGATACATCCCAGGCATGAAGAATTACACGAAGGTGAGGTCGGCAAGGGGCATTCATATCTTTGTAAAAAAAAGTTCCTTCCCGCCGGGCATCCGTACTGCAGGGCGCATGTCTCGAGGTGCCTTACAAGTCTGTTCCCCGGGAAATATTTTCGGAACTTCTTCACGTTTCTCGCCACAAGCTGAAGGTCCATCCCTTTCAGCTGCTGCCTCCGTTCCATATCCACCCTCGTACCGGCAGCATAGACCTGTCCTTTGTAATATGCGGCCGCGGCATAACTGAACAGGGGCAAAAGACACGCCGACCGTGACTCCTTATACGCCGGGTTGAAATTAGCGGTATATCCGGGGCAAATAAACGCCGCGACAGGATAGCAGGGCCTGTTTTTTTCATCAAAAGGATTAGTTTGTACACGGGTATATTGTCCGGCAACTGGATCAAATCCCACCGGGTACCTGTCGGGAAGCATGAAAAGTTCTGAATCTGGCGGTAATTTTATAAGGTCTCTTTTATCCAGACGGAAAAACCGGCCTCCTTTCATACCGGCGGCTTCCAGACCAGGGACATCGTATATCCTGTGGTCTTTGTCAGCTATCAGCAACCTGGGAAAATCATGTTTTGCCATATCTTATATCTGTCCGGGAAACGGGATTTTCTACAGATCGATCTCTATCCCTATGGGACAATGATCCGAACCCGTTATATCTGAAAGAATGAACGCTTTTTCCAATTTTTGCGATAACCGGGTCGAGACAAAAAAATAATCGATCCTCCAACCCACATTCCTCTCACGGGCAGCGGTCTTATAATCCCACCAGGTGTACTGCCCGGGAGTTTTGTCAAAATATCTGAAGGTATCCAGATAACCATGTGAGATCAACTTATCGATCCACGCCCTCTCTTCTGGCAGGAAACCGGTTACCATCTCGTTCTCTCTGGGGCGCGCAAGATCAATTTCCGTATGCGCGGTATTCACATCCCCGCAGACTATGATATTCCTGTTCTTCAACCCATCGATGAATTTTAAAAACTCATCATAAAAACGCAGTTTATACTTTAACCTGTGTTCCCCCATCCCCCCATTGGGAAAATACACGTTCAACAGGATGAACTCCCCGTAGTCGATCCCCAGCATGCGGCCTTCAGTGTCAAAAGCACGCGGACCGAAATCCCTGGATACCGAAACGGGTTCCACGCCGGAGAATATCGCCACACCGGCATAGCCCTTCCTGACGGGGTTGTTCCAGTACGTCTTATACACTTTCAACCCTTCTATGAACGCATTTAATTGTTCCGGGTGGGCTTTGGTTTCCTGGAGACAGAGAATATCGGGTGACTCTTTTTCAAGCCACTCTGTAAAGCCCTTTTTTATACAAGCGCGTATGCCGTTAACATTCCAGGAAAGTAATCTCATGATTTAGCTGTTGGCTATTGGCCTTTGGCTATTAGATTTTGCACTGTTATTAAAGAGCTAATTGCAAACGGCTAATAGCTAATGGCTAACTGCTTCCTTCACTTTCACTATATACTGACTGATAAGATCGCCTATAGCTCGATAGTTCTCTTCTTCCAGCCATTCTTTCTTAAAAACACTTGATCCAAAAGCTACCGCGTTGGCGCCGCATGAAATATATTCCCCTATATTATCAAGTTTTACGCCCCCCACAGCCATCAATTTTATGTCGTTAAACGGCCCTCTTAACTCTTTAAAGTATCCGGGGCCGAAAAGGCTGGCCGGGAATACTTTTACCATGCAGGCTCCGGCATCCCGGGCTTCGCAGACTTCCTGCGGTGTTAGCGCCCCCGGGAACACGGGTATATTTTTTTCCGCACACAAAGATATTACTTTTACATCCGTTATCGGGGATACGATATATTCTGCGCCTGAGTCTAACGCTGCCTCTACCTCATCGAGGGATAGGACCGTCCCCGCTCCTATATTCATGGAATCCTTGACGATCTGTTTGGTTTTTTTAAGCAAATCCCCGGCATTCGGTGTATTCATAGTGATCTCTAACGCTTTTAACCCCGTTTTCGAAACAACTTCCACAAGTGGTTCCAGCCGTTCCGGAGTTATACCTCTTAATATACCCATAACAGGCAATTTTTCGAATTCAGAAATATTCATTTGTTCAGCTTTTGGTTGTTGGCTGTTAGCTACTGGCTTTCAAGTATAATACTAATAGCCAAAAGCCAATAGCTAGTTGCTAAATGCGGATCAATCTACATCCATGGCTGCAAAACTGTCGTAAAAACTCCTGTAATCATCCTTATTTTCGGATTTTCTCAGCGCCATAGCTGTGCGGGGATGCTCGTTAAACATCCCGGTTATCGCATACGGCAGGATATATCCCCATTCGATTTTTTTCTGTAAAGGTATAAATTCTTTTGCGATGACATCAAGTACAGGCCTGATATCGAACTTGGGATTTTTAAGAAATCCTATTAAAAGCTCAAGCGGACAGTTCCCGGCAGCTCTGCCTATGCCGTAGATCGTGGCGTCCAGATAGTTACACCCCTTTATGATCCCTTCGATAGTGTTCGCGTAAGCGAGCTGCTGGTTATTATGGGTATGTATCCCCACCTCTTTTGTTTTGAGTATGGTCCTGTATTTATCAACGAGATAATGTATGTTCTCGGAATATAATGACCCGAAACTGTCGACGATATATACTACATCCGCCCTGCTTTCTTCCTCCAGCTGGATCAAACCTTCATCTATTTCCGTGTCCAGCGCCGTGGATACAGCCATTATATTCACGGTCGTCTCGTAACCTTTATCCGAAAAATCATTCACCATATCTATGGCTTTATCTATATCTTTCACATATGTCGCCACCCTTATCATATCTATAACACTGTCTTTTTTGGGGGGGATCTCGTATTTTTCTATCCTCCCGATATCGGCCATAACCGAAAGTTTTACTTTGCTCCCGGATTCGTCCACTACACGGCGTATTTCATCTTCCTCACAAAATTTCCATTTTCCGAATTTATCCGGGGCCATTATGTTCTTTGAACATTTATATCCTATTTCCATGTAATCCACGCCCGATCCGGCAATAGCCCGGTATACCGCTTTGACGAACTCATCTTCAAAATAATGATCGTTTATCAGTCCACCGTCCCTGATGGTGCAGTCCAGTACTTTTATAGCTTCTCTATACATCCGTATCCTCCTTTTGGATTTATACTCTATAAATATATTACGTACTGAGTTTTATATATTATATTACGAACTGAGTTTTATATATTATATTAAAGTCCGCTAATGGTCAAGTCCGGTATTTCGATGTGCGTCGTGCGTCATGCGTCGTGTGTTATGTGATTTACTGAACGCAATACGCAATACTCATGACGCAAAACGTGAGTCTAGATCCCATAAACCATTTCCCACCTATGCCTTACACACCAACTCTACCATCGTCTCGATATGCCTGGTCCTGGGGAACATGTCAAAAACAGCCGTACGGCCCAGTGTCCACCTGCCCTTCGACACTATGGATTTGAGGTCTCTTGCCATGCGGGCCGGGTCGCAGGACAGATAATAAAGTGTGCCGGCGCCTTCTACGGTACTTAACCACTCCACAAACTGTTTTTTGATACCCGCCCGGGGCGGGTCCAGGAATATAACGTTCGACCTCCCCCTGGACCTTTCATAAAGCCCGCAAAAATCCTTTTCTACTGTCCCGCGATAAAAACGCATGTTTTCAAACGATGAATTCCGCACAGTGGATTTCGCGCAGTCTATAGCTGTGCGTTCATTATCCATGCCTATCCTCGCGGCGAAATCCCCTTTCACAAGAAAAGAAAAAAGCCCGAAACCGCAATACACATCGAAAAAAACAGCATCCGCGTCTTTTTCTCCCATCCACTCCCCGAGAACTTCCGCCACTTTGTCTGTTATGTACCTGTTGCACTGTGAAAAGACACGGGGTGATAATACCATCTCTTTCCCCCCGATACGGTCCGTAAAAAACCTCTCACCGGGATTGCCGCTCACCCACACTTTACCTTTAAAATCAGACTTCAATGTAACGCGGTCTTTTGTGTTGCCGGATAAACCCGCCGACAAAGCTTTATTTATGTACTCATCCGCCAGGCAGCATTGTTTTATATCCACAATATCCCGTCCGTTCCTCGAATAAAAGCCGGTCTTGCCTCCGGACCTGTGTAAAGTTATCGAGTTCCGGTAATAATAAAAGTTTTTCGACGGGATGATTTTGTCAAACTCCCTGATCGCAAAACCGCCGATCTTTCTTAAAAGGTCCGCCGCCTGGCTCTTTTTGTAAAATACCTCTTTCTCATAAGTGATGTGCTGCAGCTGGCATCCCCCGCAATCACCGTAATAAGGACATAGCGGTTCGGTTCTTTCGGGGGATGGTGTGACTATTTCATGCAATTCCCCCCTTATATAACTGGATCTCTGCTGCCGCGGATTGAATACCACCACTTCTCCGGGCAAGGCGTCCCGCACAAAACATACTTTGCCGTCAACCCTGCCTATACCCTCTCCCCCGAAAGCCAGTGAATCTATACGTATTTTTATTTTGTCCATTGTCTTTCAGAAAACAGAAGTCAGAAAACAGATAGCCAGATGGCTTTAAACCTCAAGCGACAAGCGCTAAGCTTTTTACTTATCCCCTGCGGTTTTCGGTTATAGAAAAAATTTTTCCGGATCCCGGATTCTGCATTCTGTCCTCTGTTTTCTGCCCTCTGTATTCTGACATCTGTATTCTGTATTCTGACATCTGTATTCTGTATTCTGTATTCTGACATCTGTATTCTGTGTTCTGTATTCTGACATCTGTATTCTGTGTTCTGACATCTGTATTCTGTATTCTGACTAAGTAAAAAGGGAGATCCTCCCGGGGATCTCCCTCTGAACCCGATTTAATAAAGGAAAAGGTGTTCTTCCTTTATTCATCTACTCTGTTTTATAGGCTTCCTTCAACCCTTCTTTGTATCCGTCGGTATAACCTTTTTTATATCCGTTTTTATACCCGTCCTCATACCCGTCGGAATAGGCCGTATTGGCGCTTTGAGGATACTGCTGTTGAGGATATTGCTGTTGTTGATACTGCTGTTGAGGAGGATACTGCTGTTGAGGATATGCAGCCGGCTCCGGTTCTGTCATGGAATCTAAAAGAGCACCGCCAAGTATATTCACCCCGGCCCCTACAAGGGCTCCGGTACCCGCGTTCCCGCCGCCCGCCGCGCTTCCGGCAGCCCCGGCTCCCGCACCTAAAAGCCCTTGTTTCAGGATATCCTTAGAAGAGCCCGCGAACCCGGATACTACGGGCAAAGAAATAAGCACAGCGATAATTACCATACTTGAAAGAACTTTCGATTTCATCCAAATCCCTCCTTTTTTACAAAACCCCCGGACCCGGTCCGGGATCATCCTTCCCGCTTGATACGGTCTCCTCCCGCGGAAGAAGGTATCTCGTGCAACGCGCCTTGAAAAGTATTGTGTTCTTCCAGTTTTTTCTCGACCGCGTTTATGATCTTCTGTTTATCCTTCATCCACCCGGGAGCGACTAAAAGCCCGTTTTGGGCGTCAGAGACCAGGCGTAAAATAATACAATCTTTCGGGATATACTCCAGTATATTACATATAATATTAACATATTCGTGAAAATCCATCAAATTTATTTTCCCTTCCCCGTACATGCCCTCCAACTTTGTGTCTTTAAGTACATGAAGCGCGTGAAATTTGATACCGGAGACCGGCAAACCGGATATAGTCCTGGCAGTATCGATCATATGCTTTTCATTTTCCCCCGGGAGGCCCAAAATAAGATGTACGCCCGTTTTTATGTTTCTCCCGGATGTCTCGAGTATCGCGTCCCTGGATTGCGAAAAAGTGTGTTTACGTCCTATCCGGGTGAGAGTATCATCATGGACTGTCTGTATCCCGTATTCTATCCAGACCTCATAATCATCGGAGTAACTTTCTATAAGATCAAGCCTGTCTTTATCCACGCAGTCGGGCCTTGTGGATATGAACAGTCCCACGATATCCGGATATTTCCGTATAACATCATAAGCGTTTTTTAACCCCGTCAAGGTATTGTGTGTCCCTGTTCCCGTTTGAAAATACGCTATGAATTTTTTCGCGTTATATCTACCGGAAGCGAAATCCATGGATATATCGATCTGCTCTTCAAGAGAAATATCCATGTTCGCGAAACGGCTGAACCCCTCATCGTTGCAGAAAATACAGCCATCCGTTCCCAGGGTGCCGTCCCTGTTGGGACAGGTAAATCCCGGGTTCAGGCCGAGACGGTGTATACGCACACCGTATTTTTCACGTAAATATCGGCTAAATGGGTAATATCTCATTGTTCGTATTGCGTATTGCAAAGACAGGGTAAGTCCCCTGGCTCATAGCTCCTGACTACTTGCTCCGGCCGCGTAACTTGATCATAAGCACCGTTATCGCCGCCGGGGTAACACCGGAGATCCTCGATGCCTGGCCTAATGAGACCGGCTTGAAATTCCCGAGTTTTTCTTTTATCTCATTGGATAGACCGTTTATCCCGGAATAATCCATATCATCCGGTATTGATATTTTCTCAAGATCCTTGAACTTGGCGATCTTAGAAAGCTCCCTTTCTATATATCCCGAATATTTTATATCCACTTCAAGCTGCACTTTCTCATAATACGATAAAGCCTGTTCCCGTCCCTCGAGAGCCAGGATATCTTCGTATCCTATATTGACCCTTTTGAACAAACGGGCAAGTGATACACTTTCAGTCAACGGAGCCTGCCCTTTAGCAGCCAGGAGTTTATTCACTTTCCCTCCAGGAGACACCAGTACGGATTCCATCCTTTTTATCTCATCCCTGACGTGCTCCCTCTTGCCCCTGACCGACCTCAACCGTTCCTCCGATATGAGACCTAATCCATGGCCCAGTTGTGATAATCTGGTATCGGCGTTATCTTCCCTTATCAATATCCTGTATTCCACGCGTGAGGTAAACATCCTGTACGGTTCCCTGGTCCCTTTTGTGACCAGGTCGTCTATCAACACACCTGTATACGCCCGTGTTCTGTCCAGTATGACCGGGGTTTCTTTTCGTATCTCTCGAGCCGCGTTTATCCCGGCCATCAGGCCTAAAGCGGCGGCTTCCTCGTATCCGGTAGTACCATTTATCTGCCCGGCAAGAAACAACCCTTTGATCTTTTTTGTCTCAAGGCTGGGTTTCAGGTCAGTGGGGTCCACATAATCATATTCGATACCGTACGCGGGTTTAAGCAGCCTGACATCCTCGAGTCCGGGTATGCTCCTGTACATTTCTTCCTGCACATCCTCAGGCAGGCTTGTGGATATACCATTGGGATAAAAAACATCGGTATTCAGCCCTTCGGGTTCCATGAAGACAAGATGGGAATCCCTGTCCGCGAACCTGACTATCTTATCCTCGATCGAAGGGCAATACCGGACACCGGTGGATTTGATCTTACCGGTATATAAAGGTGATCTGTCCAGGGCATCCCGTATTATTTTATGTGTCCGCTCCGTCGTCCTTGTCATATAGCACGATCTTTGCGGCAAACGGATCTTTTGTGTGGAAAATGAAAACGGTATCACGAATTCATCACCTTTTTGTTCATGCATAACTGTAAAATCCACGCTTTTCCCGTCGATACGGGCCGGGGTCCCCGTTTTTAAAGAGCTCACGTTCAACCCCAGGGAAGCCAGGTCCCGGGATAATCCAAGAGAAGCCTTTTCCCCTATCCGCCCTCCGGGGAAATTCCTCATCCCTATGTGGATAATACCGTTCATAAAGGTCCCGGCCGTTATTATGACATTGGAAGCTCTGTATTCGAAACCCCCTGCAGTTCTAACCCCTTCTACGGTACCACCCGAAATGATCAATTCCCTGGCTTCATCTTCCACAACCCGCAGGTTTTCCTGCTTTTTTATGACATCCAGGATATAGTTATTATATAATTCACGGTCTATCTGCATCCTGGAAGACCGCGCGGCATATCCTTTAGAGGAATTAAGCAACCGGTATTGTATGCAGCTGGCATCCGCGGCCTTTGCCATCTCCCCCCCGATGGCGTCTATTTCCTTAACAAGCTGGCCCTTGCCTACACCGCCTATAGACGGATTGCAGGATGTGTACCCGGTTTTTTTTATATCAAGGGTTATAAGAAGTGTATTGACCCCCATCCTGGCAGCGACCAGTGAAGCTTCCGTACCCGCGTGACCGCCACCGATCACTATGACATCATATTTAGTTAGTCCCATCTTCACCCTGAAACCCCACACTTATGTGTGGGGTACGTATTTTATATATTCTACAGGCGGAAGCCTGTAGTTATTCTTCAGCTATGCAATTCCGCGAACCGCTTGAAGCTTCTATCATATGTTCTTTCCACTTCATCCGGGAAACAACATGCCGGCAGTTCGTTCTGACGCAGATGATACTGTATACATTCACAACAGACCCCCTTCCTGGGACAAGGGTCATATGTACAATTACACTTACTCATATTGGATGATTTTTGGCATTCCATTTTTCCTCCTAAAAATAATCGGGGTTCGTTGAGCTTGTTGAGTTCTTTGGGTTCTTTGGGTTGAATCCTTGATCCGCTCTTTAAACCCAACAAACCCTATAAACTCTATTAACCCAATAAACCCCTGCTATCCTTACCGTACGATCCTGTATGTATTATAAGCAAAATTGACTTTCGGTTCTTTTTCGAACTCCGATAATATCGCCCGGCTGAGTTCATCCTGCGTGCCCCGCACCTTTCTCGCCTCGGTAAGATAGCGGAGTGTCAACTGGACACCTGAATCTTTTATTTCCACGTATACTATCGGCGTTAATTTCCCGTATTTTATCATATAACGCCTTGTCATATAATTTATCTTCTTTTTTATTATATCTTCCTTGCCGCTGGCGGATTCCACACCATGCCGCAGCATTATCTCCTCGGCGCGTTTCCAGTCACTCTCAAAGGTCACCAGCACCTTTATCTCGCTCCATATGAATTCAAACCCCTGGTTGTAATTGTAATGTTCTTTTTTGAAGACCGCGCTGTTAGGTATGTTGACTATCCTGCCGGTACTCTGATCGGCTTCCACCCAGTTCCCTATTTCGAGTAACGATGTCTGGAAAAGACGTATGTCTATTACATCGCCTTTTACACCGCCGAGCTCTATTCTATCTCCGGTTTCGAACGGTCTTCTGAAAATGATCAGGAACCAGCCCGCGATGCACAGTATAGCCTCCTGCAACGCTAGCGCCATACCGGCGCCTATCACACTTACGAACACCGCCAGGGAGCTGATATTCTGAAGCCAGACAAATATAACAAAGAACAGTATCAATACATTAAAAAAATATATTATATTTTTTCTGATAAGATGCTTTGCCTTCAGGTCCTTGACCCGGTAGTTCACTATATTGATAAGAATGAACACCAGAAAATAACCCGAAAAAATCACTATGGCGGTCTGGATTGTCTTTTTCAATACGATATTGTCGTCTTTGTCCGCTGCCCTTTTTTGTCTATTATCCCCGGTTGTATCCTTTTTTTTAGGCTGGAAATATCCTCTAATGCCTATTTTGGCGCTTGTAACACCGGGATCGGTACTGACGTTTTTATCATTCTTCGCGTTTGAATCCGGAGCGGCCTGGGTAAAAGCCGGCAGGGTTGAACAACAGAACAAAATGATAAAAATTAAAAAAACTTTTGACTTCATCATAACACCACCCTTCTGGATTGACGCACTGTATCTCGCGGACAGTTCTTCCCGCTTCCGCCTAATATTCCGCATCATCATTATATACTATCATGGCCGTCGTGGATTGCTCCGGTACCATCTGAAAGCTATCTGTCAATTTGACACCTATATATCTCTCGACATCCAGTATCCTGAATATCTTTCCCTGGTCCTTCATGTTCTTCCATAAAGGATACCCCGGGCTGTATCTTTTCCCCCGGCCCTTTTTCAAGCCCAGTTCACGATTTATCCTCATGTGCATATATTCCGCCAGGGTTTCCGCCAGGTAAACACTCAGGCCATGCACGAAATACATACGGCTGTACTCATTTCTTTTCCCCAGGTCTTCTATCACACCGTTTATATTGTCACCTACCGTAACCGCCTGAAAAGCCACCAGGTCCTGGATATCTTCGTCATCAGAAAAATAGTCCGCCAGACAGACCGTTTTCCTCCCGGTACTTCTGTCAAAAATGAATGTTTCTATCTCCCTGCCTTTTTCGTCGACAACCTTCAGCCTGCTGTCTTCAGCCAGGCAACTGAAATAACCGTACACTGCTTTAAAATCAAACCACCCTTTCCTTATACCTTCGTCTTTTAATTCTTCCAGAAGTTTCTTATATTCAAGATCCGTTAAATCCCCGGGGGCTTTATTATCTTTTTTCTTCCTGCCCCAACCTGCATCAAAAAGCATTTTTTTATTCAAAGCACCGAAAATCTCATCTACGGAAATGTTATTGATAACCCTTACACCGTAAAAAGGCGGTACCGGGACGACTTTCCCGGTATTCCCCCTTGATCTGCCCGCCGGCCGGGCTGAGGGGGGTGTTTCATGTTTTTCCGGCGTGACACATGTAACTCTGTTTTTGTCTCCGAACCCCGTCATAAAATCAGCCATCGCTTTTCCCCTGGCATGTTTATCCATCAAAATCCTCATTATGCCCAGCCCCGTGAAAGCGTCTTTCGCGTAAAACACCCCGCCCCCGTATATACTTTTATCTTTCAGAACAGCCGTCTCACGCGCGAACTTCTCATTTACCGGCGCGCCGCCTATGATAACAGGATAATACAATCCGGCCTCATGTAAAGATTGTACGCATATTTTCATATATCGCGCCGTGGAGACCAAAAGAGCGCTCAGCCCGATGGCATCGACTTTATTTTTCTTAGCTTCTTCCACTATCTTTTCCACCGGGACCTGCTTGCCAAGGTCTATAACCGTAAAACCGTTGTTTGCCAGTATCATCTTTGCCAGGTTTTTCCCGATATCATGCACGTCTCCGAAGACAGTCGCTAAGAGTATCTTACCTTTGGCCGGCATATTATCCTTCCGCATGAACTTTTCCAGATACTCCACAGACGTTTTCATCACTTCGGCTGACTGCAGCACATACGGCAGGACAAATTCCCCTGAATCCAGTTTGTCGCCGACTTCACGCATTGCCTCGAGCAGGATATCATTTATTATCCTATCGGGTTCCATCCCGGATGACAGCGCCTCGTCCAAAAGACCCGTAACAACCGCTTTGTTCCGGTTTAAAACACATGCTTTCAATCTCTCCTCTATCGGTATAGCTTTCTTTTTCTCCGCGACAGCTTTTTCCCCATGGCTTTTTCCGGCAAAATATTCGACCAGTTTTCCAAGAGCGCCCGGGTCCCTATTCAATATAATATCCTCGGCTATCGCGGCCGCGTCACTGTCTATTTCAAATACACGCAGGTAATGATCGGGGTTGACTATCGCGAGATCCAGCCCGGCCGCTACCGCCAGGTCCAGGAAAACCATGTTAAGCGCTTTGCGCGCGTTCCGGGTCAGGCCGAAAGAGACATTACTCACACCCAGGATTGTCAGCACCCCGGGAAGCGTTTTTTTAACATTCTTTACCGCCTCTATAGTGTTTACCGCCGAATCCCTGTATTCTTCCTGCCCGGAACATAACGAAAAGGTCAACATATCGAATATAAGCCTGTTTGGCGGAAGACCGTGTTCTTTAACCCCGATCTTATACAGTTTTTTTGCTACGGAAATTTTATGTTCCGGGGACCGTGCCATACCTTTTTCATCGATAGCCAGCCCGACTACAAAACTTCCATGTTCGATGGCAAGATCAAAAACCTTTCCCGCTTTCCGGCCCCCGTCTTCAAGGTTGACGGAATTTATGACCGCTGTTCCCGGGTATTCACACAGGGCCTCCTCTATGACATCCGTATCGGTGGAATCTATCATAAGAGGGATCTCAACACTTTCAGCCAGTCTTTTTGTCAATAGCACCGTGTCCCGTTTCTCGGTACTTCTTTCTGTTAACACGCTGCAGACATCCAGGAATTGCGCTCCTTTATTCTGCTGAGTCTTGCCAAGTTCGATTATCCCGTCGAAATCCTTCCTTAAGAGCATCTCTTTCATTTTACGGGAACCCTGTGTATTGATGCGCTCCCCGACTTTTATCGGGCGTTCAAGGCCGTCAAGATCGAATCCTTTATAAAAACTCGCACAGTAAAGCTTACCATGGCCGCGACCCGGTTTTTTCGTATTCATCCCGGCCGGGGGTTTACCTAGATATTCCCTCATCCTGCTTATATGGCCGGGACCCGTTCCGCAGCATCCTCCTATGACGTTAAGATTGTATTTTTCCACAAAACTCACCATGATACGCGCCATCTCTTCATCACCCAGCGGGTATACCGTCTTCCCGTCCCTTTCTATGGGTAATCCCGCATTCGGCACACAGGATACCGGCACCGGACAATGCCGGGATAAATATTCCACTACCCCTTCCATTTCAAGGGGGCCGGCGCCACAATTCAGGCCTATAACATCAACTCCGAGATGATAGAGCACCGTCATGGCGGCTGAAGCTTCTGTCCCCAGAAGCATGCGCCCGTTGTTTGCCAGAGTAAAGTGCGCCATTATCACCGGGGATTTCCCGGAATCCCCGGCGGCTCTCCTGATCCCGTTCACTGCCGCTTTCATCTCAAGAAGGTCCTGCCCCGTTTCCACCAGGATGGCTTCAGATCCGCCGTCGATCAGCCCCGCGGCCTGTTCTCTGAACACCTCTTTTAACTGTCGATATCCTATATCGCCAAGTGTTATGTCCAGGGAGGAAGGCAATTTACCAGTAGGGCCCATTGTACCTACCACGTATCTTGGAAATCCATTTGTCGAAAATTCATCCGCCTTCTCCCGGGCCAATTTTGCCGAGGACAGATTAATATGATAGACCTTCTCCGCCAGTCCGTACTCCGATAGTTTCACACGATTCGCGCCGAACGTGTTCGTTTCCACCGCGTCAGCGCCCGCTTTGAGATATTCACCATGTATTTGCCGTATAATATCAGGACGTGTAAGGGAAAGATACTCAAGGCAGCCTTTTTTATCCCCGAAATCACTTTCTTCAAGGGCAAGAGATTGTACATAGGTACCGAATGCCCCGTCCAGAAGTATTACATCTTTTTCAAGTTTTTCCCTGAAAGTCATTCCGCCATCTCCTGATTCCTAACCCCAAACTCCCGACTAAATTATCTCCAGGCTCCCCGATTTTACCCAGCCTTCTTTGCCATCGGGACGCTTTACCTTGAACCAGCCGTCTTTTTCCTGCAGGATAACGACTTCAGCCCCTCTCACCAGGTTAAAAAAGACCGTCGCCGAATCAAACGGGCCGTATCTGGATTTCGCATCCTGGGCGATAACAACGGCTTTTTTGCCGATCTCCATGGCTTTATGCGCGGCTATTACGGTGTTACAGAGCAATAACCCCGAGATCAGCAAAGTGACCACGGTCATACGGAACATGAATTTTCGAAAAAATATCCCGAAAGCTACCATGAATATCGCTGTCAGATAAAGCCCCGATGAAATAAAAAAAAGGTCATCCACCGTAAAACTGTCATAATAACGTTTGAGAGGTTTCCACCCCCATATCCCTCTTCGCCTAAGGACAGGACCGCCTATACTGGATTTTACAAATTTGTAATTGGCGAGTATCTCCGCGTCGCCCGGATGGATCCGCAGCGCACGCTCATAATTAAGTATGGCCTTTTCCGGTTCCCCGGACCTGAAATAAGCGTTCCCCAGGTTGAAATATATGTTAGCGCTTTCGGTGCCGCGATCTATGATGCTTTCATAGTTTTTAACGGCGTTCCCGTAGTCACCTTTCATATAAGCCTCATTTCCCCTGAGAAATGTCTGCTCATAGCCGTCCGCGTAAGCGGGGACACCCGGGAAAGCAAAGATCGTCAAAATAAATATTCCTGATGCCAAAATATTTTTTACCGTCATATTTTCACCTTTTCAAGGCAGTCGATAACTTTCCTTAACTTGTCGAGTATATCTTTGTCGTCTATATCCTGGACTCCCGAAGATGTGTACCTGGCCATTTCGCATCCCTTAAATATGTCCTTTATCATCTCACGCACATCATCACCGCACACGGGCCCCCTGAGCTTTTCCCCTACCATATCCGGCGAGACACTTCCTTTGGGGATGTCCAGTTTGTGGCTGAGATATTCACGGAGAGTCGTATATATAGTGTCATAAAAAAGTTCCTTATTGTTTTTCTTCAGATACATCCTGGCTTTCTTTATACCGCTGCTGGCATGGCGCGGCGCTTTTAAAAAACGGGCATATCGCTCATCCGTGCGGATCTTTTCTTTCTTTTTAAGGAAGAAATACAGGACCGCCAATAGAACGAGCGGAACAAGATGCAGATACCGGAAGAGCGGCGACCTGTATATATATATCCCTTTCTTTTTTAATGTTCCGATGTCTTCTCTTATGTAGATGATATCCTGTCCGAGTTTTTCCGCGGGATAGAATATCTGTTCGTCACCCCCCATGGACACTACTTTCACGGTTTCCTGGGTTTCCGGCTGTTCCTGGACTTTCACCGGAAAGGGGCCCCGTTTGACGGTCTTATAACGGACGTCTTTTGTGCTGAAATAGCTGAAGGTCACTTCGGGTATCTCCGTGATCTCGTCAGTTTTGGGTATGAATATCTGTTCATATATTTTTTTGTTGTCTTTGCGGGAAACCTGCGGCTCATAAGTCTTAAAATCTTCCGTTACCGCGATCTTGGGAGCGGTCACCGTATCCATGTTCCCTAACCCCGAGATAACCGTCTTTAAAGTGATAGGATCACCTACTTTGACTTTTTCCGGGGTGACGACCACATCCATATTATAATCCCCTACAGCCCCTTCGAAATTCCGGGGTTTATTTTCCTCGGGGAACGGCAGTATGTCCATTTTAAGGGGTTCGGATTCCAGTTCCAAAGGATAGATCTCATATCCCCCGAACATATCGGAAAAAAAGTCATCATCGAACACACTTCTCCCGAACATGGTCGTCCTGCGCCTTCCGGACTGTTTCTGGACCATAGCTTTACATGATATACTCGCCGGCCCGAGGACATATGTTCCCTCTTTTATGCCGGACAGGTTTTTCCTGAAGACAAGCACATTGTACATACGCCCGTTGTATGATTCCTGCTTTTTTTCCGGTTCTTTCCATTGATCAGTAGAAAACCCTTCATGCGCGAAAGACGGGAACACTATGTCTTTTAACCCCATATTTGTGACATATAACTTTATAGTAAGCGGTACTATCTCGTTGACATATATAGTATTTTTGGGGACTTCCATTATAAGAAATATCCTGTCCCGGGAAAAATCAGGAGCAGGGGAAGGGGACCCTTGATATGACGACTGCCGGTAAGACGGGGAAACCGGCCCTGCCCCGGCCGGCATACCGGCGGATGGCCCGCTTGTGACGGACAAAGTAACCGGCGCGGAATAATAGGTCTTACCCTCGTATTCGGCGGAAAAAGGCCCAAGCTTGAATTCTCCCTCTTTTGAAGGGATCATAAGATACGCGTGCGTTATGGATTGAGATACTTTACCGTTGACTATGGAAACATGGGTTGACGGGCCCACGTAATTTATACGCAGGCCATCGACTTCCGGGACCTCCATCCGTTTTATGTTCTGGCTGCCGTAAAATGTTATGTTAAGATAAACGGGATTCCCGATCGAGACCCTGTCCCTTTCCAGGTCCGCTTCAAGCCTGTTCGCCTGAGAGAACCCTGTCCGGCATAAAAATACTAATATCGCGGTCAGTAAAATAGTCTTTTTCATATGATCACTGATCACCAGTTCCTCAGGACTTTCGGACGGGCTTCAGCTTTTCTTTTTTTCATGTCCGCCCGCATCCTGGCCTCCTCTTCTTCCTGCGCTCTGAGAAGCATCCTGGCCTCTTCTTCCTGCAGGCTGCCTTCTGACGGCATCCCGTTACCTTGCTCTCCCGTCGGGTTTTCACTTTCTCCGCCTTCCTGCCCCCTGCCTTGCCCTTCTCTTTCCCGCCGGTCCTGCTGATCTCTTTGTTCTTTTTCCTGCCGTTCTTTCTTCTCCTGTTCCTCCCGGTCTTTATTCCGATCCTGTTGCTGATCCTGCTGTTTGTTCTGCTGGTCCTCTTGCTGGTCCTGATCTTGCTGCTGGTCCTGATCTTGCTGTTGGTCCTGATCTTGCTGCTGGTCCTGATCTTGCTGTTGGTCCTGATCTTGCTGCTGGTCTTGATCTTGCTGCTGGTCCTGATCTTGCTGTTGATCCTGATCTTGCTGCTGGTCCTGATTTTGCTGCTGGTCCTGATCTTGCTGCTGATCCTGATTTTGTTGTTGATCCTGATTTTGCTGCTGGTCCTGCTGGTTCTCTTGTTTTTCGATCTCATTTATTTTTTTTAAAGTATACTCATAATTCACTCTGGCATCCATATCGTCCTGGTCGGATTCGATGGCTTTTTGAAAAAATCCCAGGGCGTCTTTATAATGGGATAAAGCTTCCCCGGGATCCCTGTTTTCAAAAGATTCTCCGATACGGAATTTGGTGTTCCCCGCGTTGTATAATGATCTCCCTGACACAGAAACGTTTTCCGTCCCCGAAGCAGCGGTAAACCCGTCGAAAGCCTTTCCCAGCTCATCGGCCCTGTATAACGCCACGGCTCTGTTATATTGTATCAAAGGGTCCCCGGGTTTTATAGCCAGAGCTTCATCGTAATGATTTAAAGCATCTTCAAATTTGTCTTCCCGGTAAAGGTTCTCCGCTTTTTTCATCTCACCATGCACGGACGCGGCATATCCGTCACTACAGAATATCACCGCGTATATCACCATGATACTCAAAGTATGACCCCACACGCGCATTCGTGGTATATTTATCCGTAATTGCCGTACCATCATCCGTTTACCACAGGAAAAGTTCCCGTGATTTCTCGTATTTTATTTTACAGTCCGCGGATTAACTGCCGCGGGCTCTTTCTTTCTGTCCCCCACTAACGATTCCAGTAACAATAATATCAAAGCAAACAATACCGGTATTTGAAACCTTTCCTTATACCTTTTTTCCATTTTACTTTTAAAATCCTCTTTTTCAAGCTTTGAAAGTTTAGTGTCATAGATAACATCCAGACCGAAACGCGCACCTGTAGTCTTCACATATATGCCTCCGGTCTCAAGCGCGGCTTTCTGCAGTATACTCTCATCAAGATGGGTCTTGACAACGTTGCCGTCCTGGTCTTTCAGAAAACTCATCCTGCCCTGTTCATCCCTTATCGGTATCAACTCGCCTTCACTGGTGCCTATACCCACACAGTATATTGTGAGCCCCTCCGCCCGTGCCCTGGCTATAGCAGCGTCTACTCCCCCTTCCAGGTCTTCCCCGTCGGTTATTATGATCAGGATCTTATGTTTCTTTTTACCGCCTTCAAAACTTTTCGAGGCCGTATATATGGCGTTTGAAATGGACGTCCCCCCGACAGGTATAGTATTCACCGTTATATCATCCAGTGCAAGCATGAACCCGTTGTAATCCACTGTCAGCGGGCATTGAAGAAAAGCGGTACCTGAAAAAGCCACGAGCCCTATCCTGTCTCCCTGCAGTTTTTTTACCAGGTCTTTGATAGCCAGCTTAGACCTGTCCAGCCTGTTAGGCAGTACATCCTCCGCCAGCATGCTGTTGGAAGTGTCCAACGCGATTATTATATCCAGGCCGCGCCGTTTCACTTCCTGCCAGCTGAACCCCCATTGCGGCCGCATAAGGCCTGTAAGTATACACAGGATCGCGCATAACTGCAAAAACCTTTTTAATTTCCTCTTCCGCATATCCAGGGTACCGCTGATCTCGGGTAAAAGTCCCTCATGAACAAAATTCTTTATCACGGCATCCCGCCCCCTATCGGTCCACACGTAAAAAAGGACCATAAGGGGGAAAAGCCATAATAATCCCGCCAAGTTCAATGCCCCGAATTTCATATCACGGTATCCTTCTTAAAATTGTATTAGCCAGGATTATCTCCAGCGCTATCAAAAACAACGCGGGAAACAGAAAAAACGGAAATAATTCATTATACTTTAAATACCCCACTTCCTCGATCTCTGTTTTTTCAAGCTGGTCGATCTCCCTGTATATATCCCTGAGAGAATCCGTATCCGTGGCCCTGAAATACCGGCCGCCGGTTATTCCGGCCACATCACGCAACAATTCATCGTCTATTTCTATTTCCACGGGCTGGATGACATCATTACCGAACCCGTCTTTCATGGGGTAAGGGGCCAACCCTTTTGTCCCGGCTCCTATGGTATATACCTTGACTCCGATGGCCTTAGCGGCCGAAGCCGCCGTCTGGGGTGATATTTTACCGGCGTTATTCCTTCCATCGGTAAGCAGGATAATGACTTTATCCTTTGCTTTTGTGTCTTTGAGCCTGTTAAGTGAACCGCTCAACGCGGCGCCGATAGCCGTCCCGTCTTCGACCATGCCTATCCGGACCCTTTCCAGGTTTTTTGCCAGCCAATCATGGTCCAGCGTAAGCGGGCAGACCGTATATGCCAGCGACGCGAAAGCTACAAGGCCTATCCGGTCATTAGGCCTGTGTTGTATAAACTCTTCGACCACGTTCTTGACTACTGTCAACCTGTCAAAACGTTTTCCTCCTATCTCAAAATCCAGCGCTCTCATACTGGTGGACGTATCTATCGCCAGTACTATATCTATACCTTCGACAAAGATCTTTGTCTCCTCAACAGGTTCCTGGGGTCTGGCGGCGGCTATGATCAGAAACAGCAGGCACACCGCTCTTACAAATATGATGTTCCGGCTCAGCACGGCTTTCACCGTGGGTTTTATCCCCTTCACAAGGCCTTTATCGGAAAACCGGAAAGTGCTGTCCATCCTTTTCTTCATCCGCCTGTCATAAAAGACTAGAAGGGGGATAAGCAGGATAAGCAGTAAAAACCAGGGATCGGCAAATCTCATGTTTTAATATCCCTCCGTAAAAATAATAATTTCGTATAACTAAGCCGTCGTATCGGGTTGCCTTGTCTGGCTGTCTTCCGTTTCTTCCTCTTCATACAACTTAGTGACGTCCACAACTTTCTCGGCGTACTTAAAACTATCGAGCATCTCAATCGGCGTCGGGCCATATCTGGCGAATTTTACCATATCGCAATGGGTCAGAAATTTTTTAAGAAGATTCTTCACCTCACTTTGCAGTTCGGGAGATTCTTTTATGTATTTCAGGAATTCTTCAGTAGTCATATCGGGGGCTTTGTAAGAGAACCTGTCCTCGATATACTGCCTGACAATATCCGAAAGAACGACATAATACCGGTTTACCTGTCCTTTCCCGGGCAGGTCCATCCCTTTAAGGTCCTGGAGACGCTCGTAAGCCACTTCATGAGCCGCTTTAGGCGATACACCGTCACCGGGACCCAGGGTTTTTTTTCTTTTTAGAAAATGACCGGCGATAAGTATCCCTATGATCATTAAAACAGCAACAGCCGCGAGGTATTTCAGGGCCGGGCCTCTACCATACGCCGCCAGGCCTTTTATGCCCTTAATATCTTTCTCATCCCCGGATAAAACGCTTTTCACCGCAAGCGGTATCTGCCGTGTTGTGAGCGTTTTCCACTCTTCCCCGGAAAAAGGTTTATACTTTACAGGCACCGGGGGGATAACATGGATCCCCGTTGTATAAATACCAAGCACATAGGTCTTTTCTACGGCCCCTTCTTTCTCCCTTCTGTCGTACACGTCTCCGGAAGACACAAAGTCGAACTCACCCAGTTCAGGGGGGACCGCGGGGAATTCTACGTCCTTGCCTCCGGCTCCCTCTACCCTTACTTTCAATTTTATATTGTCCCCCAGCAGGACCTCTTCCCTGCCGGTTTCGGCGGTAACAACGGTTTTCTCATCCGGGAAAGCCCCGGACGCGGTCATGAATAATAATGTGATCGCTATGAAATATGTTTTCATGTTCTTCGCCGGCATACCTGTCACCGTCTCACTAATCTCCGTTCTCTGGTTTTGAAGAACTTTACCAGCGGCGCCACATACGACTTGTCGGTCTTAATAGCTATATTGTCGACGTTGATCGACCTGAACAATTCGTTGCGTTCCCGTATGGTCTTTTCAGAATTCCTGCTGTATTCCTCCCTGGCCGATCTGCTGGAAGTATCGATCTCGAATATTTCACCCGTTTCCGCATCATGCATTTTTATGATACCCGCGTCGGGAAGACGCGTCTCCACAGGATCTATGATCGATACCGCGATAACGTCATGTCTTTTATTGGTTACAGACAATAATTTCCTGAAATCCGGGGCGATGAAATCAGATATAAGAAAAGTTATGGTGTTTCTTTTAGAGACAAGATTAAAAAACTCAAGCGCGTTGTTTATATCCGTACCCCGGCCCGCGGGCCTGTTATATAAAGCTTCTCTTACCACCCGCAGGACATGCCTTACACCTTTCCGGGGCGGGATGAATTTTTCGACCCTGTCCGTAAAAGTCAACATCCCCACTTTATCGTTGTTCTTTACCGCGGAAAAAGCCAGTACGGAACAGAGTTCCGCCGCAAGATCGCTTTTACTCCGGTCTGTGGTCCCGAATCTGCAGGACATCGATACATCCAGAAGCAGCATTATAGTAAGTTCTCTTTCTTCGACAAATTTTTTCACAAAAGGATGCCCCATCCGGGCGGTAACGTTCCAGTCTATGGACCTTATCTCATCTCCCGGGTTGTATTCCCGCACCTCGTCAAATTCCATGCCCACGCCCTTGAACACGCTCTGATACTGGCCCGCGAAAACATCCGTAACCTTACGGGAGGTAGTTATCTGAATGCGTCTTATCTTATTAATTATCTCTTTTGAAATCATGATCGTATTTCGTATACCGTATATCGTATTCCGAATACGGTATATCTGGGTTTATAAATATTTTATTTCAAACGCTTTCTCAAATTCATAACCATACGAGTAATATGATTGATTTTTTCAAAAATGATGTTCGCTTCATTAGGTTGAATAAATTTTAGTTTTAATGAGATTTCTATTTGCGTTTCAAGCTCTGAGCAGGATCCTATAACAATATTCAAAAATTGAAAATACTCTTTATTATGTTTACGACTAAACCCTTCAGCTGTATTAGACGGGATAGATACAGCACATCTCCTCATCTGCGAAGTTAGTCCATAAAGTTCTTCTTTTGGAAAACCTTTTGTGATTTTATAGATATCCTCAACTAACTCAATGCCTTTTTGCCATATCTTTAAATCACGAAAGTTTTTTATTTTTTCGGACATTTTTCTCCTATTAATACGATATACGAAATACTGAATACGGAATACGACTACGGTACTTCCACTTCCTCGAAGACCCTTTTTATTATATCTTCCGATGTCTTACCTTCCGCCTCTGCCTCGTAACCCGGGATCACACGATGCCTCAGCACATCGGGC
>Ga0272443_10001469_pt1 | contig 34175 bp, 32 predicted proteins | sample SSMAcet12_FD_193581 | JGI IMG/M metagenome (GOLD analysis project Ga0272443, IMG submission 193581) | Marine sediment archaeal communities from Little Sippewissett salt marsh, Falmouth, MA, United States - SSM-Acet-12 | ecosystem: Environmental > Aquatic > Marine > Wetlands > Sediment ... | reverse complement strand
GAATATGCGAATATCGAGGTCGGTCTTGTGGAATTACTTGAGATTTATCAAAGCCAAGCACTTGATCCGAACGTCAACCGGAAACGGTTAATGGACTACTGGAGGGCTTAACCGATCACCAATGCACATTTCTCCAGCGATCAGGTTTACCCTGCAGCATGGCGCCGGTCATGGCCAGTGCCAAGGGCAATCCGCCACATTCTTGCACAATCTCATCTGCCTCTTTGGGCAGAAAATCGGCATCATAACCTGCCCAGTCTGCCAGCAGCTTTCGGGCCTTATCCACTTTCAGAAGGCCCAGACGATGCTCCGTGCCGCCCAAATCTGTGATTATGTCCGAGTTCCGGGTGGTGATCAGCATCCTGCAGTTTGGCCCCAGTGAATCAAAGGCACCTGCGTATCTGGCTTTCCAGACATCATCAAGGATGAGCAAGCAGGCCTTGTCAGCCAGCAGCTCCCTCAGATTGTCTTTGCCTTCATTCCAACTCTCGAAGATGCTTCCATCGCCCAAACTTCTGGCCAGATTCGATTGAATTTGAAGGAGATCACGCTCATGGATATCTCGGCCAATTCTCAGCCAGAATATCCCATCTGGAAACGCCTGGCGGACCTCATTGTCCCGCGCCACCTCCGCCGCCAGGACCGACTTTCCAATCCCACCCATGCCCCGGATGCCGACCTTCCTGGAGAGTCCGGTAATTCCGGTCGTCTTCTTGTCCTCGGGAAGTACCTGGTCTTTTATCCTCTTCAGCTCCTCGCCACGCGGCAGGAATTTTGGCGGCGGCTCCGGGACGTTGACGAGCCTGCCGATCTTGCCGGGGAAGTGCTCGGGCTTGGAGATGGAATGGCCTTTGGGCCCGGGAAAAGGAGGCGCTTCAAGTGGCCTGAGGCTTTCAGGGTTCACACCGGCGAGTAATTCCTCTCTGGCGGCCGTTTCATCCCGCCCGAACAGGTCGATATAGACGATTGGGCCCAATAATCCATCGGGCTTGCATTCCCTTACGCGGACCTGAAGCAGTTTTCTCTTTTCGCCAGTGGGATCTTCGACAAAGGCGGCAGCCCATTCTGGATGGGTGTAAAGGGCGGTCAGGTAGTTCGGCGAGAGGACTGCGATCGTCCGCTCAGTTTCTCTGGAGGCGTTGTCCATCTCCAGCACGAAGTTAGAGCCTGGCGGAAAGTCCCAGGCCTGGATCACGACTTCGTATCCGTCCTCCTCCAGGTGCCAGGCTATCCACTCCGCCCAGTCTTTGTCGGCCTTGTTGTAGCTGATGAAGAAGTCTTTCACTGCTTGCCACTCAAGGACTGAATCACCTAAAATCTTTTGGCTGGATTGGCGGAATTCGAGGGGATTTCTGCCCTCATCGCCGAACATCACCATTCTTCCAGCCTCGCCTGCTGTTGCGCCGCTTAGCACCCCCCACAAGGGGCCGAGCTTCGAGAAGACTTCCCTGCAGTAGCGTCGATTGTACTCAGTATCGTCGATGGCCCCACTGTTCACTTGTTACTTCTGGATACAACACAGCCATTGCTGAAATGAGACAAAATTATATTGACATCTTGATGTTTCTGCATGTGATGGTCACCGCCTCTACGATCACCGCCGCTCGAGAACATAATGATGTGAACGAACCCTGTCTCCAAGATATAATTATATATGCGTTCACGCTTATCACCAGGAACGATGAAGACCGTGCTGGTGATGTCTACAGCTCTTGATAAGTCGATGGAGCATACAAAGTGGCAGCAGCCGCTGGGGTTAGCCTACATCGCCGCATGTGTAAGGGATATCTCAGATGTTTCTATAATCGATTGCGAAGTCGATGAGCAATATACAAAGACCTTAATAAAGGAGATAGATGCCGATGATCAGCTGGTTGTGGGTTTTTCGGCCAATACTTACAGCTATCCTGAGGCCCTCAGGCTTGCAGAGTTGGTAAAGAAGCATAACCCTGAGGCGCATATTAACTTCGGCGGTTATCACGTTACACCGCTGGCGGACCTCGTTTTAAGGAATAGACCATTTATCGATTCTGTCATAAGAGGTGACGGAGAAGTACCATTTAGACAGCTGTTACTTGCACTTTCAAATGGAAATGATTTATCGAAGGTAGGAAGTCTCACATATCGGAATAACGGTAACATTATATCTAATCCAGATGCCCCTTTGCCGGATCTGGATTCTCTGCCTTATCCAGCAAGAGAACTGCTGCCTATGAGGATGTATTTCGATAATCTCAAGAATTCTGGGTTCTCTAAAATCTATAAAGCTTCCAGGATGGTATATATTAACGCCACACGTGGCTGCCCTAATTCTTGTAATTATTGCTGTCTTTTTAATAGAGATTTGAGAGCACGTACACCAGCCAATATAGTTGACGAGTTCGAATATGCAGTAAATGAATACGAGTCTGATATAGTCTACTTGGTGGGGGACAATTTGAACTGGGATTATAAATGGTTATTAGAGATATGCAATGAAATAGCAAAAAGAAAGTTAAATATCAAATGGGTGGGTGTAACCATAAATCCTCAAAATATTGATGAGAAATTGGTAAAAGCTATGGAGAAATCTGGATGTATAAATACGTTTTGTGGGTTTGAAAGCGGATCTCAAAAAATGTTAGGTTTCATGGGGAGGCGGTACTTAAATAACAACTATAAAGCAGTGGCTAAAATATTGAGAAGGAGTGAAATTATAACCTGTGCGTCGTTTATATTAGGTTATTCGGGGGAAAATGAGAAAACATTAAAAGATACGGCTAGTTTTATCCAAGAGTCTAGTTTCGACCGAATCTTTGCATCAATTTTATCTCCACTTCCTGGAAGCTATACATATAACCAAGTCTGTGATATTGTGCCAGGATTAAGATATGATGATAATCCCCCTATCGAAAAGATAAAAATGAGTTATATTGAAAGATACTGTGACGTTAGCTATCAGATGTTAGAGCATATTAGAGATGAAATTTCCCACATGTCGACCATGTCATTCAACATATATTAATTTATGGTGATGTAATGAAATTGTTGAATGAGATTAATTCCCGCATGATGGGAGAGGGGTGGATACGCTACATATATATAACAGCAGCATCAGCTCTCATCACATTCATAGCATTGTTATTTGTTATAATATTATTGTTATGTTTAGGGTTTTTAGCAAATCCAAGTTTTCCAAATCCTTGCGAGCATGTTTTTTTCTGTTGTAATGTTACGGAGGTATCCGCTACAATAATGGATGTTTCTACATATGGATATACAACATTAGGTGTAATAATTGCCTTATGTGCATTTATTATAGCATTTGTGGCGTTTTTAGTGCCATTCATGATAATAGCAACTGGTAATTATCAGATGTTTTTTTTCAATACAGTTGCCGTACCCGCGCACGTACATATTCTGGTAGAGAATAATTTGGGAGATAATATTCTGAAAACTATTAAACATATCGAAACAAACGCAAAGAAAATGAACGAATTATACCGATATATAATGATCCGATCAATAGCTGCTTTAATTCTAACAATAGTATTTATTGTAATTTTGCCCATTATATTTGGCAGTGAGCGGTATCTATTATTCGTGTTGCTGTTTATACTGTTAGTTTATCTAGCAATGATGATTAGCAAACTTTGGTGGGTAAACCAAGTAATATTTGGCAAGAGTAATGGTTCATATTCGACATTAGCACAAATACAGTGCTGTATAATAAATGACTTAATCAAAAAAGAATCAAAAGAGCGTGATGAGAAACCGAAGGAGGAAAGGTAACCATGTCTAATCAGGGAAGAAAACTGAGTGTTAAAGACTTGGCTATATGTGGAGTCTTTGGCGCTTTGATCCTGGTAGTGGGATTCGTCCTTGGAAGCGCGATCATTATGGCAACAGGAATCCCAGCAACCGGATCATTACTGAATGTTATTGTCGCCGTGTTTATCGCGATTATCGGATTTAAACTTGTGGATAAATTTGGAGCTGCTATCGTTATGCTCACAGTTGAGGGTGCAATAAGCGTCCCAACAGTGATTAATGGCCCACCTGGCATACATAAAATCCTTTTGTTATTTGTTGTAGGCTTATCAGCAGAGATTATCCTATTATTGACGAAAAGGAGCAATAAAGGATACTATGCTGTAGGGCTTATTTCGGGCATCGAAATTGTTACGTTTATATACCTCTCGCTTGCTTTGCTTGGACTGCCCGGAGAAGAGACACTTCGACCAATTATTATTCCTCTCGCTGCAGTAAGCGGAGTAATGGGTGCTATAGGTGCCTATTTAGGTGTTAGAGTATATGATAGTAAGCTCCAGCATCTGAGCGTAGTTCAGAGCCTTAAGTCACAGTGAGGTTGTTGATTGCTCTCAGTCAACAACCTATCATTTTCTTACCCTGCAGCCGATGTCACCACTATAGACAAGGCCGACCTAAAAATAGAAGACGACGAGACTGTGGCTATAGTCGGCCCAAACGGTTCAGGCAAGAGCACCCTAGGATACTGCCTATGCGGCATAATTCCGCATCTCATCAAGGGAAAGATGATGGGAGATGTAGCTGTAGACGGCTTGAACACCAAAGATCATCCCTTGAAGGATATCATAAAGAACATAGGAGTGATATTCCAGGACCCAGACGCGCAGTTCGTAACCTTGCGGGTGAAAGACGAGATCGCCTTCGGCCTTGAAAACATCGACCTGCCACAGGAAGAGATAAATGCACGACTTGACTCAGTGATCGAGCGGTTCGGCCTATCTGATCTACTCGACAGAGCACCGCAGGATCTTTCCATGGGCCAGAAGCAGAAGGTGGCGCTGGCCTCGGTCATGGCCATGAGGCCGAAGATACTCCTCCTTGACGAGCCGGCATCCACCCTCGACCCTCGGGGCCAAAGAAAGTTCCTCGATGCGATAAGAGAGATGAAGGACGGCCTGACCGTGATAATGCTGACCCACAACTTCGACTACGTCAGGAGCATAGCCGACAGGGTGATAGTGATCCACGATAAGACCGTCAAGTTCGACGGCCCGCCCGATCTTTTGGACAGAAAGGAGGTCCTCCGCCTCTTCGGCGTGAACGATGGTGCGAGGAACAAAAGCAACGCCGCCCCTCCAGCAGATCCGCTAATCCGCATCGAGGGCCTGTCGTACAAATACTCGCGGTCGTGCAAGCTGAGCCTCGATGACGTCTCCTTCGCCGTGAATCGGGGCGAGGTCCTGGGGATAGTCGGCCCCAACGGCTCCGGTAAATCCACCCTCCTCTTCCTGATGCACGGGCTTCTAAAGCCCCTCCGGGGCCGGGTTCTGATCGATGGAAAAGAGGTCTCGAAGATCGACTTTCCCAAGCTTGCAGTGAAGCAGGGGATTCTCTTTCAGAACCCAAACCACCAGATATTCAACCCAACAATCAGGGAAGAGCTGAGCTTCGGGCTGAAAAACCTCGGACTGGGCGAAGAGGAGATCGAGACGCGGATCAGGCAGGTATCCGACTTTCTGAACTTCGAAGATCTCTCAAGAGATCCTCATTCCCTCAGCTACGGCCAGCGAAAGCTCCTCTCGCTGGCCACGGTCCTGGCGATGAACCCCGAAGTCATACTGCTGGACGAGCCGGAGCTGGGCATGGATGTAGGGTTCATGGACAAGTTCGAAAAGCGGCTGCTAAAGCTTAACCGATCCGGAAAGTCGTTCGTCATTGCCTCACACGATCTCGACCTGATAGAGGACGTCAGCCATCGAGTTCTATTTCTGGAAGATGGGCGAGTCGCGAAAGTGGGTCCGACCGAACAGGTGATGAGCGAGGTGCGTGATTACTTTGATCGATAAGTTGATCGGCAAGCCGCTTCACGACGTCGTCTACGAGCTGGACCCAAGAGTTAAGCTGATATGGCTCATCAGCTGCTCATCCGTCTACTTTACCGACGATAAGCTCTTGATAGCTGTAATAACCCTGGTGGCTGCGGCGATGTTCATCTTCTCTGGCGCTCACAAGACCATTTACATGAAGGCTTTTTATTATATATTCGTCTTTTTGATAGCTCTATTTTTGCTGGCCATGACGGAGTCTACAGAGATTATGAACGTCATCTACGCGCTGACCATCATATCCAAGTGGCTTGCCATCTCCATCTCCAGCATCGCCTTCTTCGTCATGACAAAACCGTTTGAACTCATGACAGCCTTAAGGAGCTTCAGAGTTCCTGAAGCGTTCGTATTCTCTCTTGGTATCGGCTTTAGGTTCATCCCAATAATCTTTGAGGCCGCCGATAAGATTTTGATGGCACAGAAAGCCCGAGGCCTCTACAGTGGAAAAGGCTTCAGGAAAATCCTTCGCATTCCGATGGTCATCAAGGCGCTGATAATACCTTTGATCATTGAGATGCTAAACCGCCTTTGGGACATGTGGCTGGCACTGATGATACGTGGCTTTGATCTGGGAAAGAGCAGAAAGCAGATGAAGTTAGAACTATCTGCCTCAAACCTGACAGTACTGATTTATTCTTTTGCGATAATGGCGGCTTGCGCCGCAAACTATTTTTTGATATATTTAGTGTGATTCATCGCACCTCTCTGCTCAATATCAAAGTCGCCGCGATGAACAAAGCTGCGAAAAACCCGACCAAGAATAAGAGGTCCGGCACCAGAAGCGCCGATATCAGCACGAGGTAACAGGAGCGTAATCGTAAGGAAGATCGACGTTCACCTTCATCGCCTCGTGTACGTGCGAGGGACCTTCAGCCTTTGGAGCCTTGCCGGTTGCGATGTACTTTTTCAGGCATCTCCAAGTGGCTTCGATGTCCCTTGGAAGCTTGACGCATTTTGGAATTTGGTGGTGCCCGTTGTTCATGGCTGCGATACATCCACCACCTGTGCTCTTTCTTTGAGCACATCTCAGGTTGCAAAAGGCTGCAGTCTTCAGCAGCACCTTTCCGACATCTATCGAGTAAGGCGGATCGGCTATGCTCCGGGCATACACCGATGCTGCCATCGCAAAGAAGGACAAGTTCTCTATCGTCGACTCTGACCACATCTTTGAGAGGTACTTCATTATTCTCGGGTTGACCTCGATTTTGGCCTGCTCTACAAGCGCCCGATAACCTTTGGCTGTGGGCATGAGAAGCACCTGATCGAATTCGAACTCTTTCATGGTGGCCCTGCAGTCTACCAACTTCACAAACCGGTGGCCGTATCTTTCAATATAATCGTCCATCAACACACCATCGAACGTAACAGAATGAGGCGCATCGCACTTTACCTTTACCTTTGGGGTCAGGGAAAGGACAGCAAAGAAGCTCAGATCTTGGACTTCTGGAAGCTAACGCGGGCGAAGGCGCCGAGAGGGGGTGGGAAAGAAGACTGGCCAGACTCCCACCCCCACCCAACTTCACGATCCGCAAGGATGATCGACCTTCTGTGCTTCTTTGCTTCTTTGCTTCTGTTCCTCAGTACTTGTGGCGGTTCAGATCTCGCAAACCCTGACCTCAGCGCCCGCGAAGACTCCGAGGGTTTCGGCGGCGCTGTACATGTTCCTTGCAATCACCAATTGTCCAGAAAGACCGATCATTGCGACCCACTCACCAGGCGGAACGTCGTTGTACGTGGTTGCAAAAAGCGCTTCTTTGGTCGCATTTCCGGCTGAGATCTCAACGTGATCGCCAGAAACGAGCCTTGCCCTCTCGACAAGACTTGAGGGCACGTTGGTTGTCAGATGGCCCCAATTGTCCACGTGGACCACAGTCCCGATGAGAGTTTCGTTCTGGAGGGTGGCCTTTTCAACCTCGATTCTGACAGGATCGAATATCTCTGGCCCAACCTCAGAGGGATCGGTTCCGAAAGAAAGGTGTCCTGCCACCGGCCCGTAAATGTCTCGACCGTTGAACATGAAAGAAGCATCGCCCTCTCTTGTGAGGTTCTGGTCTGTGATCTCCCAGATTCCAGCGATCCCAAGCTCGTCCATGACGCCGGTGAAAAGGCCGTTGTCAGGCCCAACAAATAGCTTACCGTCTTTTGTTTCCAACACTATGGAGCGCTCTCCAGTTCCAAGGCCAGGGTCGACCTCTGCTGCAAAGACCGACCCAGAGGGGTATTCCCGCGCGGCCTGGGCGAGGATGTAAGAGCCCTCTGCGACATTGAAGGCCGCAACCTCGTGGGTTATGGTGGATATCCTCGCCTCGGGGTTCGCCGAGTATATCGATCCCTCCAGAGCACCGACATAGAAGTCGGAAGTTCCGTAGTCGGTGAGGAGGACCACCAGGTTTTCTGCGGCAATACCAGATGGATCGCCTGCTGCCCCTGGAACGAAGGCCGCGATCGCCGCCACCATCACGGCCAGAATCATAAGTTGTCTCATCATGATACCTTCTCCCGCGAAAATTGTATTTGTATTCCCATGAAAATGTCCGTCATATGAAGCCGTTAGATGGCGATTTTCATGTTTCGGGCATGAGCCTCCGGATCATGTGCGTTTCAAATGTAGGCAAAGCGTCAGGAGGAGTAGTTAGACTCGTTTTCATATCCCGAAAATTTATGTATTTTGTGCCCTTTAGGCCATTACATACTTTGCACAAATTCTGAAGATTTTCGGGGTCGTCAGATCCTCCATGATATTTCGGTTTGATATGGTCCACCTGCAAACATGATTTATTTATGAGTTTCCCCCTCATACGTGCTACCATGATTGCTGGAGTACCTGAGTTGAGCTGTCCATCCACTAAAAGGGCGGGCTTTCAGAGGCACCGGATTTTCTTCTGCCACAACTTCTCACCCACTTTCCTCATTCATGTACAAAATAATTTATTAATTATGTGGCCGGACTGATAACAACACTCTATAGGAAGGCTGCTCAAAATCGCTATGCTCGTTATCTGCGAGGTACGTGTTTAGCGCCCACAGAATCGCTTTCAAGATGTTGTTTCTGGCCAATGGAAACACGCCGACAGATCGGCTAAACGCGTGCTCTGCGAGAAATCTCGTTGCACCGATAAATAGGCTGTTCAGGTTCATCTCGAAGGGGGCGAGTTAGCTCTCACCCTTTCCACAAACCTGCTCAGGCTCTCGACGTCTTTGATATCCCGCCGAACCAGCTGTTTTAGCCTTTTTCTGATCTCCAGGTTGGCGTGGGCCTTCGTTCCTGAGAGGTAGCGTTCCATCTTGCAAGCCATCTCTTCGCCGGTTCTATCCCAGTCCGTGAGAACCACAATTTCCTCAAACTGCTCAGCTGCGCTTTCGACCACATCGAGAGCAGGTTTCTGGGCAGCCATTATGATGGTCCCACTTATTCCAAGATCCCTCAGCGATCTTTGATCTCGAATCCCCTCCACGATTATGGCGGCACCGCCATCAGAAACTTCCTGGAGCGTCTCGATCAAATCTTCCAGAGACTCTGGATCGCAACTTACCTTCTTCATGCCCAAATCACGGCGCTTTCGCATCACACATCTCTCATCTTTCGAGAACTAGCTAGTCTCACCGAATTGGTTCTCAACTATATCGTCATTTTTGGAGGCCAGCCAGAACCTCGACTGCCTCTTCCACATTCAAACCCCTTACCAACACGACCTTTCGGGAGCTTTTGTGGCCGCTCATTACCTCGACCCGATTGCTGGTGATGTTGAAGAGGCTTGCCAGCTCTTTTATGAGCTGTTGGTTAGCCTTCCCTTTGGTGGGTTTCTCCGTTAGCTTCGCCTCAAGAGATTTCCTCCAAGGGTTAAAACCAGAAGGCACCGCTGCACTCTTGGAACCAGGAACCACCTCGAATCTGATGGCAATCCCTTCTGGATGCGAGTAGACTGCCGCTTTGATCTGGTTGGGCCCGTCCATGGAGGGGTGGGCATGGCCTAAAGGCCTTAAAGTTTTGCCTTGGTGACTACCTTGACTTTACCACATTAGCTTGAATCAGAGGCGATGGATGTTGATTCCATCTTGCGTAAGACTTGGACTGTAAAGAGGCGTATGTTATCGGTTAGTCTTGTAATGTGGTAAAGTCAAGCTACTCCCCCGACTAAAGTCGGGGGCATCTAGGCGTTTGCCAAAGACTGTAGCCCCAGTCTCAAAATGTTGATCGCCGCATTCTCATCACGATCCATTACCAGTCCACACTGTGGACATTCATGAACCCGATCAGATAGCGATTTTGGAACTTCGATACCACATCCGGAGCACATCTGAGTCGTATACCTGGGGTCGACCAGCACCACCGCAGAACCAGCTTCTTCCGCTTTGTTCTGAGTGGCTGTTACCAGCATCCTCCAGGCAGCGTCAGATATGCTTTTTGCCAGACAGTGGTTTTGAAGCATGTTTTTGATCTTTAGGTCTTCAAAAGCTATGACATCATACTCGTCTACCAACTTTCTGCTAATCTGGTGAGAAAAATTATGTATTTTGTTCCTGATTCTTTCATGGACTCGTTGGACGACTTTAAGTGCTTTCTTCCGTTCGGGCGTCTCTTTCGTTGCTTTGGATAATTTCCTTTGAGCTTTTGCCAAAGCCTTCTCCTCAGATCTGAAGAACCGGGGGTTATCGATCTTTTCTCCAGTTGAGAGCGCGGCGAAGCTTGATAGACCCAGATCTACACCCACCACAGATCCTTCTTTGAAAGGTACTTCGGGATCTGGCAGCTTAGCAGTTATGCATGCAAACCACTTGCCTGTAGGGTACCGATGGACAGTGCATCTCTTGATCTCACCTTCGACCTCCCTATGGAGCTTGATCTTGACGTCGCCTATTTTGGAGAGATACAACGTTCCAGATTTGATCTTGAAACCAGACTGTGGGTACGTAAAGCTATCGTATCGCCCTGCTCCCTTGAACCTTGGATAACCTGGACCCTCGCCATTCTTGATTCTTCTGAAGAAGTGTTGGAACGCTAGATCCACCCTTTGTTGACAATCTTGGAGCACTTGAGAATGTACGTCCTTTAGTTTTGGATTCTCTTTTTTCCGTATCGGAAGAAGCGCATTCGTCTCATATTTGGTGGCCGATTTTTGTTCTGCTTTCCATGCATCCTTTCGGTACGACAAGGTCCTGTTGTAGACTTGCCTGCAAAGTTCCAAGGTCCCCTCCAGCTTGGTCGTTTGGGACTTCGTGGGGTAGATCCGGAACTTGTAGGCTTTAATCATCTGATACCTCTCAAGCATCCCTTGTACTAAACGATATCTGCCCAAGCCTGATGCCGATTGTTGGTACGCATTCATCCCATGGCCAAAGTCACGGGCATTCTGCTGCGTTTATCGTAAAATGCTGCAATGTTATAGCATAATTCTCAAAATGTAATATTAGGCTCGAGACTTATGATTAATTTTTCTTCGGCGTTCTTGACAAGACCTCAAGGGAGGGGGCAATATTAAAATAACCCAAAAACCATGAAGTTTAAGGTTTTCATGCAGATTAGGCAAGTTGTCGTCCTGGCTGACGAGTCTCCTGAGGTGAAGGTTTTTCTCAGCGACATGGAACAGTTGGGATTAGATATTATCAGATGCTCTCCCTCCGAGTTGATAAACGAAATTTCGTCTGCTAAAAGCTCGCAGAAGGACCGTTCTGATCGTCTTTTGGTATGCAACTTGGATTTTGATTCCACACCCTTGGGATCTGCCATCATCAATGATGCGGCCAATGTCAATTGTGGCATCCTGATCGGGTCAGAGCAGTTCGAGAACGTATCGACGGAAATGCACCAAGATGGGTGCCTTTCCGAGGAGACCAAGAAAAGCCTGGCCTCGCAAGCTCTTTACAACAGCATAGCAAATCAGACAAAACAGCTAGAAGCCCTCCAAGGTGGGTGCCCTCAATATCTGGCCCGGGTATATGAGAAGGTCCAGGATATGAGGTATGGCGAAAACTGGCACCAAAAGGCGTCTCTCTATAAGGCGCCATGTGGCATCGGCCTTCACAAGGCCGCCAAACTCCTGGGCAAAGAGATGTCTTACAACAACGTGGTCGACGCCGAGGCCACCTTGGAGATGTTGATTGACCTCATGGAATACGATGGCGTTAGAGACGAGAGGTCGCTATCTGTAATAGTGAAACATGCAAACCCCTGTGGTGTGGCTTACGGCTCAGACCCAATAGATGCTTACAGGGGCGCCCTCGCTACCGATCCTAAGAGCGCCTTTGGGGGTGTTATAGGATTCAGCGAGCCAGTGGGTCCAAAACTGGCCGAGGAGATGCGCGATCACTTTATCGAGGTCCTTTTGGCCCCAGGATATGATCCTGAAGCTTTGGAGATCCTCAGCAAAAAGCCCAATCGAAGAATCTTGGACATAAGCAGCATCCTGGAGAAACGAGGCGAACTTTACAATGGCAACGTATCCAAGAGCGTTTTTGGGGGCCTACTTGTTCAGGACCATGACACCGGAGACATTGAAGAGTGGAAATCGGTGACCAAAAGAGAGCCCGAACCTTCCGAGAACCGTGCCCTCCGGTTCGCCTGGAAAGTTACTAAATACGTCAAATCCAACGCCCTTGTCTACGCCACCGAGAACCAAACCATCGGCATAGGCTCGGGCCAGGTCAGCCGGGTGGATTCAGCACGTTTCGGAGCCGAGAAAGCCGAAGAACATGGGCTAGATACAAAAGGCACCGTTGCGGCTACTGATTCTTTCTTCCCCTTCCGTGACGGCCTCGACCAGACTTACGAAGCCGGAGCTACCGCCGTGGTTCATCCAGGGGGTTCTATCAGAGACGACGAGGTGATCGAGGCTGCAAACGAGCATGGGATGGCCATGGTCTTTACCGGCATGCGCCACTTTAGGCACTGATCTGAGAACGAAAGACTACAAACGAACGTTTCAGCATCTCGGGAAGGCAAAGGATCTCGGGAAAGCCAGGGTATTGGTTTTGGCGATCCTGGTGCTGGTGCTCTCAGTGGGAACTTCCTTTGGCGAGGTGATACTCGCAGGCGAAGATGTTCAAGCAACCCTAGACAAAGCAAGACCTGGCGACACTGTCCTAGTGAAACCAGGTCAGTATGAACCCTTCACCGTGGACAAAGAGCTGGTTGTAAAAGGTGCTGGCGCCACTCTGATCTGTGCCCAACTCCAGACGCCTGCCATAACAATCTGGGCCGATAACGTCGCTGTTTCCGGGTTCGTGGTAAAGGGATTTCCCGAAAGCTCGGAGGCCAAGTTCAGCTACTACATGGACACTTCAGTCAAAAAACCCAATTATAGGTTGAACTTACCAAACTCCGCCATCTTGGTTGCCGGCAACGACGTAGTCATAGAGGATACTCTGGTAAGCGGGGCTGAAGTAGGCGTTTTGGCGGAAAGTGCTTCCAATGTCACCCTCAGAAACGACACAATCCAATACTGCAAAACGGGCCTGGAGCTGCTTTTATGTACAGGTGGCCACATCGAATCATGCAATTTTATCGGATGTGAGAAGTACGGAGCTTACTTGGAGAGATCTGATGAAATCTTGCTTGATAACAACGAAGTTCTCGATACCTCCAACGCGGGCGTCCTACTGAAAGAATCGTCTCGTTGCGTGGTGGAAGATAACCACTTTTCCGGCAACAGAGAAGGGCTCTTTCTCTGGAATTCTTCATCAAACGAGGTCCGAAGAAACGAAGCAAACCGGAACACTTACTATGGGATGGTGATCTCTGAACATTCTGATAATAATACCATTGTGGATAACCAGGCCAAAGAGTGTGGCGGAGGCGAGTTCAAACGCTTTGGCATAGGGATCAGCCTCCAAGAGAATAGCTCTCACAACGTGGTGGCAAGAAACGTTGTGGAGAATAACCTGAACGGGCTAGAGCTCACCAGAGGTTGCGAGTTCAACCTGATCTGTTGCAACAACGCCTCAGAGAATAGCAACGGAATCCGGTTGGACAAGAACCAGAATAACCTCGTCTACCTGAACAACTTCAAAAGAAACATGGTCAACGCCTATGACAATGCCAGCCACAACTTCTGGAACGGTAGTGTAGGCAACTACTACAGCGACTATAGAGGCAAAGATTGTGATGGCGACGGAATTGGAGACAATCCTTACTGGATACCAAAGGGCAGCTCCTGTTCAGTGGATTGGAAACCGTTGATGAAGTCTACAAGCGAAGAGCTCGACCTGGTGAAGGCAAAGGAAGATATTTCTCTGTATGCCAACTACGTTCCTGAGGAACATCTGCCTTACGGGGCGAAGTACTCTAAAGAGGGAAACCAGGTCATAGTGATAGGGGGAAGGGCGCCCACCATGTGGTGGCTTTAGGCGCCTTCAGGTTCCTATCTTCACGGGTTCGACTATGGACTTCAAGGTCGCGATCGCGGAAAGTGCCGCCAGATAGCTGGTCTTGGGATTCCTGGGCGAGGGAACGTTCTCCACTTTGGTGGTTATCTGCCCAAAATCGCCCTCTGCCCTTATTTCGTGGACGTTGACTTTTATTCCCGGGTCTACCACCACTTTGACATGTACCTTGGCAGGTCTGGCTGTCAAGCTGAGGGTTGCAGCCACGTTGACGTTTGCGGGGAACGCCTTTACAGCTTCTTCGGCCAACCCTTCGAATATGACGGTCGGCTCGGAGATATCTTCCAAGTCGATATTCATCTCCTCTATGTAAGGGGCTCCTTCGAAACCTGCCGGATTCTTGGTGGTAGTAAGGGATATTTTCTTTATCTGGCCGATTCCGGCAGACTTGAGACCATCTAATCCAGAAATCGCGCCTGAAGGCAAATAGACCTTGCAGTTGTGTTCTCGGGCCATCTCTTGCACAGTTTCGTGAAGATCTCTGTCTAGAAGGGCGCCTACGCTCATGATCATCAGGTCTTTTCCTTTTCCAAGAGCAGCTTTTGCCACGATGGGCACTACCTTTTGAGATGCAGCCTCCACCACTATGTCCGATCTCTCGACCAACGTTTCCAAGTCTAAAAGCAGAGGTCGCGTCTTCAGGTGCTCTATCAGTTCTCCAGCCGATTTTGAGTTGCGGTCGTGAACAGCCACGAGATCTGCTGCGATCTCGCCCTCGCCTAGGGCTCTTGCGATCTCAGTACCTATCGCGCCACAACCGACCAGCCCTATCTTCAGAACCATCGCAGCCTATAAATCGATTGGACAACAAAACTTTTACGGTATGCTACTATCTGAGCTGGAAAGGTTCGTGACCGAGGATTTGGGTGAATGGGACGACTCCAGCTCCATAATTCCCCAAACAAGGGCCGAAGCGCAGATCCTGGCCAAAGAACGGTGCGTGATATCGGGCCTCGAAGAGGCTGGCCAGATCCTGAGCCATTTTGATCTTGAATGGGACGCCCTCGTCTCGGAAGGCGAAGAGGTAGAAGTGGGTTCCAAGATTTTGGTCATAAGGGGCCAGGCAAAATTCATCCTTCAGTCAGAACGCCTTGTCCTGAACTTCATGAGCAGAATGACCGGCATCACCACCCTAACTCGCGATTGTGTCAAGAAGGCCGGAGGCGTCAGGATCGCTTGCACCCGCAAGACTACGCCCGGTTTTAGGACCTTCGAGAAGAAGGCAGTGATGGTTGGAGGTGGCGATCCCCACAGATTCAACCTTTCAGGAGCGGTGATGATAAAGGACAACCACCTGAAACTTCTAGGCTTGGAAGGTGCTATTCGCGCCGCCAAGGACAGGGCCAGCTTCACCAAGAAGATCGAGGTGGAAGTGGAACGCCTGGAAGACATGCTTCAAGCAGCCAGGCTTGGCGCCGACATAATCATGTTTGACAACATGGATCCTTCCCAGATCCGGAAAGGTGTTGAGCTTCTGAAGGATGAAGGGCTCAGAGCTGGTCGAATCCTGGAAGCTTCGGGAGGGATCAGTCCAGAAAACGTGGCAGAATATGCCTCCACTGGTGTGGATGTTGTTTCGTTGGGAGCTCTTACTAGAATGGCAAAATGGACTGATTTGAGCCTGGAGATTGAAACGTGTCTGTGATCGAGCCGATCAAAAACATTATATCAATCGTTTAAGATCAAACTTCAGTGAGTGGGTATGTGGCTGATCTATCTGGTAATACTGGCGCTACTGATACCGCCTGCGTTGGCAGGTTCTGATGATGATGACGACGAGCTGGTCACCCAAGAGTTCGCGCTCCGAGTGGGCCACGGCGTCAAGATCGGAGACTACAGAGTAGAGCTGATCAGCGTTCAATCGGTTAGGGACGGCTTGATAGAGGTAAGGGTTTGGAAGAGAATCAGTGATGTCGAGGAGTGGAGAGTGGTGCAAGAGCACCGCGAATCCAACTTCGATGGGGGCTCAGAACGGGGCGGAATAACGCTCAACGTTATCGAGATATTCGATGAAGAATCGGTCAGCATAGCGGCCGAGTACAGAGAAGATTATGGATTCCCTCGAAGTTACATCACAGAGAGGGGAAAAGCTCCCAAAAACTATCCTCAGCTAGAGGTGGTAAAGAGTGTTGACCGGTCCGACATCAGTGTTGGAGACGAAGTGACGGTTACCATCAAGGTGGAGAATACCGGGAACGATACGGCAAGTGACGTTGCCATCTTCGAGTCGCCGCCCATGTCTCAGTTCAGATACCTGTCAGGCTATCCGCCTAAGATCAAGAACGAGCTCCGCCCCGGGGAGTCAGACTTTGCGGTCTACACAATAGTTGCGGAGACTGAGAGCGAAGTAGAGGTTCCTGTGGTGGTTATCAACTACGTCGACGATGAGCAGAACATGTACACCGCCAGTTCAGGTACTTTCGACATAGCTATAAGGTCCAAGAGAAAGCCCGAACTGGACCTAAGAGTCGATCAGGTCTCTTCGATCAAGCATGGCGGTCTTGGCTTCGTAAATGTGACGGTTCTGAACAGGGGAGATGCAAGCGCTTATAGAATTGAGATTCATGGGGACATTAGCCCATCAGACGGTGGAATAGAAGTCGTTGGGGGGGGGCTCGATAAGAGTTTCTTCGACATACCTCCTCAGAAATCCGAGACTTATTCGGCGACGGTTAAGGGAACGCGGAGCGGTAGCTACCTCATAACCTTGAAGGTGGATTACGAGGACGAAGACGAGATCGTGATGCAAAAAGAGGCCTCTGTTCAGGCTGTGGTCCTGGAGAGAGAATATAAATATCTGTATTACGTACCCATAATTCCCGCGTTGGTAATAGCTGTGTGGATATTCAGAAGGTACAAAGAGTACAAGTATTAACTTGGGATATTGGGGGTCAAGATTCACATGTTGAACGTATTGATGTTAGGGGTTGGCCAATGTGGAAACAGGATTTTGGACGCGGTCAACAGGGAGGCCTTTGGAGCATCCTCTAAGTTGTCCAAATACTATTCGAGACAGAAGTTTCCCAGCAGAGTTGAGACATTGGCGATCAACACCGCCGTGAACGACCTGAAAGAGCTCAAGTTCACCGTGGCCAAAGATCGGCTTCATGTTCCCAACCTTCATGGAGTTGGTGCCAACCGGAACGTGGGAAAGCAGGGTTTCTGGGACAACCGAGATATGATCATGGAAGAGGTTGAGAAGAGGGGTGACTTCGACATCGCTTTCGTGATGACTTCTGCTTCGGGTGGGACCGGATCGTCCTTCGCACCACTCTTGATTCACGAGCTAAAAGAACAGTACAAGAACATATCAGTGGTCGCGGTCGTGGTGCTGCCCTTCAGAGAAGAGGGGTCGCTATACCTCCAGAACGCTGCCTTCAGCATGAGAGACATCATGGAAGTGGAGGCGGATGGTGTCATCTTAGTCGATAACCAGTACCTCAAAAGGCTGAGCGGCGACATTCAGACCGCTTATGATAAGATCAACAATATGGTAGCAGAGCGAATCTTGTTCTTGATAGAGTCGCTGGACAGCGAGATGCTTTCTGTGACTGACCTTGGAGACTTCAAGACCGTTATGCGCGGCGGCCTTGGGATGGGCACCATAGGGTTCTATCAGGCAGACAAGAAGACCGCTTCGCTCACTTCTGCGATACAAAATAGTCTGAAGCCGGGTGCCCTCCTCTATCCAGCAAACGCCTACGAGGATGGGGCCCGGGCGATGATAATCATCCAAGGCTCTAAGGAGCATCTGGACGTGGATGAGATCACGAAATCTGTAGAAAAGCTCTCCACCAACATAGGCCAGGTCTTCAAGGGCATCGTGATCAAGAAGGGGTGGCCAAGGGTGCTTACGGTTTTCACGCTGGAACAGGTTCCGGATCTGGAGCTTCTTTACTCCCAGGCGGCGCAGGCTATCCAGGAAGAAAAGGGTCGAAAGAGCAGGGCCAAAAAGCAGCTGGACGATGCCTTCGCCTATATCGAGGATCTGGAGGAGGTCTATTGACCTCTTCAAAATACCATTAAATATTCTCCATCCAATATCAAAAAGAGCGTAATTTGCGCAATTGGTCCTGGATTGTGGCCAGGAAATCACTAATTTTCTTCAAACTCGCTGAAAGCTTCGTTTCAAATTGTCGAGGTACTTCACAAGATGAAAATGTTTATGTAATGCACAATCAGAATAACACGTAGTGGAGGGGGCGCTTTGCACGGCAATAATTATCAAGAGATTATCACTTGGGTGGGAATTGCAATCATGGCTGCCTCTCTGGCACAACCAGTACAAGGTGCAATCATCGCCGTTGATCCAGGCGAGAGTATTCAGGCGGCGATCGATGCAACAAACCCTGGAGATACTATCGAAGTGCACAGCGGAACCTATAAAGAAAACGTCAACGTAAACAAGGTACTCATCCTGCAGGGTGTCGACACAAAAAATGGAAAACCGATAGTTTACGCCCAAAATGGAGAAAGTGCGATCACATTGAGCGCAGGTGGGTGCGTTCTTGAGGGATTTAGGGTATCAAACTCAAAAGGTGTTGGTATTTACATCTCATCCGATCTCAACACGGTCAAGAACAACTCCATCAAAGGCTGTGGAAACGGCGTTTACCTTGAAAGTTCGCACGGAAACTCGATCATCCAAAACTATGCAATAGGCACTGGTTTTTTGGGAACAGGGATCTACCTCAACAATTCCGATAACAATAGCATCACCTGTAACGATGCTCACAGCAGCTGGAGAGGACCTAGCATTCTTTTCGTCAGATCGAGCAACAATTCGGTCACGGGCAACAACGCGAACGGCAGCTTTATGGGGGGCGGCATATTTCTCTTGGATTGCAGCAACAATAATGTCATCGCCTTCAATAACGCAGTTGCTGGCTGGAACACATGCGGCATATTTCTCAGATATTCTTGCAATCGTAATACAATCAATCGCAACAACGTTAGAGCCACAAGGTGGTGGGGTGACGGCATTTACCTCCAAGATTCGAGCAACTACAATAACATCACAAATAATTCCGTCAAGAGCAATTTCATTGGCATATATCTCTTTGATCTCAATAACAACAATGCCATCATAGGCAACAAAGTCAACGGCAGCGAGTATGGCATCGGCCTTCTGAAATCTTCATACAACATAATTACAAACAACACTGTGAACTATAACGAACATGATGGAATTGGCATCTTAAAATCCAGCAACAACACCATTAAAGGCAACAATGCCTGCTATAATGATGGCGATGGAATCTACCTCAAGGAGTCCTCTCACAATAACATTACAGAAAACGTCGCCAGCAATAACAAAAAGGTCGACATTCATCTTTTAAACTCGTTCCACAACAATGTTAAAGATAATACCTGAAAAGTCGAACATGTCAAGAAAAAACAAAAAGATTAGCGTTCCGGGACCAATTTCTAGAGAGATTCTATCACAAACAGAACTTCTTGTACATCATGGCCTGGAGGTTGTTGATTTCAAGCGTCCGCGCCACCTGGCTGGCCTCGTCGCCTTTTAGCGTCTGCATCTTCGCGGGTGGAATGGCTTTTCCCTCCCGTGCATACACCCTTCCGCCCTTCATTTGAGCGCAGATGAAACTCCCTGCATTTCCTTCTACGAATATCTCGCCGCCCTTCATCTCGGCGGCTGTAAAATCGTCGCACTTTCCCCGAACGATCAAGCGTCCCCCCCTCATGAGAACGCCAGTATTCCTGCCAGCATCACCATCTATATCCAAGATTCCTGATCGCATCAGTATTCCAGCGCTCATCCCGGCGTCGCCCCTTACCAGAAGGATTCTTTCTGCAGAAGAGCGGGCCGCTAAAGTCTCCCTGACCAACCCATCTTTGATTTCAAGGCCTTTTTCGTCCAGAAGGTTCGGGTCGAGCACAGGCAGGCCTTTCTCCAGAACTTCGGTAATTGAGACGTACTTTCGATACCCAGTTCGGTCCGACTCCATCTCAATAACATTTCCCAAAGGAGTCTTCACTTTGCCACTGATGTAGATTGCGCCCTGCAACATGCTGATTCCAAGGCGCGGCCCAACATTGCCATCGACAACTACGGACCCGGTCCCATTAATTGGACCTCCTGATCCGCCGAGCTTGACCAGATTCACGCCCAGGCTCGATCCTAACCTGCCACCAACATCGCCTCGTATCAACACATCTTCGCCACTTTGTAGTGTATTTACCAAGTCGCGAAAAGTTGCCGAGTTCGTCCCGATCCCAACATCGGGATCGAGCCGCGAACCTTCATGCTGCCAATAAAAATCAAAGGTAAAATCACAAAGACAGCTCTCACCTTCAGCTTCGATTTCCAATGACACCGCCAAACACCACCTCTATCTCTTGCTTATCATCTTCTTGGACATCTTCACTCCGATCAGGGAGATCAGTATGGCCAATACCGCGGATACTGCCAGGTACTCTGTGGTCTGTCCAGATATAAGCAAGAACTTCATGTCGGTGTTGTTGGCCAGGATGAAGACGCTAGCGCTCCAGAAGACGAGACCTGTGGCGAAGATGAAAAAGGGGTATGAATAAGCCCGCTCGTCGCCGACCCCTTCTAAGTAGTGATCTAAGATCTTGCCCAAATTGGCGCAGATCCCGGCGGCCACGTACCACCAGACGCTGGAGTGGACGAAGATCATGACCAAGATGAGATAGCCGTACCAAATGTCACCTGTGTAGTATTCCCAAAAGCTGGCAGCTCCCTGGATGGTGGCGATGACCACTAAAACCGCGGCCAATACGTAGGTTATGAAAGCAACCTTGCCCCGGTACAAAGAGCCCTTGAAGGTCTGTTTGGTGCTGTCGATAAAGTCGTCTAGCCCAAGGCCTCTGGAGAGTATGTAAACCCCAATTGCCCCCAGAATGGCGATCACTGCAAGCTCAGACTTTCCCAGAAATCCGAATATGGAGTATATGAGGAGCGCTAAGCCTATGGGGATGAAAAATGTGTGAGATATCTTGGGATCCCTGAAGACCTGTTTGATAAGGTAGTAGGTGCTTTCAAGGTTATGGCTCTGTTTCACCAAGACCCGCCTGACTCCATTGACCTTGACCCTGGACTGGATTATGGGGAGGATGGCCTCATCTTCGGCACCATCTGAGACGACTATAACCCCTTTTGGATGGTACCAGTCCATCAAGAGATCGATCTGCTTTGCGATCCTCTCATCCGATACCAGGCCGACGTTGATGTCGCCTGTGACCAAGGCGATCTCCACCTCTTTTCCCTGGGCGGCCATCTCGTCGTAAACTTTGATCCCGCCAAGGATTGTGTTCACATCGGAGTCTTCGGGATCTGCTAAACCCAGTCGGAGCGAGGCTTTCACGCTGGGCTCTCGCCCCACCACAATGCTCTCGATGCCAGCCTTCCGGCCCAGGTCGTTGTCTCTGTCTATGCAGAGCACCAGGAGGTCCATGCAAGGTTCTCATTTGAGAAGGAATGTACTTAAAGGATTCTCCGAACTTGGTGAGGCTCGACACCGGATCTATTAGCACATGTATTAGCATATGTCTGGCCGTGGGCAATTGGTGTGAGCAATGGCTTGTGAGCAATGGCTATTTGTATCCATACGCAATAGATGCCTCGTGGCAGGTGTGTAGTCGAGAACCAATCAGATGGAACTAATTGGTTCTCGCGAGATCAGTGTTTAACGATATGGTTAGGCCGAATCTCAGACTCTTACGGGTTAGAGATTTGTCTGAAACGTGTCGTTAAACTCTATAATCAAGAAAGTGAGCATTAGCATTCCTACAGCCATAGTAGAAAGTTGGAATTATTCCTGCTCATGGTGTCCGATGATGCCCTTCAGAAAGTCCAAATATCTAGCGATCTTTGGACTTGACACGTTCACAATCGTCGAGCACCATTCTTGCGAGAACCAATCGTGTGTTATCCAATTGGCTCTCGACCACAAACCAGGAAGGCCCACCAAAGGCGGGGGTCTCCAGGCTGGTGATTTAGATGAAGAAGAAACGATCCAAGCCAGATCCCTCCAAGCCAGTGGCTGTCTGGAAGTCAAATGACCTTCTTGATGGCGAACCTGTGGGGTCCCTCACTGTGATTCTCAGGACCAGGGGCTGTGGATGGAACCGTTGCACCATGTGCGGCTTTGCCGCTGAGGGCGCTCCAGCCACAAATGAGCAGCTTATGGCCCAGTTCCGGGCTGCAACTCGCGATCTATCTCCCGAGCAAAGGGTGGTGAAGATCTACACTAGCGGAAGTTTCTTCGATCCGCGGGAGATTCCGATTGAGGTGAGAGGCCAGATCTTGGACAGCTTGGCCCTTTCCGGAATTGAAAAAGTGATTCTCGAGTCACGACCCGAGTACATCATCACCGAGACTGTTCAGGACTGTGCCTCTCGGATTAGAACCGAGGTTGCCACAGGCTTGGAGACGTCCAATGACTTGGTCAGAGAACATATCATCCGCAAAGGGTTCACATTCAAGGATTTCAAAGCGGCATCTAAAATAGTGCATGGGAACGGATGTACGATGAAGACGTACCTGCTCTTGAAGCCTCCATTCCTATCAGAGGGCGTGGCAATCTCTGATGCCCTGAGATCTGTCTGCGATGCTGTGCCCTATTCGGACGTAATATCCCTCAATCTCTGCAACATCCAGAGGGGCACTTTTCTGGAACAAATGTGGCAGCGGGGCGATTATCGTCCACCTTGGCTCTGGAGCGCGGTGGAGGTGTTAAAAAGCGTGACCTCTGTTCCCGTCATATGCGATCCGGTGGCGGCAGGCAGTAGGCGCGGTCCCCACAACTGCGGTGTTTGTGACAAAACCGTCGCAGAAGCAATAAGGAAGCACGCCCTCACACAGGACCCCACAATCTTCGAGGACCTTGATTGTGGATGTAGGGCTGCATGGGAGAAGGTGGTGCAGATGGAGGATCTTGCTTTTGGCGCACCATTGATTTGAAGGCGACTGCCTTCACATTTATGCAAAAATTACCGATGTTACAAGATTGTTATTTTGGGTATGAGCTTTTTGATCATGGATGTTTTCTCTAGGATATTGAATTCTCGAAATGTCTCCATTGGTCATCGGTTAAGACGAGAATTGCAATGTAGCAATGATCTCGGTAGCAAATCTGATGAGATCAACTGAATTAATAAAGGTGCAGGGGACCTGTTTCTGAATCTAACCCCTTTTGTGTAGTGCATAAATCGTGTGAACAACTGGTCGATTATGTAGCTCAAAATCCTTAACCGATGACCGATGGAAATGTCTCAAGATCTCGTCTTTTGCATTAGCGGCTTGAACGCTCAGTGATTCTCATTAGGACTGGACCTATGCAGTTGAACAAAAAAACAGTAGCATGAAGCACCAAACGGTCTAAAGCATAATCTTCTTGACTGGCTCTCATGTGCTTGGTTTTAACCATCAAGTGTGTAACTCCTACCCGTGCTATCGGTTTTTTTTAAATTTGATATGCAACAACGCTGTAACACGTGCTTTTTGAGCCTGACTCAGATCCACACTACCACGAAGGAGTATGCATGTGCGCCATATTATAAAATATCTGATAGTAAGTATCGAATTTACAAATTCAGTTTAAATTATTATTACTAATAAGGTAGGTATTGGTCGCAATTGTCTCACATAATTGCACGTGAAAAATGATGAAATTAGCATATCCTTACTGCGAAACATGGGACGATGCCAATTGCAACCCTTTTTCCTTCAGAACAGCAGTCAACGGTCGGTAGATTGAAATATAACGGATTGAATATCTGCCTAAGTAGGTACATATACAGCTATCTGGATACAGGCAGGGTGCATTCAGAAAAATTGTAGGCAGGTATACTAAACATGTTCGAAAAGGTTTTGGTTCCCACGGACTTCTCTAAGTATTCCCAGAAGGTCCTCGAGTGTGTTGGTGGATTACCAGGTGTGAAAGAGGTAGTCCTTCTCAATGTGATCGGTCCTTCAGACCCCCTAGCCAGGGTTTGGGATCCTGGTGCCCGACTTGAGGACGCAAAGGAGAAGCTTTCAGAACAGGCGAAAATGTTAGAGTCCCAGGGCATTGTAGTCACGCCCAGGGCTGAAGCCATGTTGGAAGGTGAGATCGACAGGAAGATCCACACAGTAGGTGACGAAGAGGGCGTCTCTCTGATTGTGATGGGTGCTAAAGGTAAGAGCCTTGTTGAAGGCATTTTCCTCGGTAACGTGGCGAAGAAGACCCTTCGGTACGGCGATAAGCACCTTTTGCTCATGCGCTACAAGATATTAGAGGGCGGCGAAGAAATGGAGGTGTACTGTTCCAGAATATTTGCCAAGGCTCTGTGTCCCGTTGACTTTTCTGAACCTTCTGACGAGGCCATAAACTTCATCAAATCAATCAAAGGTATCGGCGAGATAGTCCTTCTTTACGTGGTCTCAAGAGGCGAGAGCAAAGAAGAGATCGATACTCAAACCAACAATGCCACCGAGAAGCTCAACGCCATGAAAGAAGACATCGAGAAAGTTGGCATCAAAGCTTCAGTCCAGGTCAAGGTGGGCAGCCCAGCTGAAGTGATCTCTGACGTGGCAGATGATGAAGACGTATCAGTTGTGGCCATGAGTTCTCACGGCAGGGGATGGATGAAACAGCTCATAGTTGGCAGCGTCACCTACGAGGTGGCCAAAAACGGTAACAGGCCCGTTTTGGTGGTGAGGGCTGGAAAGGCGTCTTGAGCTGCTTGTCTCGCGACCACATTTTTTGTCCTGGTTTTTCACGCCTGTCGTTGCGGACCGGCACGTTGGTTACAGGACAAAAGCATTTAATATAGCGAGAATATCCAGTCTCAGGTTCCCATTCCAAGGGAGAGAAATACAGTCACGGGATATTGGCTTAATGTCCAATTCAGGAGGTAAAACAATTGGAGCCACCGACGATAATTGATCTTGGTCTATTTGCCATCGTTCTCACGGTCTTGTTGGGTCCGTTTCTTGTCCCAAAGATCGAACATAACCTTGAAGCGTTCCTTTTCATCATGGGCGTGTCAGCAGTCACCTTATCCGGTTTCGAAACTCCAGAAAACCTGGCAAGGTTGTATGGGGAAAGTGTACCCCACGTGGGCTGGAACATGCACCTGATAACGGAAGCCGTTGAAGAGCCCGTCATAAAAGGCATCGTGCCAGCCGTGTTGGTTGCAGGTCTTCTTTTCTACTATGGAAGAGATTATGTCCAAAAAGGCATAGACACACTTCTAAAGGCAATACCACTCAAAGTACTGGTCTTCGTGATGGTAATCATCCTGGGCCTTTCTGCAAGCCTAATAACCGCCATCATCGCAGCACTTCTGTTAGTGGAACTGATTAACGCCATGCCTATGGATCGAAAGACGCGGGTAAATGTAGCAATAATTGCCTGTTTTTCAATAGGTTTAGGTGCTGTGCTGACCCCCGTCGGCGAGCCACTTTCAACTATTGCAATCACCAAGTTGCAGGGCGATCCCTACAACGCTAGCTTCTTCTTCCTCTTCAACACCCTCGCAATCTACGTCATACCCGGCTGCATCGCAATGGGCCTCCTCGGGATGGTCTTTACAGGCAAGGCTGCAGAGGTCAAAAAGAAGGTCGCCTCAGCCTCTGAGGAGACGCTAAAGGACGTTGTCATCAGGGCCGGGAAGGTTTACCTATTCGTCATGGCGCTGCTCCTTCTCGGAAGCGGCATGAAGATCATCATCGACAAGTACATCTTGAGCATACCGCCCCAGATCATATATTGGGTGAACATGATCTCGGCAATCCTCGATAACGCCACACTCACGGCAGCAGAGGTCAGCCCGATGATGGGACCCGAGCAGCTTCAAGCGGTTCTGATGGGCCTTCTCATATCCGGCGGCATGCTGATCCCTGGAAACATTCCCAACATCATATCAGCTCAGAAGCTCTCGATAACGAGCAAGGAGTGGGCCAGGCTGGGCATTCCCCTGGGCTTGATCCTGATGGCGGTCTACTTCGTTTGGGTCTTCTACATCCCCTTCTACTACGAATTCCACTTCTAGAAAGGGGGAGAAATCCCCAACTATTTTTTAAGTTGAAGCTGTTCCATCCGTTTGGGAATCGTGACCCCTTCTTGGGGATAAGGGTCCCTGACGTAAGGTTTGATATCGATAACCGGGCTTCCATCAGCTGTGTCCAGACCGGTGGTTTCCAGCACGTTTTCTTTTCGTCTACACAACTGAACAATGGTCATGAGCATAGGGTTTGGCCGGGCAGAGTCTTTTTCACGATGGCGGTTCTTTTGCAGGGTTGCCCTTCAGCCCTTGGTGATGCAGACCATCGGCATAGTACTCGATCAAGAGGTGAGTTGGACCGTTTCGGGAAGGTGAGGGCACCTCGACTCTAAGAGCTGCGTTAAACAGATCTATAATGAATTTCATGCCGGTCCAAAGATGATCCATCTCGCTTAGCAGGTTGCAGTTTTGATCGGTCACCCAAAAGGCGGCACCATCGCTCTTGCTTTGCAGGCGGCGGTCGGTCGGCGCATCCGGCTGATTTTGCCCGCCGGCCTTGAAAGGCGCGTATTTGGCGATCTCACAGCTGAGACCGGAGCTTCGGCGGAATTGGTCGCCAGCGGTTGGCGTCTCTGGTGCTGAGGGGGCGCATCTGGCTTGTCGTCAGTGGGAGCAAGGAAGAGATGGAAGCGGCAGAAAAGCTGCTGAAGGCGGTGGCGGCGGACCCAAGGTTTGAGCTGTGATCAAGTAGTTTCGTCCCAGGTTAAGGAGAACGTACAGATGATCAAATTTACGGCGACTGATTACATATCAGTTTTCCACAAACTCCAGATAGCACCGCACCATCTGATGATGTTGCAAGAAAATTACCACGCACCAAATAGGACATTAACAGCGACTATGATGGCCAAAGCGCTAGGATATTGCAATTACAACGCAGCAAATTTGCATTATGGTAAGCTTGCGAACTTGGTTGGTGAAGAATTGGGGTGGATTCCGATTTCTGAATTTAAATTAGAGGTTCTTGTCGATTTTAAGAAAATAGACAGGGAATGGCATTGGATCATGAAGCCAGAGGTGGCTGAAGCCATTGAAAAACTTGGTTGGGTGGATGATGAACAACCAAAGATTCCCGAAGAGATCAACGAAACGGAGCCCATATTTGAAGGTGCTGTGAGAAGAGTTTCGGTCAATGCTTATGAGCGAAATTCATTGGCACGAAAGAGATGCATCCAGCATTACGGCTACAAATGTGCAGTTTGTGGTGTCGTCCTTTCAGACGTGTACGGAGAGATTGCCCAAGGATTCATACATGTCCATCACTTGAAACAACTATCTGAAATTAACACCGAATACAAAGTAGATCCTATCAAGGACCTTCGTCCAGTCTGCCCAACATGTCATGCAATCATTCATTTGAGGAAACCATCGTATTCTATTGAGGAAGTGCAGAAGTTAATCAAATATTAACCCGTTTTTGGCAGGTGAATAGATGATCCTCATTCGAGAAGAGAAACCCGAAGACATCGAGGCGATCAGGGAGATCAACGAGGGTGCCTTCGGCCAGCCAGCAGAGGCCGACATAGTCGACAGGCTCCGTGAAACTTGCGAGGACCTGCTATCTCTCGTTGCGGTTGTGGGTGAAGGGGTCGTGGGCCACATCCTCTTCAGCCCGGTAATGATCAAAGGGAATGAAGGGGCCGCCGAGGTTGCTGGCATGGGCTTAGCGCCGATGGCGGTGGTTCCGAAGCGCCAGCGGCAGGGCATTGGGACCCTTCTGGCCCAGGCCGGGATCGAGATGCTCAAGGAACGGGGCTGCCCCTTCGTCATCGTTCTCGGCTACCCTGAGTACTACCCACGCTTCGGCTTCGAGCAGGCTTTGGACCACGGCATCCGGAGTCAGTGGGAGGAGGTTCCTGACGAGGCTTTCATGATCCTCGTTCTGGACGAGTCGGCGATGGCTGGTGTGTCGGGAGTTGCCAGGTACAGAAAAGAGTTCGACGAAGCGGTATAAACAGGCTAAAATATTGAACTCATGAGAGCTCGATACTTGGCCGAAAGGTATCGTTAAATGCTATAACCCTCACCCAAAATCCAAAAACCAGACAAAACTGAATATCCTTGACGTAACAGATAGGTGCCGGGGACGGGATCCGAACCCGTGACTTCCAGATGCCTCAGAACACGAGCGCCTCATTTTCGTTTCCCTATGAGTCTGGCGCCCTAACCGACTAGGCCACCCCGGCACGACAAGCCCCTTCAGGTGATTTGTTACATAAAGTTTATGCTTCCCCCATCGACCTATCGCTTTTAGGAGAACCTTTTTTAACGAAGCTTTGGATTCTGATGCCGACTTCCATGTCTTCAATCATATGCGGCACAATCAGTGATTCGCTATCGGGAAAGCTAATAGTGGTGGGGGTGACCGGGAGCATCGCCGCGGTCAGAGTTGTAGATCTGGTTCGCGACCTGATCCGACGGGGTGCAGAGGTCCATTGCGTGATGAGCAAGGCTGCTCAAGAAATACTTCATCCCTATGCCTTGGAGTACGCCAGCGGAAACGCAGTCATCACTAAGATAACTGGGCGAGTTGAGCACGTGGAGTTCTGCGGTGAAGGAGGACGAGCGGATCTGTTCCTCATAGCACCGGCCACGGCAAACACCCTGGGCAAAGTGGCCCAGGGGATCGATGACACGCCTGTAACCACTTATGCCACCACGGCTTTGGGAAGTGAAGTTCCAGTGATGGTGGTCCCTGCGATGCATGAAGCCATGTATCACCATCCTGCCGTGGAGAACAACCTGGAGACGCTAAGACAAATGAACGTGGTCTTAATCGACCCCAGGGTAGAGGAGGAAAAGGCCAAGATCGCCAACAATGAGGAGATCGTCACGGAGGTGGAGCGTCTCTTGGGGCCCCACGACTTGGACTCGAAGAAGGTTCTGGTGACCAGCGGCGCCACGGCAGAGAGGGTAGACCCCATCAGGATTCTGACGAACAGGGCTTCGGGCAAGACAGGACTTGAGATCGCTCTCGAAGCTTACAGGCGGGGAGCTGACGTAACTTTAGTCCACAGAGGACATTTAGGCCTGCCAATGAAAGAGGTCTACGTGGAGAGTGCTGAGGATATGCTCCAGGCAGCCCTCGCAGAGATGGAAACTGGTTATGATGCTTTCATCGGTGTTGCTGCCGTGGGTGATTACACCTTAGACCCGAATGAAGAGAAGATCAAATCGGGAGGTGAACTCATCCTCAAGCTAAAGCGAACTCCCAAGATCATCAAGACTGTGAGGGGACGACATCCTCACCTCAAAATGGTGGGGTTCAAGGCCGAGACGTTCGTATCTGACGAAGAGCTGATTGCCCGGGCACAAGAGTCATTGGAGACGAACGGGCTCGATTTTGTGGTGGCAAATGACGTTGGCCATATTGGAATGGGCACTGAAGAGAACCGGGTCTTGATTGTGGGCCGAGAGGGTGTGAGATCTGAAGCGAAAGGAAAAAAGAAGGTCATCGCGAGAAGTGTAGTCGACGCTCTGGTGGAGGTTTTGAGCTGAAGGCCTCTGCACCTGCCCACATCACAGGATTCTTCGGAGCCAGACGTGATGCTGACCCGGTCAAGGCGGGGTCCATCGGTGCAGGCCTCAATTTGGATATATGTGCCACCACCGTGGTTTCGCTTGCAGAGGAAACAGAGGTATTCCTGAACGGCTTGAAATCAAAAGCGCCTGTCAGCATGAAAGTGATAGAACAACTGGCACCGGCAAATGTCAAAGTGGAAACTGAGCTGAAAATGCCGCTGGGCTCTGGATTCGGTGCCAGTGGCGCTGGTTCTCTGAGCTGCGCCTATGCACTCAACGCCCTATTCGACCTGGGACTGACCGCGAATGGGGCTGGCGAGGCGGCCCACGTAGCCGAGGTAATCTGTGGCGGAGGTCTCGGTGATGTGATCGCCCAGAATACGGGCGGCTTAGTCATAAGGCTAGGTCCGGGCGCACCTGGGGTCGGTTCCGTTGACAAAATACCTGTGCGTCCTCTCGAAGTTGACTGTTTGGTCAGAGGGCCACTCTCCACAGAAGAAGTACTCTCCGAGCCCCAAATAATGAGGGATATCAATCGCTCAGGGGAAAAAGCACTCAAAGAGCTGTTGCAGAGGCCTTCTTTGGATAATTTTATGAGGTTGTCCTGGCGGTTTGCCCAAGAGTCGGGCCTTGCCAGGGGTTGGATGTACGATGCAGTAGAGGCTGTGGAATCTTCAGGAGGTATGGCGAGCATGATTATGTTAGGTGATGCGGTTTTCGCCTTCAACGGTGCAGAAGCGTTATCGGAGTTTGGATCAGCGTTCTCAGCAAAGATTAGCCTTGGAGGTGCGAGGCTTGAGTGAAATGGTACCACAGTCTCATCCTCGATACGCATCTTTGAAGACCCGTGAAAAGATAGTGGAGGGTGTGGAAGGGGGCATAACCGGGTTCAACGGTCTCATTGCTCAAGGTAGAGGCGAGGCTTTGGACTACTTCATAGGAGAGAGGACCACTTCGGCAGGATATGATGCTGAACGGGCTGCTATAGCGATGCTCCTTTTAGCAGAGCAACCGGTCTTGAGCGTGAATGGAAATGTAGCCGCCTTAGTTCCAGAGGAAATGGTGGGGTTGGCCGAAAAGATCGATGCACCTTTAGAGGTCAACATATTCTACCGGACTGAAGAGCGAGTTCAGAAGATTGCTGACTTGCTAAGACGCTTTGGCGGTAAAAGGGTCTTCGGCGAAGATCCCGACACCCTCATTCCCGGACTTGACCACGCCAGAGCAAAGGCGACACGAGAAGGGATCTACAATGCTGATGTGGTTTTGGTCCCCTTAGAAGATGGCGACCGTTGCGAGGCTCTGGTCAAGATGGGAAAGAAGGTCATAACGGTAGACCTAAACCCGCTCTCCAGGACCGCGAGGTTCGCCACCATAACTATCGTGGACAACGTAGTTCGAGCGTTGCCGAATCTAGTTGAGTTGGCGGATGAGATGAAGGAGCTCTCGCGTGAAGAGCTGGAAGCCATCGTGGAAGGATATGACAATTTCGATGTCCTCCGACGGTCAGTTCAGGAGATGATCGGCTATCTAGAAGAGCAGTTCTAAGAGGGCTATAGTGTTTAATAGTGTTTAACGACGTCTTTCGGACAAATCTCTAACCCGTAAGAGTTTGAGATCCAGCCTACTCGTATCGTTAAACATCAGTTGAACATTGTAGGAGTTACGCAGTTGATAATTAAAACCAAGCACATAAGGGCCAATCAAGACGATTACGCTTTAGGCAGTTTGGTGCTCTATGATACTGTTTTCTTGTTCAACTGCGTAAGTCCTACACGATACAGCCATGAACTATAGATTTGACACTTAATGCAGCATACCAAAGAGATCATCTGCGGTAAGGCTGGTGGTTCCTTAGGTCTATATTGTCTTGTGCATAGGATAAGTATCAAACTTAGCGTTCATGGTTGTAGTATGATCTGATTGGTTCTCGACTATCTATCTGTTCCTTCTGGACAAATTCCCTGATACCCTCAAAATCTACAAAGTGCATCCCGGCCACTTCTCGGAGTTCTCTGGCGATGAAACCTTCTGTGGACAGCACGAGAACCCTCTTTCCACGGGCCCTGAGCAGCTTGAGGGGTCTTTCGAAATCGCCGTCGCCACTTACGAGCACGGCCATGTCGTAGTTCTCGATGGTGTTGAACATGTCGAGGACTATCTCGATGTCGAGATTGGCTTTTCGTATTATGCGACCATCGCTTTGAACGATGTTCTTGAGCTCTTTGGTGACGACCGAATATCCTATGCGGGTCAGTGCCGACAAGAAGGATTGTTGCCGCTCGTCTGGTGGCTGTTCTTCACCGACGTAATAAAAGGCGTCAACGATTTCCCCTTGAGTTTTGGACTCAATCCACTTCAGGAGCTTATACAGATCGATCCACCATTTGAGCGTATCTTTCTGCATGTAAAAGATATTTGCTCCATCAACGAATATTGATACTCTCATTTATTTATCTCTCCTCATTTTTCAAGCGCTGATGGGCATAACGCACTCGCGTTACCATAACCACCATAACTTTGTATTATTATACACATTGAAAACACACGTAAGAATAGATATAGTTTTCCACATTATAGCGTTTAACCCAAATACTGCCGCCGTGTCCAATATGATTTAATAATTTCCCATTAGTATAACTTCTGGCGGTTTGAGGGCGAGTTATTGCCCTCATTGTAATCCAATTTGCCTTTCAAGGACAAAGCACGAAATTTGGGTTTAACGATACCTTTCGGACAATTCTCAAGCTCGTAATAGTTTGGAGTTCGGCCTATTCGTACCGTCAAACGCCGTTCTAGCGAAAAACAACCCCTTAATTCGAATCATTCGGCCAAAAGCCCTTGATATATCAGATTTTTGATCGATCGTATCCTCTTTAGAGTGGGTCCGATTCAAAACTCGGGCCCTGTCCGCCCAACGAGCATCTGCTCGACCCAGTCCCAATCGTGGTCGTAGATGTGGGCCGAAATGCTCAAGGTAACGATGGACCCCGGATTCGCGCCCACTCTCTTGGAGACGTAGTCGAGGAGACTGGTAAGTCCGTAGAGATTTGCAGGATAAGCTCCTGCAAAGTCGTGGCTCCTGAAAAGTGCGGTGAGATAGAGCTTATCGTTGCGGATCTTGAAGTCATCTACGATCATGCAGGGGATCTCGTTTTTGGCCGTATCTATCGGAGGAATCCAGGTGACTGCGGTGGCCCTCCTGGTGTTGGGATTTGTTGCCAACCTCGCCACCACGTAATCTATCTGATCCAGGGGCTCTTCACCAGGCGCTGCCCAACTCCGCAACCTCTCGCCGTATGTATACTCAAACCCTGGGTTATCGCCGGTTATGAGCTGCTGGGCGTACTCTTCCAGACGGTTCTCATTCCAGGAGTATTCCTCAGGTATCATGTCCTCGCAAGGATTTTCCACCACCACCTGGAGATCTACGATCTCTCGCGTCCTCGTGCCTCTTTCGTCTGTGATATCTTCGCCTTGTCTCCAGATTAGATTGAGTCCCCGATGCCAAGCTTCTGGTATCGTTTTTGCCCTGACGAACCTGCCAGCCCTCATGATTGGAGAAAGAAAGGGCATAGTAAAAATAAGTTGAGGGCGAAACCCCTCTGCTAATCAGATTTGACCGTCTTTGAAAGAGTTTGATGCCAAAAGCTGTCAACGAAAGTGACCGGAAGAAACGCCCTCGCAATGATTCTCGAAGGGAGCCTGTGATATAGCATGTCGTTTTCTTTGGGGAGAGGGTGATTCTGATCATGGTGGATTTTGAGTGGGAGCTTGTCGATGCGTTGAACCGGTTCTTTGAGGTCGAGGGCGTCAGAGCCATAGCTTACAGGCTTAAACAGAGCCGATACACACCTCAAGTGGTGGACCTTCTGGTGGACTCGCCCCACCCTGAGTACTACATGGCCATCGAGTGCAAGAGCGTGGACGCCAGAAAGGCCAAGACTCTTTACTTCACCCAACATTTTTCCGTTGCAGGAGGCGCCCACCAGATCGACCGAGCGGACCAATTCCTACTCAAATCGGGCCGAAGGGGTCTTTTGGCGGTCGAACTTCGGCGGGGTCCAGGAAGGCCCAAGGCGGCGCACTTCGTCTCTTGGGAAGAGGTCCTCCAAAGATTCAGGTCAAAAGAGGCGGGTCTTCCCGTGGAACGAATCGAGACCTTTCCAGTCGTGAAGAGACGCGGCGGTTGTTATCTGCTGAGCGAAGAGAACCTGGCTGAAATCTAATTGGTCCTTGCCAGCAGTGCCCGAATGGCGTTTTACGATAAACACAGCAGAATGCCCGTGACTTTAGTCATGGGATGAATGCGTACCAACAATCGGCATCAGGCTTGGGCAGATATCGTTTAATACAGTGGATGCTTGAAAGGTATCAGATGATTAA
>Ga0272443_10001467_pt1 | contig 34196 bp, 50 predicted proteins | sample SSMAcet12_FD_193581 | JGI IMG/M metagenome (GOLD analysis project Ga0272443, IMG submission 193581) | Marine sediment archaeal communities from Little Sippewissett salt marsh, Falmouth, MA, United States - SSM-Acet-12 | ecosystem: Environmental > Aquatic > Marine > Wetlands > Sediment ... | reverse complement strand
TGACAGGAGTTGATGATTCAGATACATTAGCCATTGTTCGTAGCATGAGAACATTCCCCTGTAGCTCAGTCGGTAGAGCAGGTGGCTGTTAACCACCTTGTCGGCGGTTCGAGTCCGTCCGGGGGAGTCCTAAAACAAGAGGTAATTACTTTAATGTAAAGTAGTTGCCTCTTTTTTATATGCGAAAAAGGTCACCAAAACGGTATACAAAAACTCTTTACATGGACATTTTTAGCTGTATACTAAAAGCATGAAAAACCCGTACCGATTCACTTACAAGAAAGACAAGGGCGTTTATTATGTAACGTTCCGGCACATCCCCGGGAGATGGTTCAGTACAAGATCTGCTGACATGCCCGGAGCTGTCAGGTTTGCCGAGGATGAGCTTCGCCGGGGTGGACTGCTGAACGATACTAGGATCCCGACGATGAGCGCCTTCGCGAAGGAGATCTTCACTGAGAAGGATCCTTACGGAGTGATACGAAGATCAGAAGCCAGACATCAGGGGTACTCTGAGGCGTACTGGGATCAGCACCAGGGGAGGGTCGAAAACCACATCATTCCCCAGTTCGGATCTCACCTCATCGACTCTATCACCGATGTCGCCATCGAAGACTGGATCCTGTCTCTCAGGAGCACGAAAGGGAAGAGGCCACCTCTATCAGATGATTCGAAGAACAAGGTGCTTATCTGTTTCCGGATGATCATGCACGAGGCGAAGAGGCAGGGGCACATAGAAATCAACCCGGCCGACAATGTCAGGATGATCAATGCCAGGAACAAGCCGAGGCGTGAGATCACGAAAGGTGAGCTTGCCCTACTCTTCCCGCCTGATTACGACGAGCTTATGCGGATCTGGCTGTCTAAGATGTGGGCCGGTTATTTCCTCATACTCCGGGACACCGGGTTCCGGCCGGGGGAAGTTGCTGGCATCCAGAAGCGGAACTACTTCCCGGATCTTCACGGAATCTACACTGAGCAGTCTGTGAGCTTTCGGACAAGGCAGATCAAGGATTCTATCAAGACATCGAAGAGCGGTCAGAAGTACAAGACAGGGATCCTCACAGATCAAACGTGCAGGATCCTCAATGATCTATCTGCAGATATGTCAGACAATCAGTTTCTCTTCATGGTCGGTTCCAGGCTGATTTCTCCGGACATCGCGAACAAGCATCTCAAGGGAGCTGCGAGACGTGCGCATGTGGATCTTGACGGAAGAACTCAGTATAGCTTCCGGCATGCCTTTGAAACCACTTTGGCCGGGCGGGTTGAAAACAAGGTTCTCCTGGAGCTTATGGCTCACACGACGTTTCACCCGGAGTATGACCACCGAACCCCGGAGCACGTGCTTAAGCAGCTTCAGCCGGTGAGAGAGATCCTTGAGGATGTGAGAGACTAAAGGTTTTCATGCAGGAATATCGTGAAAGATGTATTTTGCTGTGAGCATTTCCCAGGGAATTGCACCCGCACTAAAGATTCCATTTTGATTTTGTAGGTTTAGTGAACTTTACAGATCTGCATGAAACTGTGATTTACTTGACGATAACTTTGTAAAATCAATGAATAATTATTCTGATGTGCCTTGTCAATTCGCGTTCGAATTATTCCACCCCTCCACACCTGAGGGGTGGGTCTTATTCTCCTGCGAAGATCTTCCGGATCTCTGCAAGATACTTCTTCAGCGCATCGTATGCATCCTGCCATGCGTACATACCAAATTCATACTGAATGCCGTTGTGAAGAATGTCAGCATCGGTCTGAGGCTCTGCGATCAGATCAGGCGGGATCCTCGGTGGCTCGAACGCATCAAGGGTCGGTAGGATGTACTGAGGCGGCTCAGTCGCTGTCGTCGAGCACCCCGTTGTAACGAGAGTGAGTGCGATCATACTGAGCAGCAGCCAGCTTCTTGAGTTCCGGCGATAGTTCATGCGTTTCCTCCTGGGGGATCTCCTCGATCTCCTTCTCGACCTCTTCCTTCTCCCGGGAGAGATCCTTCTGCTTCCCGGCCAGCTCGTCCTTCACCTCATTCGCCTGCGCCTGTACGGCCGTGACGACGGTGAGACGCTGGACTTCCTGCTGGGCTTCTTCCTTTTCCTTGGTTTCTTTCTTCGTCTTGCCTTTCTGCAGGCCGAACAGTGCGCCGAGAATGAGGACTAATCCTCCGAGTACAGCATAGATAATGTCAGACATCGGTCTTTGCTTCCTTCACCTTCTTGACCGCTGAGTTTGCTCCGATCGATGCGATCAGCGAGATATAGAGCGGAGAGTAGGCCTTCAGAAAGTCGATGTACCCCGGCATCCCGAAGGTCGAGACGAAGCTCCCTACAGCCCCTACGATGAACATCACGACAAGCAGAGTGATCGTCACGATCTTTGCTGTTCCTTTCTTCTGTTCCATTAGATTCCTCCTACAAGTGTCAGCCCGAACAGGGCGAGAGATGTCAGGATCCCGATAAGATCTGCAGCGATGTCGGTCCAGTCAAAGCCGGTTGTCTTAATGTCGTGGATCTCCTTCCATACTCCAATCGTAAGCGTGAGAAGCACCGCCGGGATGATCCACCAGCGGATCCACTGGGCGACGATCAGCAGAAGAGCGGAAGCAATAAAGCAGACGAAGAAGTGCTTCACGTGGTCAGGTCTCGGCTGTTTCATTTCTCACCGCCTGTATCTCGTCCTGAATCTCCTGTGGAAGAGACTCAAGCAGAATCTCCCCCTTCCCAATTCGTGCTATCAGCACTTTGATATACGCCTTATCCATCATACTGCCTCCAATGTCGTAGCTAGAACACCGCTCGCCACGGTATCTACTTTCCGGTATAACGCACCTGTCACGGTATCCTTGAGAATTACTGCACTGTTGTAATATTCCGCTGTCATCTCACCCATCGGTGATGCCTGAGCATATCTGTAGTCAAAGGTCACAATGTCATCTTTAGACAAGTCGGGATGGGTGAAGCTGAGTCCGTCTCCTGTGATAACCGCTGTAGAGATATCAAGGTCGGTGAACACGCCATTTGCATACACGCTGATTCTCTCGAAGGACTCAATAGGATAGTCGCTGTTGAGAATTGTGATACCTGAATCGTACACCCCTGCATCGGGTACAACAGGGTCGTTGAACACTGAGCCGTTTGCGTATGCGGTGGGGATGCCTGAGACTTCAACGTCGGTGTAGTATGGTTCGGCAAGCTGGTAGTAAATTTCGGAAAGTGAATAATCTGTAAAGATATTAGCTTTTGCATCAGCCAAATCCGTATATGTGCCTGTGGGAACTGCGAGAAAGACTTTGCCAGAACTGTTTATATAATGGCGAAGAGTAGTGATGGATATTGTTGACCTGTTATTGTAGGGGAATTCTATTGCTACATCAATATATGCTTTGCCAACATTTGCAGAGCCACCAACATCTGAAACGTTTAATCCAGATAATGACAGCTCCATATAATCGATTCCCCACCCAGCACCAGAACCGTCATTGTATGAAAGAATATCACTCGCCTCAAGTACTTTCCTTTCTACATTATGCTTATGCTTCCACGCTCCATTGATATAGACGAGCTTGTCCTCGATGGATGGAACACTGAGGAAATCGTCAGCAGACTTGTAGAACACATCGTTGTGTTCGTGAGGGATGAAGTCGAGAGCGGAGGAGCCGATGTTGAGTTGTGCATTTACAGTTCTTGTCAATGAGGAAGTTGAATCACCAAGTAAAAGCATAATGGCTATTTCATCACAGTCAATATCAGCTGAAGGGAAAATAGTAATTTCTTTTGATGTGGTGTTTGCGCTATTTAACCAACAACCTAATCCCGAGCTATAAAAATATCCACTAGAAAAAGGTGTAATATTTGCTGATACATCAACACCGTTTTTATAGAATCTGAAAGCCCATCTCCAAGATGTGGCGTTGTCAACTGACACACAAGAAAATCTATACGTCTTGTAAGGTGCAATATTTGTGTATATAGCAATATCGTTTGACCACGTTGAACCCCACGATATTTCATTGTTCAACAAATTCGCATTCACAAACCTGAACCGACCGTAGCCAGCGACACTCTTCAAACCATCAAAGTAGTAAGGTGTGGTTCTCATCATCTTCTCTGCTGTGATAGTCGCAAGTGCAGTGGATGAGTATGATTGAGTGAGGTTGAATACTCTAATACCGAAAGTCTTGTCTACATAGTAGATTCCTGTCGTATCAGAGTTAAAGCCTAAGTTTGTATCCGTTGCCGTTCCTTTTATTGCAATTATTTCATAATTCCCAGAACCACTATGGTATGTCTTATTAATAGTAGTTCCAAAATACAGCCCTGCCATAGATGTTTTGACTCTCACCATTGCAAAGAATGTATCACCAATCGTCATGATGTTATCTACAAGGTAATCTCCTGAAGCATTTGTTACTGTAACTTCGTATTCATCGCCATTATCAACAATAGAGTGGTAGGCTTTTCCAGACCATTCGGTTAAATTCTGTTCTGCAATATTACCAAGCGTCTTACCTGCTATCTGCAATCCAAGTCTTCCGTTGATAGCGTTCGCAGGGAGAGAGACAGCACCGTTGCCTGTTTCTTCGCCTGTCTCAGAGTTCAGAGCATTGGCAGTATCGAGAGAGTGCTTGAGTCCATTGTTCTCTTCACGGAGTTGGGCGATTTCGATGTTTGCGGAGTCGAGTGAGGTTTGGATTGCAGTATCCGCGTCAGCTCTTGCAGCAGCTTCCTCAGCAATCGCGACGGCATTTCCGTACACAGTCTCAGTAGTCCGTTCTGCTCCGGCCAGATCGTCAATATAGCTCTGAATGAGATCCTGAAGAACCGTCAGCTCCACCCAGTTACCGAGTGTGGTAGCCGGGGCTGTGGCGAGTATGTAGATCATGTTCTCATCTGTCCTGATCGCCATATCACCCTGCTCAGCACCACATGCGAGCATCTCAGCTTCCGAGGCCACGGTGTACACGTCGACCAGAGCGAGAGCAGGGATCTGCGAAGCCGTGACCTTCCCGGAAGAATCGAGAGTGGCGATCCCGTTGGCCATGCCTTCACTGGCGACGATCGCATCGATGAGATCTTTCAGGGCTTTCCCCTGGCGAGCGTCTAGGACCTTGCCCGCCGTGGTAGTAGTGAGGACGTTGGCCACATTGGCCACCTCGACCAACAGGGCACGAAGAGCGTCAAGGCTCATCCATCGATGTTTTGCTCCGGATCCGATCGCACCGGACTCAGAGCCTGATGCTGCCTGTGTGAGAAAATTCCTGGTCCACTCCCATGTTGCCACTGGGTCATGCCCGTTTATTGCTGAATCTGGCATCTCTATTTCCTCCTGAAGAATCCAGAGCTCGTCGAGTCCATGAGGAACTCGTCGATCTTTCTTTCTTGTTCTATGCTCTCACCGTTGATTGACTGCTCGCGCAGTGCTTTGAATATGATCTTGATACTTTTCAAGTTGATCTCTGTTGCCTTTGCGACGCGATCAAGAGCGCGCTTCTGCCCCCCGAATCTAGCCATAACGTGCGGTGCCAGCCCAAAGGCTCCTGTGATGATCGCGACAATGACGATATCGCTCACTTGCTTACCCCCGTCTCAATAGTTATTTCTTCATATCCTTGTATCTCATACTCCGTCTCATTACAGAGTATCGTGATCTCGTATACGTTCGGATTGTAGACAGTCACAGGAGGGTAGCAAGTCGCTGAAAGCATGAGCTCTCCACCTATCGAGAATATGCTGTCAGATGTCACCTTCACTGCATCATCGACCCAAGGATCGTAGTCGTAGGCGCAGCTGACCAGGAGAAACAAGATTGTTGTTATGATGATTTTTTTCATGCAATAACCACCTTTTCTGTCTGCAGAAAGTAGAAAACGTCATTTGTGTTGAAAGATGTATCGAAGTAAAGGCCGAGCCCTTCGATAAAATAATTGAATCCGCTGTTGTATAAGGACATCCCGATCGTAATTTCAATCACATCACCGTATACATACGAAACATCGTATGTGTAGGTGACGGGAGAGGAAGGCAACGTCCCGTGAGTTATCGTGGTAGTATGAACTGTTGTCCCGTTCTTCTTGACTCTGAATACCAGGTCAGCATAATGAGAGCCGTCTTCAGTGACTTTCGTAATGGTTACCTTGCATCTAGCAGATCCGGAACAGATCGCCGTCATGGTGACCTTGTCGCTGGTATCTAATCCGCTGTCGAATGTAATAGAATCGGCGATGTAGCGGGCGACATTTCCAGCCACGAAGGCATTCTCATTCATTTCAATGATATTTGCAGAAAGCGCCCCGGTAAGGTCTGCATCTACCGCTTTGAGTTTCCCATCGGAACCGATTACAGTCTTGTCTTCCGGCGTGTGGATTTTCCCGTCGGCCGGGTCATACCAGAAACTGTTACCGAAGTAGATCTTCCCGGTTGCAATATCAACCTTAAAAAGTAACTGGTCGTCGTACATCACATCAAATACCGGATTGTCAGCACCGGTGAGATCCTCGTCGCTCATTGCCCGGAATCGGAAACCGGAGCTTGCAGTTCCATCTCCGGGCCCGGCCGTGATGTTCTGTGCAAGGAGAGTCTTCACCATCGCATCGATGGCCACGAGCTTCTTGATCACCGCGTTTGCCATGACCAGTGATGCGACATCTACTTCCAGATCTGCGAAGTCGGCCATCAGGCTCATAGCTTTCGCCTTGTCTGTGCTCAGGATCCATGCGGTTCCGTTGTATTCCCAGATCTCGCCCTTGGTGTAAGTCGTAGCCCCTTCTGTGAAAGTGGTCCCTACGAGGAAATAGTCTCCGGAAGCGATAGGCTGTCCTGATACGCTGGTAGGCAGGGCTGTCACGGTTCCGAGGTTCTCCGGAACGATCGTTCCCCATACCCGCTGAACCCCGATCGATGCAGAGTAGGTCACCCCCTCGATAGTCGCAGTGATCGTGATCGTCAGGCTGTCCAGAGAGACCGTAGAGCAATCCAATGTTTTGGAGTAGTCATCACCTGCAACGTCGGCCAAAGTCCCGTTAGAGATTGCCCAGTTCACGGATGCGGGCAAGATGTTCGAGAGTACTGCGGTGAACTTCAGGCTCGCTGTCTGCAGTACACCCCGTCCACTCATGCTGATCGTCGTTCCCAGGGGAGCGCTGAGTTGCAAGGCGTAGGCGTTGAGTCCTGAATCCTTGACCGGGGTTGTCCACTCGGTCGGCCATGTCGATGGGGGAGTGTAGTACCCGATAACGTACCAGACGTACTGACCCTCTCCGGGAGTCGGCCGGGAGAGCGACCAGTCAGCTCCGGTGCCGAGTGTCTGTGTATCATCTGCCACGCCTCCGGTATCGTCAGCGACGCGCGTTCCTGTGTCGAAGGGGGCGTCTGCATCTCCGAGCGCGTAAAGGCGGACCGGGATAGGGGATTTCCCGTCCTGAGCTCTGCCCTGACCACTCACGCGGATCCTGGTGCCGACGGAGACAGTGATGACCCTGTAAGCGACTGCTTCGTACTCATACACGTCAGAGAGATCGTTCTTGTCTGTGACAGTTCGGATAAGAATGTCATACGGGATCTCGGCGATAGAGATGAGCGTATTCGGAGCAATGAACAGGGAGGATTCGAAAGCGATCGGAGTCTTCTCGGCGTTCACCTCCATACGGTAGCGCCTGATGAAGTCCTCGGCCGTTGCTTTGTCAGGCATGTAGATTCCGTCAAGATCTTCTGTTTCGGTAGCGTCCGTGTCATTATCCTCGTAGATGTTTGACCAGTTCCGGTAGTAAGCGGTCCCGGCAATCACACGGATGTTCCGGAGAGAGACTTCTTCCGTAAGATTGTTGTAGAGCTGAACTGTGGCCCCTGTAGGCGTTAGTTCGATTTCTGATACTGAAATGTATGCCGGAACCGTAGAGACGCCTCCTGTGGGGTCAGCTTTGCGTGTGTGCACATCCAGGCGAGGATTCTCTGCATAAACGAACTCGGTGTTATCAGTCTCGCGAGCCGGCTCATATTCTGCATCGAGCTCAGCAGGATCTTCTTCATCCAACGGATAGTAATCACCCGCATCGAGTACTTCCATCTGAGTCGGCGTCCCGTCTGTGTTCCTGTCCTCGTTCAATTCATAGACAACCTCTTCGCTGTATTCCTCGACCTTCGGGAACCTGACGACTGCCTTCTTCTCAATGATGTACGGTTCCTGTGAGATGGAAGGATCCTCGACAAGGTTTCTGATATCGACGATCTGATCTACTACCCGGGCATCCTTGTACGGCTCTATGACTACTATCGAGAACAGATCCATGTAGTAGGCATATCCATTCTGGTAGAGCACGTCTGTGAGGTATTCCTGGATCTTCTTGCCTTTCTCAAGGAGTACGATCGAGAGCGTCTTTGTGTTGCTGATCGCGGTAGAAGAGGTCACGCTAGACAGCAGAGAAGGAAGATCCCCGGGAAGATTGTTGATCATGAGGCTGAACAGGATGTGAACAAGAGAGTTCGAAGTGTCTGTCGGGTCACAGATCTTCACATCTGTGTAGACGGTATCTTCCGGAACGATGGCCTTTTCAAACTGGGAAGAGTACGGCTTGAACTTCAGCGAGGCATAGACCACATCCGTGTTCATCTGCATCTCGACGTCAGCATCGTTGTAGGAGATCCCTTCAAAAATCGTCACCTCGTCTTTCTGGATAAGCACCTGTTTCTGTGAGGTGTGCAGGAGCGCAGCCGCTTCAAGTGATTCCATATGGATACTCAGAGAGACAGACCCCATATCGATCGCTTCAGACAGTGACCCGAATCCTTTACGGATCGGGATCTTGTTTTCTGCCACTGCGTGGGTGATGTCCTGCCATGAGGTTGTAGCCGAGAGTTCTTTCATGAAGATTGTGTAGGTCACCATTTCTTGAGAACCCCCTCATGTTGCAGTGTCTTGATATTGCGGTAGATCGCCCGGCCGACTGCTTCCTCGTTGAGTCCGTAGATCTGCGATCCTGAGAGATTTACCTGGATAACTGTGCCGGATCCTGACTGCAGAGATCCGAGCATTTCAGAGATTCTGGAATACTCGGTAAGTTGAGTAGCAATACTTATCTGATCAGCGAAATCGAGTATCAGTTCCCCGGGGTTCACGCCGGCAATATGCTTGTCTCCGGTGGAAGGAACACCGGCTATCTGTGGAACGATACCACCTTCTGCGTAGGATCCTGCGTAACCCTGAATCACTCCGGAAGCGGTGTATGCTGCAATAGCTCCTGCAGCTGCAAGAGCAGCTCCTCCCCAGTTAAACCCGAGAGCGGCAGCAACAGCACGTGCAGCAAGCTCGGCACCAAGACCTTCGAGCACGTCTGCAAGTGCAAGAAGAGCTGTCTTGCCCATAGCCTTGAAGGCCTCTTCACCAGATTCGACAGCATCCTTCTCATCTTCAAGAGATGCAATTGTTTCCTCTATTCCGCTTACGATTCTTTTTTGCTTTTCAAGTTTGTCTTTTGCAGCATCTATAGCATCCGCATCACCGGAAAGAACAGCTTCATTATATTCTTCCTGCGCATCCAGCAGGTCGTTATTTGCAAATTTTAATTCATCCTCAGCACTTGATATGGATCCTTCAAGATCTTTAACCTTCTTACCCATCATACCGAGTTCCTGTCCGAGTGACTGAAATGCACTTCCGAAAGCATCGTACATGGTGCGTGCAGACTGAGCGAAGTAATTTTCCCAGGAGGAAGCCTCGTCCTTCAGATCCTCGGAGAATTTCTCGAGACTGTCTTCCATGTCTTCAAACGGATCATCTTTGCCCATATTATCAAACGCTCTTTGTCGTGCTTCGTCTGCTGCGATGAGAGCGTTCTGAGCTTCCCACTGAGCAAGAGTGAGTCTATTCGTAGCTTCTGTCTCATCATCAGTGGCATTGGTAGCGGCTTCTGATGACTTTGCCTCTATTTTTGTCATCTCAGCAAGTTTCTTTTTTGCGAGTGCTAGATATTCAGCATTGTATGCTGCGGATTTTCCGTACTTGCCCCAGCTTTCTACATAGTAAATTTCTTCCTTGAGAGCATCGGCTGAATCCCATGTGACCTGCTCGAAATCTTTCTGTGCAGTGGTGCGGTCTTTGATAGCAGTCACACCGCTCATAATCTTTTCTTCGAGCTCAGGATATGCATCGATGAGTAGCTGAACAGATTCATCTTCCGCCAAATAGGCCTGGGCGATCGCCTCGATGAATGCCTTCTCGTTGACCTGCGCTTCTTTTATCGAAGCAGATCCTAAGATATAATCTTCCCTCACTCCGTTCATGTTCATCAGTGCAATAGTGAGGTCCCTAGCATCCTCAATATTCGACCCGAAAAGATCATTCTTTCCAGCCGCATCAAGGTTGATGAGTTCCGATCTTGTTATGTGATATTTATTCGCCAGCTCATCGACGACCCTGCTTCCTTCCTCGAATATTCTTCTGTTTTCATCGAAGGAGTCATTCATCTTTGATAGAGCTCTTTGGGAATCGGCGTACTTTTTCGTGAGGTCTGCAAGAGCAAGATCCCGAGCAGCTCGTGCCTGCTCCCGGAGGGACTCAGAAACTATGTCAGACTTGCCCTGTGTGTTGTCGAGTACCTGGTTGTAGTTACCCTGAGCGATCGACAGATTCTCATATGCCCCTTTGAGCTCAGACGATGCGGTAGTGACTCCGCTCATTCTGTTGATCGCATCTGCAAGGTTCTTTGTGGTGTTGGTGAGTGTTGGAAGGAACCTTTTGCCGATGACAGTTCCGGCATTCCCGATCGCGACGGAAAGCCTGTCTGCCTGCGCCGAGAAAGTGTTCATCATCTTATTGTATGCCTCTGTGACGACATCACTTTCCGTGCTCATGTCGTCGAGGTAGGAGTTGTATTCCTTCACGCCCTTAGAAGCAATTGCAAGAGCACCCTTTCCCGCATCGATAGATGAGAACATATCAACCATAGACAGATTGTTTTCGTCTGCATACGTCTTCACCATGTTCAGGATCTCTCCGACATTAAACCCTTCGTCAATGAGCTCAGAAAAAGACTTCCTTCCGTGTCCTGCTGCCTCGGAAGCGTCCATAAGATTCTTGCTTGCGATCGTCCCGCTCTTGCCGAGCTCGGCGATCATCTGGTTGATCTGAGTAACTGCCTGCGCTGCGGGCGTTCCATTCTTTGTGAGGATGGCGATCTGAGTCCCGACTTCTTCGAACTTAATTCCGAAAGCTGCTGCCGTAGGAGTAACCTGAGCTAATACCCCGCCGAGCTCTCCGACTGTTGTAATGCCCTTGTTCTGGGTCTGCATGAGAACCTTGTGGATTCTGTCAGTTTCCTCTACACCGAGCTTATAGGCGTTCAGTACTTTTGCCGTTGCGGTAACCGTTGTGTCGATGTCAGCGAAACCAGCTTTCGCTAGGCGTGCATTCTTCTCCATGTAGGCAGTAGATTCTGCCATGTCCTCGGTGACCTCCACGCCGGCTGAAAGAGCGTTGTAAAGAGAAGATCCGATGCCATCAGCTGCAAGACCGCTAGCTGATGAGAGTGCCAGCATGCTTCTGTTCAAAATCGATGTGTTTACGTCCACATCACCAAACAAAGTTGACGTCTTCGCCATTGCTGTATCGAGAGCTGATGTTCCGGAGATTACCTGCTTGATCCCGCTGGTCACGAGCGTGGCGATCGCTGCGGTCCCGATGATCTTCTTTATTCTCCCGATCGATTTCTGAGTAACGCCCTCGAGGCCACGTACCCCGGATTCGAACTCCTTCGTATCCAGCTTGGTGTTGATGATTACCTGTCCGTCATATCCTGGCATATTACCCTCACAATCCCAGCTCGTTGAACTGACGCTGTACGTCATCTTTTCGTTGGGTAGTTGTTCTCGTGTCCTTCAGAGCGACAGCCTTTTTCAGCTCACGCTTTCTTCTCTTCTCATCGGCGGAGTCTTTCGGATTGATCGTCATCGACCTGATCCTGATCACTTCCATGATTCTCGTGTCATGTGGAAGGCCATGAAACAGTGCAAGGAAGTGCCACCAGTGGAGTGAAACGACTTCGCTGTACTGCATGCTATATGTCTGTTGGAAAGCTGAGATGATCAGGTCTGCATCCTGTATGTAGTCCATGACCTTCTCTGAAGGTCTGGCCGACTTTTTTGATTCGCCCGGTCCTTGAATGAATTTCACAGCAGCCTTGAAGCCTTCTATTGAGACAGGGACTCCGAATCGCTTGCAGACATACTGCAGCTTGATAACATCAGGATCTCCTGAAGAGATCCTCGCGCTACAGTCGATCGCTGTTGATGCCCGAGTGTCGATCTTGATCTGATTTCCCCCGACATCGATGTACTCTGGAAGCGCATCGGTCAGGATGCACCATCCGCCCATCCCTACAGCTTCCCTTCCGTCGATGTGGCGAGCCGAACGTACTCCGTGTAGGCTGAGATGATCTGGACAGCAAGTGCTTCCCAGGCATCCAGAGAAACAAGCCGAGCAATCTTCCTGAAGTGTTCATCCCACTCTTCTTCGCCGATCGCGAACTTCACGACTCCCTGGAACTCTTCGATCATGTCAGAGATAAGCTCGAGGGCATTTGCGCCCCTTATCGAATCTGATGCAGTCTCATCCTCAGCGTTCTGCTCGAGTTTCGCCTTGATCGCATCGAAGTTCCTAAACGCCTCAACAGCCTTTCGATACCCTTCGAGGTCTGTCCTGGGAAACAGGATCTCTACCTTTGCTCCGTCTATACTCAGTGAAAGAGTTGCCTGGTTCGTTGTTGAGATCCCGACAGTTTTTTCGTTTGCCATATTATTCCCTTATGAAGTGAACCGGGGTGTTACCCCCGGCTGTCTGTTGTCATCGCTGATTATTCAGCCTCGGTGAACGCGCTGGTCGTCTCGTTGAACGTCCCTTCTACCGGATCTCCGTTCACGTGAATCGACACGTCCATATCAGCAGCGCCACCGCCGACGATCGAACCTTCGTTGTTCACGATCACCGTCACACTGTACTTGCGCGCAGGCTTTGCGGTCACAAGCTCGGTACTGTAGTGGTCAACGATCACGATGTCGGTCACAAGGTCAGTTCCGATCTTCTCGGCAAGCCCGGCGATGAAGTCGTTCGCATCGTCGCCCACATAGCGCTCCATGGCCAATGCAAACTGCTTCGCGGTGCCAAGGACTTTCGTTGTGGGGTTCTGATGGTTCACATAGTGCTTGGTGTCGGTGATAGGGTTGTTGGCAGGAGTAATCCCGGTCACCCCTTCACCTACGCGCACATACGATGCAGTAGTGCTGGGTGTCTTGTTGATGAACATCCACTTGTCAGTGTTTGTAAGTTGGGCCATTTTCAAGCCTCCTCTCTGTATTCGATAGAGATGTTCAGGACGTAACTCACGCGCCCTGATTCATTTCGCGACACGATAGTCGGCATCGTAACCTGCGTTGCACCAACAATCGTCCTTGTTCCCGATAGTGTGAATCTGTTCATCCCTTCGAAAAGGGCACCGATCGCTTCCAGCCATTCGACTGCCTGCAGGTTCTGAGCATCTGAGGCTGTCTCGGTCGTGATTGCCAGGACATCGAATGAAGCCTTCCTCACTTTGGTGCCGTTGATGTACTCCTTGAGCGTTTTCGGTGTGCCGTTCATGGCCACCGAAATACTGTCTCCGGATTCTTCAAGACGATCCATGCGAACGGTAGTGGGGATACCGAGCTCCGTGCGGTTGTTCACGATCAGCATGACCAGGTCATACACAAGTGCACTCACGCGTTACCCCCTCGCAGTATCGCCTCGACACCTTTCGTCCAGGCTGGCATGTGAGACGCCTTCGCCCTGTCCGTCCATCTTGCCCCTGCCTGCGGGTGATAGGTCTGGGTGAAATCAAAGTAGTCACCATAGAACTGTCGTCTCGCGTATGGCTGGACGTAGATGATACGACCGGGCTCTTCGATCAGCGCAGTGTTCGCGAGGATCCCCTGCAGAAACGGCACGAACGGCCGTGACTGTCTGAGAACCTCGTTGTCCAGGAACCTCTGTGCCTCTTCGGTCCTTCGGCCGTACCTTGCCAAGATCTCACGATTGTTGATGAGTACTTTGATGTCAAAGAATTTGTCGTCAGACAAGGCTCACCTCCATGTGATGATTCCGGCTCATGGCCTTCAGGATCTTTACTCCCTTCACTGTCCACACACGCACGTCTGTCGGCTGTGTTGTGTGTGAACCCTCTGCCAGCTTATCGCCGACTGTAATCGTGGGAAGCGTCAGGGAGCCGTCAGCGCGACTTATCGTGTGAAACAGGAAAAGTATCGCCTGACGTGCGGAAGTTTCCCCATGCGCGTCCACAGTGCGGTCTCCGGAACTCTGACTGAATCTCACGCGGGTGAGCACGACAGCAGAACCGCCTGAAGTTTCAAACGGATCGTCATGATCTACGGTCGCCTGACCGAAGAGCGTGAATGTGTCGCATAGCGCCTGCGGTGATACCATCAGCCTATCCTCCTCCCGAGAGCGATGACAGGAGCAAGCACAGAATGGATGTGCGGTGCTACCGCAAGACCATTGACTGTCTGTCGGCTGGAGGCCTTCCTCGAGTAGGAATAATTCCCGATCGATTCGCTTCCTTCCGGGGATGCTCCGTCATTCTCCCAGGCATCGAGAGATCCGAATGTTCGCTGGATGAACTCCATCTGGTACATGACCGCCTTCTTCACGAGAGCATAAAGCGTGTCACCCTCGACGAGAGAGTATCTGGCGACGGCTCGGAAGGTCAGAGCATCGACAATGTCTGATGCCCTTTCCGCCATCGGCGAGAACTCAGCTTCGGCTATGGTGGTTGAACTCATGCTGTTGTAATAGGTCTGGTCTATGTACGCCATCGGTTACCCCTTCTTCTTCGTTTCCTTCGGCAGGACGTGGAGATCTTTCGTGATCTTGTAGGTCTTCTCATCGCATTCACCTACAAGTTCGTACCCCTCGTCGATTGCCTGCTGTGCGCCTTTCACGTCTGACCGCGCAACAAAGTCGAAGTCAGACTTCTTCAGCAGAAACATTAGGAGTAGATATCTCCTGACGCGAGCAGCTTCTCGTAGGAAGTTGCGATCAGTCCGGTGGTCGTGTTGTATGCGACAACCGTGAGATACTTGCCAGCGGTAGCGGCTGCGATGTCGGCCCCACTGGTGTAGTCCGAAGAGGACAGATCTTCCAGCTCCGAGATGTGCACGTCCTTCAGCGCAGTCCCGCCGATTGAAGCGTCGGTGAGCGCATAGCGGAGAGCGTTCCCGGTTCCTGCAGTTGCTGTTGCCTTGGTTCCTGCGGCTGCTCCTGCAGCTACAGTCACAGACAGAGCGCTTGTTCCAGGCTGGAAGCTGATCCGCATGGAAGTGATCTTCTCAGACATCACGATCAGCGTGTGGTAAAGCCGGAGCTGGATAAGCCATCCGCTGTATTTGATGTTGTTGGGAGGATCGAAGACTTTGACGTCATCACCTTTGATGACACCCTTGAGCGATCCGCGGGGTGCGATGATCCAGTTGATCCGGCCTGCGGTTGCAGCCGCTGCGAACCCGAATGAAGATTCACCGCTGTTGAACGTGTACGCGGTTCTCATACGCAGAGAAGGAACGGGGATAATCGGCATGTCATCGATGCCTTTGACCTTGGTCATTACACCGTTGACGTTTGTTTCAAGGACCTGAAGCTGCTTCGAGAGTTCGGAACTCTGGGTGAGTACGCCATAAGCTTTTCGGCTCATGTAACACACGATCGGAGCTGTCTCGCCTGCAATGTCCTGTACTTCAGTCATGTCATTCTGCAGTTTGCTGAGAATGGTTGCTGCTGCAGGGGTGTAGGCTTCCATAGGAGCCGGGGTCGCTGCCAGAGCAGTGGCTGCCACAGCACTGAAAACCTTTGCGTAGCGATATGCGTCGATCTCAGGATCAGAGTTCTGCTCCTTCATCACCTTCATCGCATTGGCGACGCTGTCGACGAAGTTCGTCTCGTCCAGATCATACTTGTCAATGTTGATCTCGACAGCTCTGTCTTTTTCGAAGGTGTACTCAGTCCAGTCAACACTCATCGTGCCGCTCTTGTATCCTGAAGTCCTCGAATAGTCACCCAGCCCGGGGGCTGTGATGGTTGCCACTTTGACCGAATTCCCGCCTTCGTACTTGACGTCGGCTGCATCTGCCTGCATAAGTTCGGAAGTCATTCCGACAGCCAGTGCCTGATCGATCACAGGGCTGAAAATTGTTGCGTAGTTAACGGCCATGTTTCACTCCTATGCCTGTGGTTTAACCCCAAGCTTTTCAGCGAATCGAGCCTGAATTGCAGCTTCGCCGGCTTTGGGTTGTTCGCCAGGAGATCCACCGAACCGGGGTTTGCCCTGAGTCTGGTCTCCTCCTGATTCTTCGAACAGAAAACTCTTATCCTTCTGCAGCGCTTCAAGCTGTTCCTTCAGGCCACCGGCAAGGGAGTTGTCGTCGGACCATGCCAGTTTGCTCTGATCGATGTGAGGAAGAACGCTTTTAACGTCTCTTGCCTTCGCACCGGTGAGCGCCTGCTCGAGGGCGTAACCCCTCTTCGTTTCCTGAAGCTCTTTCTTGTAGGTCGTTTCCTGTTCATCCATCTTTGCCTTGAGATCATCGAGCTCCTTCTTCTGCTCATCGGTGAGCGAAGCGTTTTTCTTCAGGTTGTCGAGCTGAGTGTTCGCGTCCTTGAGCTGACCTTCCGCCAGCTTCTTCGCCTCATTCGTCTCGTTGAACGTTCCCTTCGGAACCCACTCCTCAGCGAGGAGCTTGTTGAGCTCTTCCTGGAACTGTTCGTCCGTGAAGTCCGCCTGCTCTGTTTTTTTCTTCAGCAGCTCTTTCAATCCTTTCAGCATCCGTTTCCTCCATGCGGTTTTGTATGCCGGTCGCCCCGGCGTAGGAGTCGAGTGAATATGCCCTCACTCACAGGCACTTTCTATTGTCAAGCATCTTTCGGTCAGAAAAAAGGGGGTAGCGGTTAGGTGAGATTTCACCCCGCTTTCCGAGCCTTTTTCTGAGCCTTGATATTCTTATTGCGAGTCTTCATGAAGCGCTTGACTTCGCGCTTCCCGATATGACCGTTCTTGTGAAGGAACTCATCGATTGCGCCGAGAGTGGCGTGCATGTAAGCGTCCTGCCACACCATGAGCTTCTTCTGCCCTTTCTCGAACTGCTCGGGAACAAGGGGAGCATACGCGACGCTTACCCCTCCCGTCTTCTCGTCGAACTTGAATGAAAGCCTGAAATCTATCTGCACGTTTTTCCTCCTATGCGTAGATCTGTTCTCTCGGGTACTGCCTGGTCAGGCCTGTCTCCCGGATAAACTGTCTCATCTTCTCCTGGTATCCTCTGACCCGCTGTGCAGCTGCTTCAGCTCCGGCCGAGTCTCCTGCAGCATCGCACACACGTGCCTCACGTTTTGCTTTTCTGATGTTGCTTTCGAGTGCTCTCTGCTTCTGGGTGTTTTGGTAGATATTCTCATTCTCGCGCTTGGTCGTGTCGTTCTCGTTCTGCTTCGAGAGTCCGGGGTAGTACGGGTAGAACGAGTGCCTGCAGTTCACCCCGCAGAGTCCATCAACCTCTCCGTACCCGGTAGCGATCGCGAGGAGCTGATAGCCCGCTGTCTTCCCGTGGAGGGAATACACTTTACCCTGCCACTGCGCGTGCTCCGGGCGGGATCCTGCGTGTGAAGTGACTTCGACAAGATCCAGCTCGTTTTCGTCGCAGCGGCCCATCGTAACCTCGGCGGCTGCCTGGTTCACTGAGGTGACGACATCACGTCTGATGGCAACCTCGAGGGTGTTCCTTGTCTGCTTTCCGTTCGCTGAGATGTAGTTCACGTAGGCACCCTGCTTCCCGATAGTCCTGATTGATCGCTTCACAGCCTGGTCGAGCGACATGGATCCTGTGAGTGTTCGCACGTATGCATCGTTTACGGCTCCGGTCCACATCTGGGAAACAGCCTGCAGAGCTCCGGTATTTGTCAGGTTCATTCCCGTCTTGGCGTTGGCGATCGCAGAGGCTGCGAGCTGCTCGAACACGCTTGATTTCGAAGTGGGAATGAAGGTTCCTGCGTCAACCTGTGCCTTGATTGAAGCGATCTGCTTCAGAATGCTGTCATCCGCTTCACCAGCCGAGAGCATGGCCGAGAAGACAGCTTTCTCGATCTCCGGAGTGATCGCCCGGGAGCGTTTCTGCAGGAGAGTAGTGAGCTTCCCTTCTAACCTTCCCATCTGCCTGAGTTTCTCGGTTCGCCAGGCGATCGGTGAAACGGACGCAGAAGATCCACGCGCCAGCTCACGAGCAATCGCCGAGACGAACTCTGTCTCGACCTCTGAGTAGATGCGGTTGATCTCTGTCTCCAGGCTGAAAAGGATCCTGTCATCGAGCATCTCTTCCACCTTCGTTTGCGAGAGTAGTGTTCCACTTTGCGACAGCAAGCCCGAGACGATGAACCCCGTCGTATGTCCTGATGACTCTCATGGCAGCTTCTGCAAGTTCGCACCCAGCCTCTCGCATCGCCTTGTTATCTTTCGTGAGCATTTCGACTAGTGCAGCTTCAGGATACTTGTATTCCACTGCCTATGCTCCGAAGAAGGTCTGCTGGACCGGAGTTTCCTCCTGAATCCTCTTGATTTCCGCGAGGGCATGCGCCTCGGTCATCCCCCTCCACTCCATCAGGTAGGCGAGCTTAGATCGTAGACCAAGCGACACCTCACTCTGTGCGGTTGCCCGATCCGTCTCCTCGTCAACGAGGATGCTGTCTCCAAAGTCGATGCCGACCTCAATGTCTTCACGGATCCACTCTGCCTTGTCCTGCACGTAGAGGATCTGCACTCCCCGGACGGTGTCGATCAGGTCTTTGATGAACGGACGGATCATATTGTCCTGGATATCGAGAATCGTTCCGTATGTCTGCTGTTGCTTTGTGCGAACCTCTGTCGCTGTAACTGAGGTCTGAGCAGCGTCGTACACGTAAGCTCCTGCATCAAGGTGACAGAGCATGCAGATCACTGAGAGCTGAGTCTTCAGCGCAGCGTTAAGCTGCTCAATGCGAATCGGCGGGTTGTACGGCTCGAGGAGATTGCCGTCTCCTGATGCTGTCTTCCTGTACAGCCGTTTCTCGGTCTGTGTCTCTTTGATATTACCGCTCTCGTCAATATCAAGCAGAGACTCGTCAATGAAGAGCGCTGCCTTTCCGGCCTCGATCTCCCAGCTCAGGTTCGTGTATGTCCGGTCCAGCTCCTCGAGGTTCTCCATAGCGTCACGGAAGATGCTGGTTCCCTGCGGACTGTTGAGATCCTGGTTGTTTGCCCACGGGGTTCCCATGTACGCGAAGGGGCAGACATTCCCGAGAACTGGAACATCCGGGGTTATCCCGGCCCACTGAGAAGGGGCGCTTGCGAATGTGATTTCCTGACCTATGCTTGACTTTACTGTGCTCTTGAAAATGCGCGTCTTGATCATCCACCCTGATGCAGTCTGATTCGTCTGCGGGTCGTACAGGCTGTCTGAAGGTTCAATGCTTTCCAGCTTTGTGTAGGTCGTATAGGATCCTGCAGAGTTTTTCGTGATCTGGTCAATCAGGATCACCCCGGTCATCTTCTTCCCGTCCCATTTTGTGGGGAGTGCGTTGTCTGCGGTGTAGAAGCCGATGCGCGTCTTTTTCGTGTCCTGGTCATACCACGGCCTGGCAACGATGCCACCCATAGCGAGACCATACTCGACCTGAGAACGAATGAACGGTCGGATGTTGCGCTTGATGTAATCTGTCGAGTTCTCGTCGATTACGGCCTTCTGGCCTTCAGGTGTCGGAAGCGACGCAGAGATCTCAAGCTCTCCGATCGCTTTCTTTGCGATATCCCAGCAGACGATCGAGGGAAAGCTGAGAGTAAGCATATCTTCACTTTTCCATGACGGATGCCCCTGATACGTTGCCTTCCATGCATCGATGAGAGACTGCATATCGACAGACACTTGAGGCTTTACGCCCATTTTGTTGTAGATGTCCTGTACTGGCAGCTTAGACATAAACCACTCCTTTGCTCTGTCCCAGAGCCCAGAGAACCAACTCATTACGCGGCCTCCTGTGTTGAGATTTTAATTCCGAACCGTGATTCATAGCGCTTGATGTAGGTGAAACAGCCGTATCGCATGGCGTCCATCGTGTGGTCTCCGATCTTCACGGGAACTTCCTCCCCGGTGCGGATCGCCTTCTTCTCGTCCCACACGTACCCGCCGATCTCTTCGATGGTGTGTTCGCATCCCCGGGCGATGGCCAGCTTGCCGATATGGAACAGGCTTGCGGTGTAGCTGATTCCGGGGTTTACATCGTTCTTAGCGTTGAACACACGGAAACGATGAGCCTTGCGGATCACTGCGATGAATGAAGTCGCTGAAGGATCCACGATGATATCCTTGACAGGAAGGTTGCCGACGAACTCGACTAGGTGGTGGTAGTACTCAGCGTCGGTCATCTGAACCTCACTCTCACGTCCTGAGTGGTACCACTCCTTCAGGATCTCGAAACGCCTGCGCTCTTTGTGCCAGGCGAACAAAAGATACACTTGTGCGTTCTGCACCCCGTAGTCGCATGCGACGAACATCTGGCCGTATGCTTCAGTCTTGCCGTCCCAGTCGAAAGCGAGATCCTCGCGATCGGAGAACTCGGGATAGATCAGCCCTTCAGCAGCACACCACAGTCCGAGGATGTAGCGCTTGTAGAACACCCCGGTGAACAGGCTCTTGTACCGAGCCTTCACGCGATCCGACAGGCTCTCGTTGTCGTCCATCGTGAGGTGAAGGTACAGTAGGCCTTTCTCGCTTGCTCTGTCGATGAAATCCTTCTTGAACCAGTGGCCGGGGTTGAGCGGGTTGCTGGTGAACCACGCTGTTGCTCCGTCCACTGAAAGACGGGAGATCGCCATGTCTACGAACGACTGAGGCATGAGTGGAGCCTCATCGAAAAACCCTCCGGATGAAGTAAGTCCCTGAATGAGATCTTGCGATGCTTCGTTGTGTCCACCGAACAGATAGAAACTATGTTGAGCTCCGGACTTGTTCGTGATCAGCACCAGGTTGTCAGCCTTCTTGAGCTCGATTTTCATGCCGAGATAAGACGCGACTTTCATGAGCGGTTTCACAATGTTCCTGGTAACAGTGAAGATTGTCTTCCCTGCTATGAAGAATTCTTCACCTCCGTCAGGGAACGTGTGGAACGCCCACTTCACGAACGACACGGATCCTGGTAGGCTCTTCCCGCTTCGAACGGATCCGTCGAGAATGATGCCGAAACTACCCTGAACAGGAGATGTCGGAAGCCACCATGACATGATCTGCAGGTGACGTCTTGAGAACTTCCACTCGAATTTCTTTCTCGTTCTCACTGATCGTCCTCCGCCTGCTCTTCTGGTTCAGGTTTGTCAGCTTCTTCCCAGAGCTTTCCTGCAGCTTCAGACAGCGCTTCATTCATTTCGTCTTCATCGTTGGTCGGGTGATCCATGACAGGTTTGTCGCTCCACTTGTCCGGCCGTCTGTTCTTGAGCCAGAAAGCAGCTGCCCCGGTGTCGGGTGGAACTTCTTCCTCGAACTCAGCGATCTCGATTCTCTCGTCCTCGCATCGATGTCCCTGATCGTCGTAGAAAACCTTCTTGAGCTTGAACGGCTGCTGCTTCCTTACCCTTGCACCGGTGGCACGATTGAACAGCGCATGAGCGACTCTTCCGTCAGCTTCCTCCCTGCCGTTTTTTATTGCCTGACGAAACTCGGGGTGACTGAGCTTCCATCGATACACGGTTCTGTCCGTGACTTTCAACGTATGAGCGAGTTCCTCGTCGGTAAGGCCAAGCATACAAAGACGCTCAACAAACTCGTTCATGTCGGGCTTGTAGAGCGTCCTGCGTCCTGTCTTTTTCCTGGTCTTCGACTTGGCCATGCGTTAAGCGTATTATCGTTTCTTCTCGGTTGGAAGGGGGTAGCGGTTAGGTGGATCCTCTGTCGCCCAGTCGAAGGTAGTATACCCGTCATGCCAGCTCCAGCCGTTTTCGATCAGGCGCTCGAGAATTGATGTTGACCTGATATCATAAGCCTGCATGCACTGGCTCATCGATTCGTAGAAAACCGTTCTGTTCCGTTCGTAAGCCAGAACCCCTCTAGGGTTTTCAAAGTTTCTGCCTCTCTTGTGCTTTTTACTCAAGCATTTCCTCCCTGGTATTGATCCCACCTGCAGATCACGATGTGAGCATCGAGTTTTCTCCGGAAGGAATCATCGAACTTCTCTCGGAACTCATCAGGAGTAATATTCCCGGACATGACAGTCTTCTTGCCATCTCCGTCACGGTTGTCGATGATCTCGTACAGGATCTGAGCCTCATGCTCGGTCCAGCTTGCCCTACCGATCTCGTCGATGCCGAGCACGTCCGCGTTGGAATACTTCGCGATCACCTGACCTTCAGTGGGAAGATCTTTCCGTCCGAGGTAGCTCTCATGGATCTCGCGGTAGATCTTTCGCTCGGTGGTGTACAGAGCGCTCATTCCTTCCCGGGCACAGCCCTTGAGCATCGATGCCACCAGGTGGGTTTTTCCGAGTCCGGTCCCGCCGAGAAGGACCAGAGAGCGGATCTTCTCGGTGATAAAGTCCATTGCCTTCGACCGGACGATTCTCTTCGCTTCCTCGTGCTGAGGATCGTCGTCAACGACAAAACCCCGCAGTGTACACCCGAGGTGCTTCTTCGGGATCCCGGCGGACAAGATGCGCTCGTCAGTGACATCGGTCTCGTGCATTCGCACAGAGTTTCGGATATTCTCCTCATCCCGGCATCGGGGACACCCCATCAACGGCAGCAGATGCTTCGTCCCGTCATCGAGCGTCTGCACGAGCTGGTGGTTTGTGTGCTCGCCGTGCTTCTCACAGGTCCGGGTAATGATCTGCTTGATTTCGTAGGTCGGGTTGGCTCTGATGAACAGGTTCAGAAATTCTTCACGTGTTTGCTGCATGCTTGGCATCCTCCTTGGCGTAGAATTCATCCCAGCGGTCTTTGTTTCCGAGGGTCCGTTGAGAAGGCTTGCCTGGCGGAGATGACCTATCGTTCACCTGTCGCTTTTCCCACGTCCTCACAGCTGCTTTCCAGTCCTTCATCGGATTCTTGCCTACTTTCCACCCGTTCGAGTCGTAGAAGGCTATGAACTGTTCAGGATCCACGGAGTTCTTTCGTTCGCTGCAATACTCAGCCACTTCATCGACTGAAGGTTTTTGGAATTTGGAGCGTTTTCCCCCAGTAGGGGGGATAGATACTTTAGTATCTAGGGGGGTATTATATTCTTTATTGTTCTGTTCTGTTCTGGCATTGGGTTGGCATTGCTGAGGCATTGCAGGTGCATTTTCTTCCTTATTCCAGCGTTTATTCGCCTTCTCTCTTGCCTGCTCGGATTTCTCGTTTTTCACTTCGAATTCGCGTGCCACTCTTTCACTGTAAAACCAGTCGTCTTCGACCACGAACAGTCCGCTTTCACGGACAATCAGGTCGACTAGCTGAGGATCAACGTGGAACGTGAAAGCAAGGTCCTCTATATGGCCGAGTTGGATGTGTCCTTCCTCCTGGTACATTATCTCGATGATCCCCCAGTACACCCCTACACCTTCCATGCCGTGCCGTCTCATGAGGCGCTGCATAAGCCTGTCGTTTGAAGCTCCGACGTCATGCCGGAACCAGAATGTTTCACTTGTTGCCATGTGCTGCCTCCTCGATGTCAGGCTTCCCAACGTACGGCAGGATAGGTTGAAGAGGCTGATTGAACGTCAGAACGCTGATACAGATATTCTTACCGAACATGATCGCGATCCGCTCTCTGATCGTCAGCTTCCAACAGCTCGTCACATCGCCGTCTTTTGTCCTGTGAACAGGCAATTGACGATATTCAGGCTGATCCTTAGCATATACGGTGTTATACCCTTTAAATTTTACTGGGTTCACTATTTCCTCCTGTTCCTTCTGCTCTCGATCGCGAGCGCGATCACATAGGTGAGCATGCAGCCGAGGATGACATACACCATCCCCAGCTTCGCGCATATCGCCATCGTCGCAATGAATGTAAGTGACTCAATCGCTTTCACCAGTCCCTCCTCAGTTTCGTGAGAGTACTCCCTTCCTGGCATATGAGATCTTGCTGGTGTAGTGAATCGACAGCCCTTATGATCCTGAAGGAGTTCACGTGGAATCTTTTCGAGAGACGTGTTACGGTCGTTGTCTCCGGGTAAAAGGGAATCGCGGCCGAGACAACATACGCGAAAAGCCCCGGTCCTTTATGGCTGTTCATTATTCAGCCTCCGATCACAGGCAAGGATGATCATGTGTGCGAAGTTCGCTACGTCTGCAGCTTCGCGACGGATCTTCGAAAAATCTACTCCATACCCGGAATACACTTCTTTCTGCAGCTCTTTCATTTCGAGGTCCATACAGGCGTACGTGTAGTCGATTTCATTCGGCCAGTCTTCTTTGTGCTTGTTCTCAAGCAGCTTCTCAAGCTGCGCCTTGTTTCCGTGTTCCAGGAGTTCTCGGTAGTTACGTTCCATCAAACCACCTCCTCGAACTGCATCGAGAACACGCCGAACTTGTTGTCAAGAACGAGACGGTTGATCCTGATCTGGCCCCGGTCGAGTAGCTCCGCCAGACCTTCAAGAGCCGTGAGCTCAATGACGTGCCTCATGTTGCTGTGAGACGCTTCTTCTTGATCGACGTGTTCTTCTTCGACTTCTTCGGAAAGTGAAGCTGACGGGGCAGGATTTCCACTCTCCGGAGACGCTTCTTTGACTGTGACAGTATCGTCCTGCTTTTCAGTGAACTTTGGGTGTGAGGGAAGAACGGTCGGATCAGGATACTGGTTGATTTCAGGAGTGATGATCGGCTCTTCATTATCATCGGGAAGATCCTCTTCTTCATCTCCTTCCGGGATGCTTTGGAGGATCCGGGTAAGGTTGTCGACTTCTTTGTCAGACACCTCGTTGTCTCGGATATTTTCAACTTTCTCCGGAGCAGTTTCTTCGTCCCCAGTCTCCTTCGGTTCGTTCTCTACCTCGTGGTGCTGTTTCAGGAATTTGGAGATCTTCTTGTCGTCTTCCTCTTTCTTCTCAGTGTTCGTCTTCTCTCTGATCGCATGTGTTCGCTGGTCAGGAGAAACCTTGCCTTCCTTTCGCAGTGCATACAGAGTCGAGGTAACCGAGCCTTCAGATCTGTCAATCGCTTCTGCGATTTCCTTCATTGAAGCGCCTTCCTCATACATCTTCTTTATGATCTTCTTATCTTCAAGTGTTATCTTCTTACCCATTCTTTCATCCTCGCTTGTCCAGCCGCATAGTACGCAGTGCCAGACCTTTTCGTTGTCGATCCATGTGTGGGAGGCTCTGCACTCAGCACATGGCCTCAGTGTTCTTACCCAGTCGGAAGGAATGTGATCATCCTTCGTGTAGGGCGTTTCCTGTTCGTTCCTCAACCTTGATCTCCTTCTCGCCGTAGTGGATGCTGTTTTCCCTTCTTTCAATCGCAAGCATCTTGTTCAGTGCTAATACAGGAGTAGGGCCGTACGCTGTTATTCCTTCAAACTGATTCGATGGCTGATCTACCCTTTGAGCTTTCCAGTTGCCTTGAGTGCGGATAATAAGAATGTCATGCGCATTGAAAATTGATCCTTGAATTTCGATTGGCTGATCCCACTGCTTCTGTACTAGAATACTCCTGAGATGCTTATTGTCTTCTGACAGTTTCGCGATCTCATTTCCCCGTTCTTCTGCAGATCTTTCGGCATACAGAGCGCGATCTTCACAACGCTTGAACTTATCCACCAGGTCATCATAATTCCGGTGACTGGCAGAAAGTGTTTCTCGTTTATTTTTCAGTTCACGATTCAACAGATTGACCACTGCTTCGAGCTTGCTGATCTGTTCTCCGGAAAGCTGAACAATACGCATGATGTGATCGCCCTTTTCTTCATCGATCTTGCCTATTTCTAAGAAAAAATTATCGTCCATTACTGATCTCCTTCACCTCGATCTCGACTCTCGGCTTATCGCTGAACCACTTTCCGAACGGTTCATGAAAAGCCACTATCTGGCTGTCGTCGTGAAACAAGATCCCGTTACAGGCATCGGTCGCGCTCTTGACAATATTATCCAGATCGGGCTTTGTCGTAGGTCTTATTTTCCCGGCGATCGCGGCTGCTGTTTTCTTCTTGCTGAATGACTTCGGGATGCTACGATATGCACGGATAGAGAGGGAAAGTTCCCCCTCCATTAGACTCTTGTTTTCCATCTTTTTCCCTGCGATCATCGATGCGATCTGCTTCCAGTTCCGACTTTTTGCAGGGTCGTATGCCCGGGCGTGGCCGTTGAATGTAGACATCCGAGGACGTCCCTGAGCGACAGGTTCGCCCATGATGATGATGAGGATCTTTCTACTCACGAGGATCCTCCTTAACGAGCACTCCCGTATGGCGCATTGCGTCTTCAACAAGCTTCAGTGAGTCTATCACCAGCCCAGATCTGAGAACGTCCTTGCGGATTCCAGTGCATGCGGTTACACAATCAACAATATGGCGGGCATGCTCTTCATCCGGACAGTAGATATGCGCTGATATGGATTCGATGTCGATTCTACGAGGGTTTACATCACTTACTTTCCAATCTCTTCCATTTATGCTCATGAGGTTCCCTCCTCTTCTGCCGGAGGATCTGGTATCGGCATCCAGTGTGTGATCGATTCTGCATCAAAATGGTACATATCGTCATCGAAATAAAGATCCTGATCACGAAAACACTTGTAGATAAAACCGTCTTTATTGAATACAAGCACCGTAACGTCTTGCTCAGGCTGTTCCTTGCTCGTAGGGATCCATGAAAACTTATCTTCGATCCACTCTACATAATCCTCATTCGGTAAGCCTCCGTACTGATGAGATTTTTTCCCCGTCTCTTTCTCATATCTTTCTCGTAGATTCACGATAACTCCTCCTTTCCTTCTTGCTCATCTTCGGCTTCCGTCTGGGAGTGACACTATGCCTGCGCTCAAGAACAACCTTTGTTCCACAATGCTTACACTTTCCGGTAAGGCCTTTCCCATTGACAAACCTTATTGTCGATTCATCGATCTCATGTAGATAGACCTTCCTGCCTAGAACATTCGCTGTCACGGTGCATCCTCCTCGAACTCAAACTGCTTCTGCAGCCTCTTTCCACCGACGAATGCCTGAGCCTCGGCCAGACAGTCGATCAGGATCCCATGCTCATCTTCGGTCAGAAGAGATGGATACTCACTCACGAGCTCCTCTTCCCGTTCCGGACTGGATATGTCGATGAGATTTCCTTGCTCGTCATAGTCCCCGGGGTAATAGATGATCTCCCTGAGCTTTCCGGTAGCAACCTTGTGCTCAAGAGTATGCGCGGTATAGGATCCATGGATGCGAAACCATAACCCCCTCTGATCGCGCCCGGATTCGAGGCCCAGCACAGTCAGGCTGTCCCGTTTCGCTTCGAGATCCATCCGGTATGCGAAGATATCGATCATTTTTCGGATAGATACGAAGAGGTCCGGGGAGGGCTCGTTCTCCCCGGTGGTGTTTACGCTCATTTTGAATGAGCCTTTCTCGTCTTTGAAATCGACGACAAGGGTGTCATCCTTGATGATTACTTTGTTGACATCTACCACGGTTCACCTCACTGATTCCACAAGGCGTCAAGCGCCTTCTGTTCGTCTGAAGACATTTCAAAAGGAGCTGAATCGTCTTCGAATCCTTCCGGAGGAACAACCGGACCTACGTGCTCTTTCTTAGGAGCAACCTTCGAAGTCGACTTTTTCTCAGGGGGAGCAGGAGCAGGATCTTCGCTGGATTCTTCCACCTCTCCTTCGATCTCTTCACCGTCGTTATCCGGGTTGTCCAGGTATTCGATGTCATCGATGTTGTCTACATCGTCGATAAGCCCCTGATCAGACACGACGGCTCTCTGCATCTCGACAGACAAGATCCCCCAGGAGGAAAGCGTGTTCTTCAGGACTGTTTTGCGACACATCGCTTCAAAGTGAGAGTCCCACCCGGAACCTTTGAAGAACCGGCCGTTTTTGGTGTCCCATGATTTCGAGAACTTCTTCGCGTGATTCAGGATCTTTTCCATCGACCAGAAAGCGGTTTTCCGGAAACCTGATACCAGCTCAAGGTAGGCGACGTATCCAACGATCTTGGAGCTATCACCTTTGCTTCTGAACCCGTCTGCAACTGGGTGCATGATGACTTCACCGGTGATGATATCTTCGCCTTCGAACTCATCAGCATAGACTTCTGTGACATTGATATTCCGGTACTGGCCGCTGCGGATCGCAAGCTGCACGAAACCCTTCGTCATGATCTGGAATTGGCCTTCCATCTGCTCGCGCCACACCCCGTTGTCGTTAAACTTTTTCTTGTAGGGAACGATGGCTGAGAATCCGAGAGAGGGGTTGATGTCGAGGTTGAGAGTTGCTGCAACCATTGCAGCCCCCATGACTGACATAGGGGTTGCGTTCTGCAGCTGCTTGTTCGATGCCATAGCCGAAACAACAGATGCCAGGAACTGAGGTGCCTTCTTTCCGAGCACATCCTGGAAGCGGGCGAGCATCTTCGGATCTGTTGTCATTCTCTTCACTGCTTCGAGTGAAGTCTTCGGTGCCTGAGTCTTCGCGAGACTCTGATTCTGTGCGTATCTTGGTTCCATTTCAGTTCTCCTTTTTTGCTGTCCAGAAAGATGAACCTTCTGAATCGACGTGTCCGTACAGTCGTGTGACCCTGACGTCGGTCTTCGAGCGGATGATGGCCATGATGTCTGCGAGATCTCCGCTCGTGCCTTCAAGGCTGAAAGCCAGGTTGAGGCGGCTGGGCGCCTCCTGTTCCACAGGAGCCTCATCAGGGCCCTGTGAGACGTTTTCAGGGACAGGCGTGTCTTCTGTAGATGTGGATGTTTCGTTGAGCTCCTGAGCCTTTCTCTCGGCCTCTGCAGCTTTCTTTGCTTCTTGCTCTTCCTTCCGCTTCTTTGCAGCTACACGTGCTTCGAGAATGTCCTTCCGTCTCCGTAGAACCGCTGACAGATCTTTGCTGCGTTTGTAGTCAACAAGGAGATCCGTGAGCATTTCATCGCCTTCACATACATCAGCGATGGAAGAAGCATCGCCGAGGATCTTCTTCACTTGATCGAAGACATCTTTCTCAACCTGACTGATTGCAGTGGTAGCGTCGAGCCAGCGTTCGTCGAAAGTAACCCCGCATGCGGTGACGAACTCGCGATCGTTGTCGTCGTCGATGCTTGCAAGGATGCCCTCGATAATGCCTTCGCACTCGGTCTTCTTCTCTTCCTTCTTGCGAGCCTGATAATCTTTGACCTGGTCGTCGATCTCAGCGATCGGCTTGTCGATGACAGCGACGATCTCTTTCACCTTTGCCTCGAATTCATCATAGGGCTGGTTCCACTGCTTCTTGATCGCCTTGCGCTTGTCCTCGATCGAAGTGCGCATCTTGCGGAGATCTGCAAGGGTTCCTTTAGCGTCCCGGATATCTTCGTCCTGGAATATAAGGCCCATGTACGGCTTGATCTTATCTTCGACCGCATTCTTGATCGCATCGAAGTTATGGGCGATAAATCCTTCCTTCTGTACTTCTGCTGATATGATGATTGATTTTTCTGCTGCTGTTGCCATGTGTATTCTCCTGTTATACGGCTACGTCCGGGGAGTGCATGTTCTGTACATCATCCCAGAAGGTTGTTGCTGCTTCTTCTACAGCCTGAATAGACTCCTGCACGACAGGATTCCCGGCCTTGATCAGGAAATATGTTTCGTACTGATCCGGGAGGTATCCGTTGGTTCTTCCCGTGGCATACCGACGGTCGATGCGGAACAGCTTCGCCTGAACCCATGCGAAGTCCCACCCGGTCACGAGGAGTTCCTGGCATTCCTGAGCGAAGTAGAAATCCAGCATCTCTCTCCCTGTCCACTTGTCCAGATACCGTTTGGCCGAATAGGATCCGGTTTTGATCTGCAGGACACCGCGAGAGCCTACAGGAAGTCCATAGTGGTTCTCTTTAACGACTATGAGCTCCCCGTCGAGGGAAGCTCTGATGAACGGCTTGCGCTTGAGTGCGAGGATCTCGTAGGGGTGGTGGTAGACTTCGAACTCGGGGTGATCTTCGATGAATTGATTCCTGATGATCGGCTCCTCATCGATGCCACGCTGGACACCCGGCTTGCCTGATATGTCCTCTCGCTCGATCTGGCCCGTCTTCTCCTGCCAGAGCTTTGTGATACTTGTCCATGGGGAAAGCTGCATGAAGGCCGCAGCGTCCGATGCGCCGAGGCCTTCTCCCCTCCCGGCGAGCCATGAGGCCCGGTCCGGGAATTTCGTTCTTGTGAACTGCTCACTCATGCCAGCGCCTCCTTCACCTCTTCCTCAAGATCATCCGACTCTGAGGCATGCTGGTCCTTGAGATCCTTGAGTTCCTTCTGGGCGGCATTGCGATCTTCGGTAGCTTTGAGCCACCAACGCCGGTGCTGTTCGCTTTCCTTCTCAAGGACGGCGTAATCTTCTCGGAGTTTTTGCAATTCGTTCCGATCAGCTTCGAGCTCCTTCAGGAGCTTCTCCCTCTCTTTCTTGAGCTCGTTCACGCGAGAATTAAATGACCTTACTCCTGCCTGGTACTGCATGATCTCAAGCTCATGCTCTCTCTTCAGCTGCTGATAGATGCCGACTGCCTGTGATGCCGTGCTGGCCACGAGGCTTTTCACCATTTCATCTGACTTATTCATAAGTGACTCCTAACCGCTTAGCGGTTGTCATCGTGCAGAATAGGGTGTATTCTGCTTGTGTCATTTCGATCTGATGATCGAACCAACCTGCCACCGAAGCTTTAGCGGGATTCGGTGGTTTTTTATTTGCCCCTGCTGTGCAGGACGCCGGGGCCATGCGCTCGTACCTTCTGGTCTGCGAAACTATGTATTCTGAACTCACTTCCAGTGAAAAGGAAAATAGACCTCCTGAATGTTTGTTCACTCACCCATGCGGGCCGAGTGTTCAAGCTGTCTCCCGATTCGAACGGGACGGAAGGGATATGAGCCCCTCCTGCACCAGCCAGCTTCCGCGTTTCAGTGCCGAGGTGCGGGAACCTCTTTATGGTTATCGGCATTCAGCCTGTTGCTCGCTGTAGATTCTTGACTTCCCGCTTACGTTCGGATTCGAGGTGCTGGAGCCATTCCCGGTGCCGCTCTTCCGGATCGCGTGCAGACCATGCCAGGTATTCCTCCAGTGGCCAGCGTGCGTATCCCTCCGGATAGGCCGATTGACCAAAGCGGGGAAGAAGATAGCGTGCTCCCTGATACAGCTTGGTGGTGCTCTCTCCTTCCATTTCCGCAATGTCCTTGACCGTGACGACATTCCGGCCACGTGGATGCCTCAGCATGAGAATCATCATTTTCTCCATGCGGTCCTGCTTACCTTCAATCCGGTTGACATCATCGAGCGTCGCCAGTTCCATGTGTCGCCTCCTGATTCGCAATTTCTCTTTCGATGATCTGGCCAAGCCATCCCTGAAATGTCATGCCCTTGCTCTTGGCAATTTTCCTTGCCTCGAGTTTTTGTGTCTGTGTGATATTCGCCCGGAGATGAACTCCGTCGTTATTCTGAATGTTTACTTTTATGTCCTTCATGACTCCAATATAGGACATAAACATATCCTTTGCAACATTTTTTTTCACAATTTGTTGCTTTTTATATCCATGTGGTATTAAAATATGAATGTATAAGGAATAAGAAATGGCAGACGAGAGTGCCAACGAAGCGATTGAATTCTGGAAAAGGTTTGATTCTTTTCGAAAAGGTAGAACCGTTAAGGATATCGCAGAGGCAATAGGCGTAGAATACAACCTCGTTCGAGTCCAAAGAACAAGACACGTTCTTCCAAAGTTGCCTGTAGCCGTAGCACTAGCCAGAGAAGTGGGAACCACTGTTGAATACTTAGTAGATGGTGTAACGTCTCAGATACGATTTTCTAACAAGCTGTACCGTGAGTATTTAAAGTCGAGCGAAGAGAATCGGAGGGTGATTAATATTTTGCTCGGACTGGATACTGAGCAAACAGCGAAAACCACAAGTGCATAGAATACCAATTTTACCAATGGAATAAATCTTATAATAAAAGGAGCGAAAGGTGAAAAAATTTTTATCTATTTGTCTTATTTTGGCTGTCTTGATTTTCATGACAGGATGCGACATGTTCCAGAGTAAATACAAACTGTCGCCACCCGAGTTTTTTCAGGGAAAATTCCTAAACACGGATGCTGATTTAACAATAACAATCACATCAGATAATTTTATAGTAGATCTTCCTAGTTTGAGTCTTAATCTTAAAAATATGATCGCTACAGGTGACTACAAGGTAACCGAAAGCACGCGTGATTTAAGCACGACAACGGCGTATAAAGGTTATTATATTGAGCTTAGCTCTAATGGTTACAATGTAAAATACGGTATCGAGTTCCGAACCATATCAAGTGCCGGCTCGTTCATTATCACAACAATGGGTATGACGCAGAGATTTGATGTTGAGGGGAAATATGCGCTAGATTTTACTCCATAACCCTACCCCTTATGGATGACGATCCGGGATCGGTGATAGACAAAAACAGGAGGTAAGCATGCTCTCACAAGAAGACGCTGAAAAACTCATGAAGATCCTGAAGAAGATCAAAGACCCTGATCTATTTGTCTTCCCGGATGTCGGAGGAGTTGACCTGGTTGTAACCTGTGAAAAGGGAAAGAATTTCTTTCCTATGTTTATCCATCGAGGAACGAAAAACCCGAGTAAAGCATCCTATAATCTGAGACATAAATCAAAAGATAACCCCATCCTGTACAGGCTCGATATCAATTGCCCACCTCACACGAATCCTGATGACGAAGTGATAAAAGGCGCTCACCTTCACATCTACCGAGAAGGAGATAATGATGCCTGGGCGATACCGGCACCTCCAGAGCTTTCGAAAACAGATATCCCTTCAGAGGCATTGATTGACTTCCTACGTTTCTGTAATATCATGAACACAGAGGCCTTGGCCGTCGGAGGAGATCTATTCGAATGATTACAGGAAACGACTTCATTGAATCATACATAAAATGGTTTCGCGAAGGTGTCAGTTTCAGTGATAAGAATGGATACACTGAGATTACAACTCCTTTCGTCGACAGCCACAATGATATGATTCAGATATACGTCCAGCAGGACGGGAACTCTCTTTTACTCAGTGATGATGGGTGGACTATTGGTGATCTAAGAGCCTCCGGTGTTGACCTGAGAAATTCGAAAAGAAGACTTATTCTTAACCGCATAGTGAACCGATTCGGCATTGGAGTTGATGGTGATGAACTTGTAGTCAAAGCTGGCATGTCTACCTTCCCTCAGAAAAAACACTCTCTCATTCAGGCTATGTTATCTGTCAGCGATCTGATGGCTATGTCAGGTTCACGTGTACCTGGTGTGTTTTCAGACAATGTATTCTCATACCTTCAAAGCAAGCGCATATGGGGAAGTCGTGATATTCAGCTGCAAGGTAAGTCAGGTTTGTCGCATAAGTTTGACATCCTCATTCCAAAGACGAACGATTCTCCCGAAACAATCATTCAGGCCGTGAACAATCCGAATAAAAATGCTGTTCAGCTTACGTTATTCGAATGGACTGATATCCATGTCCAACGTGATGATGATTCGAGACTTTTCGTATTCCTGAATGACAGCCGTAGCGATATCTCAGCATCTGTGATAAATGCGTTCGAAGAGTACGAGATAGACACCTTCCCATGGAAAGATCGAGATAGAATCGTCGAAAAGTTTTCGGCTTAGATACCCCGGTCACCAGTTGGTAACCAATTCACTTATTTGACTGGGTTATGTTGCTAGTCAAATAAGCATTTAATATACCAGATTTACAGCTTTTACCCATGACAGTATATGCGTTATACCGTCCGGGGGAGCTAAAATAGCAAGGCAGATATCTACATAGTAGGTGTTTGCTTTTTTTTTGCACATATCGCTCATCCGGAAACATTCAAGAACCGTTCCTATCACATCTAAACGGCAAAGAAGAATCCAAAGTTCTCTACCGGGACCAGAGTGACTTGCAGATTATTTCTCTACACGAT
>Ga0272443_10001466_pt1 | contig 34207 bp, 40 predicted proteins | sample SSMAcet12_FD_193581 | JGI IMG/M metagenome (GOLD analysis project Ga0272443, IMG submission 193581) | Marine sediment archaeal communities from Little Sippewissett salt marsh, Falmouth, MA, United States - SSM-Acet-12 | ecosystem: Environmental > Aquatic > Marine > Wetlands > Sediment ... | reverse complement strand
TCGACCAGGGTGCGGATCAGGGCGGCGCGCCGCTGCTGGTCGTCGCTGCGCACCAGCACCACCAGCAGCGGCACCAGGTAGTGCAGGGGTGCATAGAACAGGGCGATGATCAGCCAGGTGACGGTGGACTCCATGCCGTCAGGGTCCACGCGGTGGAGGCGACCCCAGGCAACGCACGCCCGGCCCGGGAACTGTCTGATTGGCTATCAGAGCTGATCCGGTTTCTTGCAGGTGCTGGCGCCGATCAGCGTATAGGCCGGACACCAGCCGATCAGCGCGGTGATGACCGGTACCAGGCCGATGGCGCCGAGCCAGTTCTGGTAGTAGACCCCGGCAGCGATGATGGCGGCACCGGCGATCAGGCGGATGGTCTTGTCAGCTGCTCCGACATTGCATTGCATGGTGTTCACTCCTCGATTGTTGAAAGCTTGCTGTCCGTTAATGCCATTGTGGCCGCAGGCACGCAAGCCGGGTTATTTTTGCGGCAGTGTCTGGGCATAGGCCAGGATGTCGGCGATGTCTGCCATCGGCAGGGTGATCAGGGAGATCATCGGGATGCCGGGCTGGCCGAAGCGCGCCTTGTGCAGGAACTCCCAGGGATTCGCATTGGCGATGGTGCCGATGTATTCGGGCTTTTCTGCGGTCTTGAAATTCAACGCCTTGCCGTCGAAGCCGTGGCATACCGCACAGATGGTCTGGTAGGCCGCGGCACCGTCCTTGGGGTTGCCGCGGGATTGCTTGGTGCTGCGGTCGATCCATGGGTCCATGTCCAGCTGACCCTTGCTGACGAACAGCGCCAGCTTCATCAGTTCAGCCTGCGGGATCATCACTTCGGTGTAACCGTGGCTGCTGCTGCGCAGGATGGTCGCGATCTGCTCGGGCGGTTGCCCGGCCATGCCGCTGATGCCCTTGATGCCGGTGTGGTGTGAACCCTTGGCATAAGCGCCCTCGTTGCCCCGGTAGTCCCAGCCGTGACATTCCTTGCAGCGCCAGGTGCCGGCTCCCGCTTGCTTGCCGCTGGCGGGGTAGGACGGATGGGTTTCCTTCGGCACCGGGCTGCCCAGCACGGCAGACCACTTGTCATACAATTGGCCGCCGCGGGCGGTCGACCAGATCTCGGAGCGCTCATCACCGTTTTCGTCCGCCCAGACGGTGCCGGCGCCGATCGCGCAGCACACCAAGCCGCCGAGGCAGATGGATTTTGCGTGCTTATGGAGGTTGTTCACGGCTGATCACTCCTTGATGGCGATTGTCGTCAGGGCCTTGTCCTTCAGTCGTTAAATGTAGCTGGCAATCATGTGTTCGTGGCGATTGCAGGTTGCGGCCCGCGGGCAAAGCCTGGTTGGTCGGCTATTGCCTGGTATGACTTCCCTTGGCCAGGAAGCGTGCGATCAGTTGCCCATCCAGGGAACTGAGTGCGTGCGGCGCGGTGACCACCATTGTTTGGGCACGGCCCTGCAGGGCGGCGACCTGGTTCAGGTCCTGACTGAAGGCGGGGACCAGGTCGTCACCGCTGCTGCCGGGCAACTGGTGCACGATCGCCAGGTAGTTGATGGCCGGGTGGGGCTGCTGGTTCAGCCACAGCGCCAGGGCGTGAGGGGTCATGTCCAGCAGTGCCGGGCGGGAGTCGCGCAGGTAGCGGTAGTCGTCGCCGCCAAAGATCTGCTTCACCAGGTCGACACCCGGTCCCGGACAGAAGAAGGGCCGCTCGTCCACCACCTGCAACCCCTGCACGGCCCTGAGCGTACCGAGGTTGGGGCCGGCGATGCTGATCAGGGTGTCGACAGCGGCCGGCTGCCGCGTGACCAGCGCCAGGCGGGCGACCACGGCGCCGGCGGAATGTCCTGCCAGGATCAGCCGCTGGTGGGGATGGCGCTGACGGATGAAGGCCAGTTGCGCGGCCAGCAGATCGGCCTGTAATGACAGCGGTGCCGCGGCGGGCAGCTGGGCCAGGTACAGGGTGTGGTCAGCCGGCGGGAAAGGGGTGGGGATGAGGGCGATGCCGCCTGGGGTCGCCTGCAGCACGCCGGCGTCGCGCCAGCCGGTTGCCCGCAGCACGTTGACCACGCCACTCTGACGCCAGGTATCGGCGTTCGACGCCCAGCCATGGGCCAGCAGCAGTACGTCTGCCTGTGCTCCGCTGCTTGTCAGCAACAGCATCAGCAGCAGTCGTCGGAACAGGAGCGAATAGGGCATCAAAAGGGTCTCCATGACAGCCTCTCGCCTGCCTGAGCCCCCGTATGAGCGGCTTGGGTCGGGCTCAGTGCGGGCTAACCGGCATCTCGGTTGCGGGAAGGGTAGCGATTCATGCAGTGGCTTACATACAGGGTTACGCCGCCGCTAAAGATCACGAAGGCGGCTGCGCTGGCGAGCTGGCCATGCAGCGGGACAACGCCCGCCGCCACGGTCACGAACCAGGTAGCGGCGGCAACGGGCGCTGCCAGCAGCGGGGCCAGCAGGAACGGACTGAAATGCTTACCGGATAGTGCGCACAAACGCATCTTGAGGTTACTCCCTGCTATTTTTATATGAATCTCAGCCTGAAATTACGGCATGCAGGGGCGTGATAAGTTGATGCAAGTCATCTTTTTTACAGCTGGTCACAAACAAGTCACAACCGATACATCCAGGTGAGCGTGACGCGCTGTAAATACCCGTCAGGGGATCGGCTCAGCAGCCTGCAACACACTGACCGCTAGGGTCAAAGGCCATGGTCCTGCCGCTGAGGGGGACATGCACAGGGATGTTGCTGGCCTTGATGAAGGCCGCGGTCTGGGTACCGGGCAGCACCTTGCCGTCGCGCGTGGCCTCCTCGTTGGCGTGGGAGGGGATGACGCTGGCAGGCTGGACCAACTTGTTGATGACATAGGCGGCCTCGGTCGGGCCGGTGGTGTAGGTGTCACCGATATTGATCACCGCCAGCTTGGCGCCGTAGTGACCGCGTACCACCAGGTCCTGTTCTGCGGTAATGCCGGTATCGCCCGACAGGTATACCACCAGGCCGTTGCTGAACTTCAGTACGTAACCGGTGGGCGGTCCGACATAGGCGGTGATCCCTGCGGCCTGCAGCGCGTCACCCAGCGAGCCGCCGATGAATTCCGGCGCCAGGCCGTTACTGTGCACCGCCGGCACGGTGGTAATACCGACACCGCCGACGGTCTGCATGGCGCCGAAGCGCACCAGTATGGAGTTCTCAGGGTCTCCGCCGGCCGCCTTGAGCTTGCCGGCAAAGAAGCTGGGCATCTCGCTGCCGGTGACGATCTTGGCCTGCTTGGCCACGGCGATCTGCACGCTGCTGGAGAGCGGCGTGGCATCGACCGACATATCGGGCTTGGCGCAGGAGCCGGCATTGACCGCCTGGGTATGGCGATTGCCGATGTGGTCGCCGTGCACATGGCTGACCAGCACCACATCGATCCGGCCAAGGCGCGGGTCCGTGGCGCCGGCGACCGTCCGCCCGGCGTCGTAGAGCAGCCGGGTGCCGTTGGGGTCTTCAAGGATCAGTGCACGATCCAGGCGGCAGAACTCACCATCCTGGCCGCCCAAGGGCGTCACCTTGACCACATCAGCGGCACTTGCGCCGACAGACCACAAGGGAAGCAGGGCCAGTAGTGCCCCGATCGACAGGATGTTCCGTGGCATGTCTATTCTCCTCGGCCCGTTAAGCCTGCTGCCGGTCCCGCTGCCGGCGGGAGGGTCAGGCGTCGCTTTTGTCTGCGTCGGTGGTTGGCGCCTGAGCCTCTTCTGCTTGAGTCTCTTCAGGCTGTTCGTCGCTGGCCGCAGCCTTCTTCAGCTTTTTTTCTTCTTTTTTCTGTTTTTTGGCAAGGTCGCGTTGACGTTTCGCAAAGGCATAGTTTGGCTTGGCCATAGGGCATGTCTTCCATTGGGATTTGAGGATTGACCGAACAGCCTAAGGCATTTCCCCGTTCTGTGCTGACGGCATCTCGCCTGATACCAGGGAATTTCGTTTGAAAACGGGGGCTTGACGGCTGTTTGCCGGCCAAAAAACATTTCCCATGGGCATGGGGGCGGATCCCATGTAGCGATTTACTGACCACGCTGATCAATAAATCGCAGTCTGCCCCCTATGTCGTGGGCTGCGCCTTGTTTTGATCAGGCTGCCCGCATCGCTGTCAGGGTCGGTAGTGCAGCGGCAGGTCGATCTCGAAGGGGCGATCGTCGAGCGTGAATATAAACTGCCGATGCAGCGCGTTTTCGTCCCGGGCCCAGACATAGGAGTCCCGGTCGATCAGGGTGTGATCGGGATACAGCCGGTAGTCGCCATAGTCAGCGATGATGGCGGCCCGGTTCTTGGTCGCCTTGGTCAGCAGGGGCCCCTTGTCCAGCCGGTAGCGGATCTCCTGTAACTCGATCAGGCCGGACGACAGGTTGTACAGGGTGGTGCGGTAGAAGTCGGTCTTGCCCGGCTGCCAGCCCGGTTCAATGTCGGTATCGGGTGGTGTTCGGCCCAGGTAGCTGATGTCGGCACGCAGCAAGGGCTGGTGATGGTCGTCGTACAGCGTCAGCGTGTAGTCATGTTCGTCATGCCACTGCACGTCAATGGCATCGGATTCGCCGCAAGCGGCGAGGGCGACGCAAAGCCCCGTCAGCAGGACAAGGTAATCGATCCTCAATCGCCGCCTCTACCGCAGCTGCTGCCACAGCTGGCAGCGCTGCTGCAGCTGCTGCACCCGCTGCCGCCATCATCCTTCGTGCGCTTGATCCGCTTGGGCGCGAGCAGTAATCGCCAGATAAGCACGATCAGCAGGGCGAGGGCGCCCAAGGCGATCAGGCCGTTGTAGCTGCCGGATGAGGCGTCGTCGGCTGCGATGGCCGCGCTGGTGCCGAACAGGGCGGTCAGTGCGGCAAGCCATGGCCAGGCGGGCATCGCGGCCGGGATGGGCTGTTTTCCGCCCCATAGAGACATCGGTGCCGGCGTGCCGAATTCCCGTTGGTACAGCGCCAGCGTGGCCTGGTATTGCTGCTGCATCCGCGGCAGGTCATCGCTGTCGCTCGGCTCGTGGTGCAGCTCCCTGCCGAGCACGTCCGGGCAGAAACATTGCCAGTAGTCGCGACTGAAGGTCAGGTGCAGATGCCAGACTGCATCGATCACCCGGCTGGGGCCGACCGGGCTCGGCGAGATGCAGGCCAGGTAGGCGAAGCGCAGGTATTCGCCGACAGCCTGCTCGGCAAAGTGCTTATCCCAGTCCTGTTCGTTCATCAGTTTGTCGATGAACAGGGCGTATTGCGTGTCGCCCACGACATGCCTGCTGATGCGTTGCCAGCGCTCGGGCTGTGAAATCATCCGCTTGTATCTCCCTGTATTCGGCTTTGTTGCCGGCGGTGCGTGACAAGGGGGCTGCATCCGCCGGGTCGCTGGTGCCTATTCAGGCGCATTCCACCGCTTCTAGCCCGCGGGCCCCAATACTGTCGGGGCAAACCACGATACGGTCGCGGCCGGACGCCTTGGCCTGGTACATGGCGCGGTCGGCAGCCTCCAGCAGCATCTCAAGGGTGACCGCTGCCGGACCGCTGGCATAGCTGATGCCGGCGCTGAAGGTGATATCAAGCCGTTGCTGACCTGCGTCGATGCCCTGGTCGGCCACGGCATCGCGCAGCCGTCGGCCAGCCTGTTCGGCCTGTGTTCGGCTGCTGTTATGCAGCAGGATCACGAACTCCTCGCCGCCGTAGCGTGCACACAGGTCACCTTCGCGCAGGGTGGACTGGGTGATTTTTGCGAACTGCTTGAGCACCTGGTCGCCAATCGTGTGGCCGTGGCTGTCATTGATCTTCTTGAAGTGATCGATATCCAGCACGCACACCGCCAGGCTGGCGGTGTCCCGCTGCACCATGGCCAGCAATGGGGCACTGGATTCGAACAGGGCACGCCGGTTCATGATGCCGGTCAGTGGGTCCTTGGTTGCCTGATCGCGCAGTCGCTGGTTGATGCGCTCATTGGTCAGCACGATCATCGAGACCGTCAAGGTCACACTGGCGACGATGCCGTCGTAGAGGGCCAGCGAATCGAGGAACGCATATTGGCCAACATAGGCGGTGTGATCGAGGGTGGCCAGTCCGCGTAACAGCCATACCACACTGGTGAACAGCAGCATGGTGATGATCAGCAGCACCGTGGGGTTGCGCAGCAACGGCCGCTGGAAAAACGTATACAGCGTCAGTGCGGAAAAGATCGCGATGGCCGCAGAAACCCAGAGTACGCGCCACTCATTCGGCAGCATAAAGGTCGGTGTCTGCAGGAGCAGTAGGGTGAACAGCGCCACGAAGAGTACGACGGGGCGGTAACCGGTGGTGGGTCTGCGATAGAAACGCCTTACGCCCATCCAGACCAGAATCCAGCCCGCGGTGCCGATCGACCCGCCCACTGCACGTAGCAGGGCGCTGAGTTGTAGCGAGAGCGGACTGTCGGCAGGTGTGTGCATGAACAGGCCGATGACAGAGCACAGGCTGCCGATCGACATCAGCATGGCTGCGACGGCCCAGTCGCGGATACCGATCTCTTCCCGATTCTGTCGCCAGGTCAGCGTCAGGGCGATGGCCTGTATCAGAAAGACACTCACCAGCACGGAGAAGAGGGTTTTGTAATCCATGTTGTTGGCTGATTTCTGATTTGTTGTTGCAGTCAGGAGGACATGGCGGCAGCGATGGCAGTATAAGCGCTTGGAGCTGCGCTATGGCTTCGGTATTCGGCTGTTCCCCGGTTTCCTTTATTGGGAATGGCTACCGGGTTTTTCGAGGCTGGAGTACCGATCACCGGCCTGCGTGATCCCTATATATCCTCTTAGGATGCTGGTAAGGCTACTTGCCGGGCAGTTCCGTGACGTCTACGCCGGCGGCGCGGCACAGGCTGAGTGTCTCGAACAGGGCTTGGCGGATCGCCATGTCGTCGGGTCGCTGGCAGTGCGCGAAACCACGGTAGGAGAATGCCTGCTGACAGGGATGCGTGGCGTGGCCCAGCCTACAGGGTGATCAGTCCCTGGTGACGTACTTCAGGATGTCGACCACCTGATCGGTACTGGTTGTCCAGGCCATGGCCGCGGCATCCACCTCCTTGAGCGGGTGAATGATGTCCTCCGCGTGCAAGGTGATGTACGGCTTGCCCAGTGCAGCGCAATAGCCCGCATCGAAGGCGGCGTTCCACTGCTTGTACTTGTCGCCGAAGCGCACCACCACCAGGTCGCTGTTCTCGATCAGGGTCTTGGTGCGGATGGCATTGACCTTGGATGACTTGTGATCGCGCCAGAACGGTTCGCCTTCCGCGCCAAGGTGATCGCCGGCTGCGTCGCTGGCGGCATGGTCGGTGACGGCCGAGGTAAAGGTGATATCCAGGCCGTTTGCCGCAGCCCCTTGCTTGATCTCTTCCCGCCAGTCGGTGTGGATCTCGCCGGATAGATATACGGTCAGGGCCATGGCTGCGTCTCCTCGTGTTTTGGCATGCCCAGGCGTACCCGGACGGTGGGTGAAAAATAACCCGTGGTGTACTGGTCGGCTATTTTCGCCCAGAAATAAAGATGCTGACCCCTTTTTTCGCGCATCACCAGGGCTAGCCTGTCTCGACGCGGCGACAGTCCGTCCGTCAGCGCGCTTGAGCGTCGACACCAGTAGGCGGGAGTCGTTGGTGGATGCTGATTATGGGCCGAATCCGGTGACCACAATCATCACCGCTGCTGCGGTGAGCCGGCGGTCCATGGGTGATGGCATTCAGGGGAATGCGGTTGTCCGGCTATTCCCCCTGGCGGCTGTCATGTCCGGCGTGGTGCTTCAGACCCAGATAGGCCCATGCGGCGATGACTGCAAAACTGGCTGCGAGTGCCATACCAATGGGCGTGGCGGCGACGCCGGTAATCAGCGATACCAGCCACAGCACGACGGCGATGCCGCTCACGGCAACGGCGGTGATCAGCAGGGCGCGTAGTGCAAGCATCATGTTTCCTCGTCGGGGACGTTGTCCATTGGGGAAGGCAGGGGTGAGTCCATTCTACTAATGCGGCATGCAGGCGTCTTTCTTGAGTTGTTGCCACTGGATAGCCCCGAAATGGGCTGCAGGGTGCGACACCCCCTGCGCAGAGTCCGCAGCCAAGTCCCGCGCAGTGGCTGTGATGAAAGCGATTTCATGGGCATGGGGTCGGTAGCGTAAGACGTCAAGATACTGGTAAGGGACTGGTTACCAACGAGATCCGTTATCCGGCACTTTGGCGGTGTCTGCATCCCAGCCCTCAAGCTCGCCACGAATGTTTAGAGACCAGGCGCCTGTGCATTGCTGATCAAGCTCGGCTGGGCGACTTGTATCTCCAATAGTGAATCCACCCCGATTGTCGGCGCGGGCCGCGATTGAAGAGAGGGGCCGCCCTCCATGCGCCAAAGGGTATTGACTCCATATGTCGGACCCCATTTATCGACGACGTTACACACTGAAACAGCTGTGCCGCTTTCAGAAATCACCAGGACACATCCCTGGTCTACACTCCAATCCAGGGTCGTGAATCCCACGAACCTAATACCCAATGGCGAGGATTTTCGTTATGAAATTTCGGCAAATGAGCAGGTTGGTCGCGGCAATGACCCTGGCTGCTATTAGTGGCATTGCCTTCGCCAGCAGTGGAGGCGGAGGTGGCGGAGGTGGCGGAAACGGTGGCAGTGGTGCGGGCGGCGGCGATGGCGCTGGATCGGGCAGCGCCGGCACCACGACCTCGGGAAAAGGTGACCAAACGCAGGACCGTGACAGGGATCGGCTGCAGGACCAAGACCAGGACCAGGACCAGGACCGTGACCGTGACCGTGACCGGGATCAGCTGAAGGACAAGGATCCGATTCAGGACAAAGACCGTGATCGCGATCGCGACCGGATTCACCAGTAAACAACGCTAGATTTGTTGTGGCACCCCGCCGCCGAGGCGGGGTGCCGTCACGCCCGGCGAAGAATCACGGCTCAGACTCGTCTTTTAGGGTGTCGATGCATCGAAGTCAGACCACCATTTTCGACAAGGGTACTGACCGCCATTCCCCTGAGCGGATGTCTACGGGTGATTGCAGTCTGGCCTCTATTTTTCAGTGCTTTGGCTGATGAAAGAAGCCCAGCATGGTATCTGAGGTTGTCTATTTGACTACGCGCTGCCTATCCCAATCTACGGGCTAGGGGATCTCTCTGACCTCAGGCCGGTCGGCCATGTTTTCGATCTCAAGGTAGTAGTGGCTACCGTCTCGCCAGACGATGGCGTGGGGCTGATAACGGAAAGCATAAAGATACTGGTACGCGACCAGTTCCCAACGGGATCCGTCGTCCAGTTCGTAGACGGAATCCCCATCCCAACCCTCAAAATCGCCCGTAATGTATGAGTCCACGTACTTGTGCATTGCTGATCAGGCTCGGCTGGCCGGCTTCTGTCTCAAGACTGTATCCGCTCCGGTTTTCCGCGCGGACGGCGACTGTAAAGGAGCTCTGACCCCTCTGTCCTTACTGAAGCGGAGGCAGTCGCGTTTTAACGGCTGGCGGGAAGAAGCCGAGTACAAAGGTCCGACAAGGGTGCCAGAACGCCGACAACAGCAGCAGGGCGGAACCAATGGCCAGGGCCGTGATGGCGAAGCCCAGGCTCACCACGCCGAACTGCTGCAGCAGGGCGCTGAAGGTGTACAGCACATAGCTCAATGCGGAGACCATGAGTGCACGGCGATCAATCGCCAGGGAAACCAGCGCGATGGCCACGTACAGCACCACAACGGCCAGTGCCTGTCCGGCGTTTATCTGACCGCCAAGCACGTTCAGGGCGACAAAGGCCGGATGCACCAGCAGCGGCGCGGCCAGCAGATGCAGCCAGAATGCCACGTCGGACTTCCGCGTCTGACGTCGGGTGTCCGCGGCATCCCAGCGCATTGCCAGGCTGAACACGGCCAGCCCGGCGATCAGCGAGATGGCAGACAGCCAGTCCAAGGCATCCGGACTCGCTTGCAGCAGCACAGCAACCACAAAGCCGATGCCGGCCGCGGCCCCCGCTGCAACGGTGATAGGCACACGAAAACGCAGCCAATGCGCCCATGCGGCGACTGCCGCAAAGGCGCTCGCCACGGCGGTGCTCGACTCTGACTCCCCCAGGGCAAGCTGACAGGTGGTGAAGACGCTACCGACAAAGGCCAACAGCAGCACAATCGCAGGCAGGGCCATGCGCCGAGTGCGGACGAAGAATTCGGCCAGCCCCCATGCCGCGACGGCAGCACCCAGCGCCCCGAGCCAGGGCGTGGATGCCGCGCCGATCCAGGCCACCGAGGTGATCAACAGCAGGCAGGCGATCACCACGAAGATGTCGTTGAATCCGGTGATCAGGCGGAAGTGCTCCTCATCCACGGCAGGCGTGGGTTGGCGCTGTGCAATATGCGACCGAAAGGCCATGGCGGCTTCTTGGCTAAGGATGCCCGCAGTGACGGCGGAGTCGATGTCTTCTTCGCTATACATGTGCTGATGTGCCGTTGATTTTTGGTGACAAAGGGCGCAGCCGCCTTTTTCCTGATCGCTGTTATCGGGTGCACGCCTATGCCCTGGCCGGCGCCGTGATGGGCTGTAACTGGTTCAGTTGCCGACGTCGGCCGCCTGGTCCACCGCCAGTACGAACAGCGAGGTCAGCGCCGCCAACTGCTCCGGTGACATGTCGGCATACGGCGGTGCCAGCTGCAGCGAGCTGATCTGGGCTTGGGTGGCCGGGTGGATGTCGCACTCGGCGTGCATCACCCGGTAGCCGGCGGCCTGGAACAGCGGTGGGTACTGGTGGTGACGCAGACGATTCTCCCCACCGCGCGCCAGACGGAACAGCAGGGCATGACGGCGTTCTGACCAGGTGAGGAAATTGATCTTGGACAGCGACTTGTCGGCATGCTCCAGGTGGTCGGAGTTGTCCACCAGATGGATCATCAGTGCACCGGGGGCCAGCTTGGGGCGCAGTGCCGCCAGCAGCGCCTGCAGGTCGTCGGGCGGGATGTGCTCAAGCACCGTGCGTGACATCACCAGGTCCAGGCTGCCGTCTGCCAAATCGTCCACATCGAAGGGGGCGAGATAGCGGATGGGCAGGTCGTCCAGGCTGCGGATGTCGTCCAGCCGTCGGTCGTCGGGCAGGGCGTCACGCAGGTAGTCCAGGGTGGTGGCGAAGGTGACGGCGTCCATGTGCGGCGCCTGGTCGGACATCAACACCTCTTCGGCGCCGCCCAGGGACAGCATGATGGGGATGGTGGGAAACCAGCCAGAGCCGATCTCCAGTACCCGGGCGTCCTGGATGGAGCCGGCCATGGCCGCAACTACCTGCTGCATGCGGTCGAACTGTGCCAAGGTGCCGGCCAGATTGGAGGTGTCCGGCTGATAGCCGAACAGCTGCCGCTTGGCCTGCCGCAACTGTCTACCCAGCGGCATGCGGTTGACCAGCGCCTTCTTTACCACCGCCAAACGCCAATCCATAGGGCCTCCCTGTAAGGCCTGATCGGTAAGACTGGGCCGGTTGCTTGATAGTGCTGCGGCCCGGCGTCCTTAGAGCCCGTGCCGGCGATTAGCCTAGCATGTACTTTCGGCTAAAAGGCGGTCGGCTAACAAGGGGGCGGAGTCGTTTTTCGTATCCCAATCTCGAGTGTTACAAAAATGAATCATTCCGCCCCGTTTGGCTCTGTGGCGATGATTGGCTGACGATAGCGGGGGAGGGAAAATCCTCGCTGGCGCGGGCGGGGCCCAATCGCAAATCGACCAGCCTGGTGATGCTGTGACCGTCTGAGTCGAGCCGAATCTGAACTACACTTGGACGACGTTGTGCTTGTCAAAAAAGCACCTGTTAAGGCGATGACCCCGCGGCAGACGGCAATGAAGTTCTCCCAGATCCACATCGAAGCCGCACGAAACTCCACGGACGACTTCAATCTGTTCCATGACAAGAATAAGTGGCAGCGCATAAGAGCCAATCCTTTCGGCGGCCCAATCGCGCTGGGCTTCCAGTTGGAATGCCTGATCGAGTACCAGATATGCTGTCACCGTATGGCCAACGATGAGGCTGACTTCATTCGGGACAATGGCTTGTTGTTCAGTAACTACCAGTTTGCCTTTGCGGATGTGGTGCGGCCCGAAGTCGAGGTGGCGGTGGACATCCGGCGTTCGCAGCGCAAGAGCGGAGACGATGGCCTGCTGAGCAACCGGGTGATGCTCAAGGCTGAAGGGCGACCGGTGCTGATCGGCCACAAGAAGGAATCAGCGCGACCGCTGGCATTAGCGGATGCCGATATCGACTGGCTGCCGAGCCTGCGCGGTGCCGCGGACCGAAGTTACCTGGAGGGCGGTGAATTCTTTCTGAAGCGCAAGTTCATGAATGTGGGCAATGCCAAGAATTTTCTTTCTGGTTCACTGGCCGAGCAAGCGGATTATTTCGACGAACTGGAGGGCAGGGTCAACTTCCCGGAGGTATTCCCTGCCAGCCTGATCTCCTGTGCATTGCTCGAGCGTGCGATCACCCAGGGCCACGATTTTGAAAATGCGCCCATGGTTTACACCTCGCACCACATCAGCATCAACCGGCAGAACCTGCGGCGGCTAAAAAGCAATGACCGGCTGGATATCCTGGTGCGAAGCCCCAGGCAGATAGAGCCCGAGAAAGGGCTGGGCAAGTCGGGGGTGAGCCAGTCGGTCTACGAATGTTTTGGGGTGCTAGACGATGGCGCTTTGCTGTATCAGGCGGAGATCGCCCTGACCTCGCTGGATGAGATTCTCAGTGTCGCTGCCCGAGCAATATAGGAGCCTGTCTGGCTGGTGGTTGTCGGCGACCAAAGGGGAGGGCCCCTTGTTTGCGCTGTGGCTTGAACAGCATTAAACCGCTTCGGCCTGACGTTTTGACAATAAAAAAGCGCCGACCCCTCTCGGGATGAGCGCCTGAAGCGTCGTTATTATTAACGGGCTTCCGTTCCTTCCGTGCCTTCTTGGTATTCACCAGTCAGCGGTAAAAATAGCCTCGTTGTCCGGGGCTTTGGCCTGACCCCATCCCCGCAGCCCAGTGGATGGTAACAGCTTGAAGGCAGCGGGGTTGGGATTCAGGCAAACCTTTCAGTCATTACAACCCTCAGCGGCAAGCTGGTGTTTATCTTTAGCAGGGTCACTGGCGGAAGGGTATGGATAATAAACACGGGTGGGTCATTCTTTGACCGGTACGCAGTACAACAATCAATGACTCCAATCGCTGTAGCTGTTTAGCCGTTAGCCTGGGTTTACGGGCTTGATGTCGACCATGTTTCCCGCCAACCAGCCGTGCAGGGTGCTGCCGGTGAGCAGCACGCAGGGCAATTGCAGGCACAGCAGGTTGAACAGCAGCAGGTCTCCTGGAAACACCATCCAGAACAACAGCGTGGAAAAGCTCAGGGTATAGAGCAAGGCATGGATCAGCTGCCTGGAGAGCGGATAGGACATCTTCCAGTAGCTGCCCTGCAGTCGCATGCCGGGCAGGCGGTAGGCGTGGAAGAGGATGGCCTCCAGGTTTTCGAACAGGAACATGCCGGCCACGATCAGTTTCAGCTGCAGTACGCTCAGATCAAGCAGCAGCAAGGGTGCTGCCAACGCCACTGCCACCGCTGCGTTGACCGTGGAAGTCAGCAGCTTTTCCATGGCGGTGGTTGTGCGGAATGTCGGGTCCATCAGAATAAATCTTGCGTCAGGCTCGTCATTCTGGCTGTCGGACGGTAGGGGGCGGACTGCTTTGTCGTGAGTGCCGCTCAGGCTGCGGATCCCGATAACTACTCCGACCCCTTGCGTTGCTTTGGCTGGTCGTGAGCGGTGTGTTCGGCGAAATGCAGACCTGTGACGGGCATGCCTTCACGTTCATAGAAGCGGTGTGCGTCTTTCCGCTGCATGCCCGAATCCAGGTGCAGTTGTGCGCAGCCTTGTTGCGACGCGTAGTCCCTGAGCCAGGACAGCAGGCGGCGGCCGTGTCCTTTCGACCGTTGCGTGGACAGGGTGACCAGATCGTCGACGTACATAAAGCGTCCCCACGCCAGGTTTTCACTGATCCTGAAGCCTGCAACAGCAACGACACCCTGTGTCCCCTGCAGCGAGGCGAGTCGATATCCTGCGGCTTCCAGGTTGCGGATGCGGGATACGAATTTCTCCTCGACAAGCTCCGGCCGCAGCTCACGCATGACCGGGTAGCAGGCTGCGATTTCCGTGTCGGATGTGGCGAGGCATATGTCCATGTGATGATCCGTAGCGGAAATGACGCGTGGTGTGACCAAGGCCGGAAACAATAATGCATTCCGACTCCTTTCTTAACGCCTGCAGCAGACCTGGCTCAGTAACGCACGGCCGGCGTCTCGATCGGCAGGCCGTTGCCACGTGCGTGCAGGTACAGCTCCAGGTTGATGTACTCGGCCGAACCGCGATCGAAGGGCTTGGCGCGGAATGACTGGAAGCATTCCTGGAAGCGCCCGTGCAGGCCGGTCATCTTGCCGCTGCCCAGGCGGTATTCCGGGAAGCCGTTGCTCTGTCCCTGGCTGAGCACCTGGCCGCGCAGGTGCTGGCCGGCGAACTGGTCATGGCAGACGTTGCAGGCCATGTTCATCTGGCCGAAGCGGGTGTGGTAGAGCTGCTTGCCGGCCTCGTAGAAGGGCTTGAGCGGGCCGCTGATGTCCACGTTGACCGCTTCGCCCTTGGCCAGGTTGCGCACGTAGGCCTCCAGCTCGACCAGTTCCACGCAGTCGTAGACGAAAGGCACGTTGTCCAGGCGCTCCATCACGCAGAAGTTGATCTGCTCCTGCAGGGTGAAGGGGCGTTGCTCTTCGGCGTTGTAGACGGGATAGCTGGCGATGTGTTTCGGGTCCAGTTTGCTGCCGTTCTCGCCGTGGCAGCTGGCGCAGGTCTTGTCGTTGATGCCCGGGGTATGGAAGGCCTTGCGGCCCTTGTCCACCGCGCTCATACCGGGATTGGCGAAGTCGTCGTCCTGCATCTCGCGTGTCTCGGCCATCAGGTAGTCATAGCCGGACTTGGGGGCGTCCGCCCACAGTGGTGGCGCCGCCAGCAGCAGGAGCGATAACCGGAGCAGTGTGTGCGGCATGAGCGTCTTCCTCACTTCAGGGTCAGCAGGAAGGCCACCACGTCCTCGACCTCCTGGGCCGACAGGATGGGCTTGCCAAAAAATTCATCGGCGACCCGGTTCAGGTCGGCCGGGTTCTTGTGGAAGGCCGGCATGATGGTGCCGGGAACCAGCAGCGTTTCGTCGGCAATGCGCAGCCGCAGCTGGCTCTCGCTGAGCCGGCTGGCGACGTGCGCCAGTGGCGGACCCACGGTGCCGTGAAAGGATTCTTCGGCGATCGGCAGGCTATGGCAGGCAAGGCAGTTGCCACGATCCTTACGCCGAACCACTTCCCGGCCGCGGCCGGGGTCACCGCTGAGGCCGCCCAGCGGCTCGGTGATGGCGTAATTGCTGACCTCCCAGGCGACATAGCCCGATGCCGCGCAAACCGGCAGGGCCGCAGTGACGCTTAACAAAAGCACGATCGGTGTGGCGGCGAGTCGCATGCTCAATTCCCTGTGGTCGATATGCCGTTCAGGCTAACGCACATCAAGCAAAAAGGGAGGCGTCGTTTTCCCTGGACGATCGCGGCTGTACGGCAATGACCTACCCCAGCCCCTGTTTCTGCCGACGGCGGCCGCTGCGCTGGCCCAGTACCAGCGCGATGCCGCCCAGCACCGCGACAGAGGCGATCATCAGGCGCAGGCCCAGCGGTTCGTCCAGCAGCAGCACACCGCCAAAGGCGGCGATCACCGGCACGGACAGCTGCACCGTGGCGGCGCGGCTGGCGTTCAGTCCGCGCAGGGCGCTGTACCAGAGGGTGTAACCGATACCGGAGGCCAAGGCGCCGGAGGCCACGGCCAGCAGCACGCCGCGGGTGTCGGGCAGGGGGCCGCCCAGGAACGGCAACAGGGCTAGCAGGGCCAGGGGTACGCTGCGGGCGAAGTTGCCGGCGGTGGCGTGCAGCGGGTCGGCAATGCCGCGGCCGCGCAACGAGTAGATGCCCCAGGCGATGCCGGCGACGGCCATCAGCAGGGCCCCCTCGGGGTCGGGCGCTTCCAGGCCGGGCAGCAGCAGGTAGACCAGTCCGCCCACCGCCAGCAGCAGCCCCAGCCAGGCCCCGCCCGTCAGCCGCTCGCCCGCCCGCAATCCGCTGGCCAGCATGGTCAGTTGCACGAAGCCGAACAGGATCAGCGCCCCGGTGCCGGCGCTCAGTGAGCGGTAGGCAAAGGAAAAGCCGATGGCGTAGACAAACAGCATGCCCGCCGCGGTCCAGTCACCGGCTATCCCGGTGCTGCGCGGGCTGCGCCGGTGCAGCAGCAGCCACAGGGTCAAGGCGCCGGCCGCCAGGCGGATGGCGGTGAAGCTGGCGGCGTCGATGTGTGGCGGACCCAGCGCCATGCGGCACAGCAATGAGTTGGCGGCGAAGGCCAGCATGGCGATGCTGGTCAGGCTGAGGGTGCGAACTGTGCTGGTTGTGGTGGTCATGCTGTCCCGATGGTGGGCGGGGCGGTGGCGCGGGGTCAGTCGCCTATCGTTGTGCGGGGGCTATGCACAGGGCGTAGGGTACTGAGCGGTTCGTTTTCTGACACCTGTATTTTGGTCGGACTGTTTCGAGGCGCTGCGCGCTGCCCTCAGGGCGTGTCGACAACCATCGGGTTGGCGGGGTCGGCGGCCCACTCCTGCAGCGAGGCGGTGTATACCGCGACGTTGGTGAAACCGAGGCGCGTCATGGCGAAGGCATTGGCAGACGCCATGATGCCACCACCACAGTAGGTGATGGTGCGGGCATTGTGGTCGCCGTCGTGCATGGCGGCCAGTTCGTGATCCGGCCGGAAGCGGCCCGATGCATCGAGCAGATCGAGGGCGCAGAGGTTGGACGCGCCGGGGATATGGCCGGGTCTGGCGTAGATGCTCTCTTCACCCCGGTAAAACGCCGCAGGCAGGGTGTCGATGAGGCAGACGGCGGCGTCATCGATGCCGGCGAGCACCTCGTCCCGGTCAGCGATCAGTTCGGGCCTGGGAGCGGGGGTGAGCTGTTTGGCGGGCCGGGTGGCCGGCGCGGTGGAAAGCGGCCGACCTTCGGTGGTCCAGGCTTTCAGCCCGCCGTCGAGTAGTGCCGCCCGGTCGAACCCCACCCAGCGCAGCATCCACCACACCCGGGCAGCCCATGCAGAATAGTTGCTGTCGTACAGCACCACCCGGGCATCATCGCCGACACCCAGTGCGCCCATGGCGGCACAGAACTGCTCGGGCGTCGGTACGGCGAACTCGATCGGGCTGTCACCGTCGCAAAGCTCACCCTTGAGATCCGCGAACCCGGCGGACGGGATGTGGCCGCCGTCATAGTCGGCACGGCCGCTGACATTGTGAAAGCCACCGCCATCATCCTGCTGCTGGCAGACGCTGCAGTCGAGCAGCACCAGATCCGGGTCATCGAGGTGCCGGCTCAGCCATTCAGTGGTCACGAGTGTATCCATCGGGTCCTCATGCAAAACGGGGGCGGTGAGCAACTTCTCTAAATGTTAGTGAAAATTGCGCTGTGCCGGTATTTTTGCCTTTTTTCTCTACGGCCAGGTCCCGCGGCGGCCATCGCTGGCTGCCGGGGGCAGGTGTGTCGCTTTTGATGTCCATCAAGCACCCGGCATTTCATTCGGGTGGTTCACTGGACGGGCCCGGAATCTGAATTATTTTTCTGCTTGGGGGCAGTCGATTGTGCTGCCGTAAATCACCTTGGCGGAGGATATGAGGATGCGATTCGGCAAGTTGGTGAAAATGCTGTTGCTGGCCGCGGCCCTGGCGCTGCCGGCGACATCGGCCCAGGCCTTCTGGGGCTGGATGCCATGGAACTGGGATGATGGTCCATGGGGCGGCTATCCCGGCTACTGGGATGGCTACCCGGGATACGGTGGTTATCCGGGCTACTGGGGCGGCTATCCGGGGTATGGCGGCTACCCGGGCTACTGGGGTGGCTACCCGGGCTACGGAGGGTATCCCGGCGGCTGGGGTGGCTACCCCGGCTGGGGCTGGTGATCCCGCCTTTTTACCCTGTGTTCAATCACCGATTAAAAGCCGGGCATTGCCCGGCTTATTCTTGCCTGCTCGCTAAAGAAAAACGGAGCCAGAGAACTATGTTTTCAAATGTACGTGGGAATTGTTCTCTGAACCCTGTTTTTCGATGCATGTGCTTATCCTGTTGTTCCCGGCTGGATCAACCGAGACCGGGCTCATCGGTCTTGCTGGTTTTGCTACCCCACCAGACATGTAGCAGTAGCGCAATAACCGAACCGATAACGGCATAGGCCATGTCTTTCTGTGCGTCCCAGATGTCCCCCTGGGTGATCGCCGCTGAACAAACCTCGTCCGGTTGTTCGCAAAACAACGCCATGGCGACCCACTCTAGGATTTCATACCAGGCGCCGACACCAGTGATGAATAAAAAAGCGATCAGGTAGCTTAGTTTTCTGGAAACGCCCTGGTGGTAAAAGATTTCATAAAACGGCACGAACACCATCAGGCCGAACAGTAAATGGATCAGCTGATCGTAGTAGTTGCGCTCCCAGCCGAACCAGTCTGAATACCAGCTGAAATAAGCCATTTCGTCGTAGGTCATGTGTGCGCCAAACAGATGCAGAATGACGAATACAGTCAGGCTGAGGTAGGTCCAGTTGTTAAAGCGGTAATGCTTGTCTAGCCAGAGCACCACGGGGAATACCGTGACTACCAGGATGTTTTCCAGTGCCCATATGCCGGGATCAGCCGGATTGATGGCCAGCACAATCCAGAACAGAAAGAAAATGACCACCAGGGATTTTTTAAACATAATTATTGAGTGGTCGAGTAATTAGAGTGTTTTTGGATAACGGTAGGCAGGGTGCAACCGTTTATTATGTTAGTAGAAATGGTTCTCTGACGCTGTTTTCCTCTCTTGAGTTAATCCGTCTTACGCGGTTGCCTTCGTCGGAAAGGTGAATCATTCCGCCCGGTTGGCTTTAGCTGTGCCCTGGCCGTTCGAAGCGCTTGCGCGCGCGCTCCACCTTGGCTCTGATCATGCAGTCTTCAACATGATCGTTGATCAGCCCCATGGCCTGCATGAAGGCATACACCGTGGTTGGTCCGACGAATTTCCAGCCCCGTTTTTTCAGGTCCTTCGACAAGGCAAGCGATGCCGCCGAGGTCGATGCCGTCTGCGGTGCTGCAAGCTGCTTGTGGTCGGGTTCGTATCGCCAGATGAAGGCTGCCAGTGAACCTTCCTGCTTGACGATTTCCTGAGCGCGTTGCGCATTGTTGATGACCGCCTCGATCTTGCCGCGATGGCGGACGATGCCTTCGTCCTTGAGCAGGCGGTTGATATCGCGCTGGGTGAAGCGAGCCACCCGGTCGAAATCGAAATTGTGGAAGGCTGCGCGGAAGTTCTCGCGTTTGGCGAGGATGGTGCGCCAGCTCAGCCCGGACTGGAAACTCTCCAGGCTCAGTTTCTCAAACAGGCGGTGATCATCACTGACCGGAAAGCCCCACTCGGAATCGTGATAGCCGAGAAATTCCGGTGCGGCACCGCACCAGCGGCAGCGTGGTTTGCCATCGGGGCCGGTGATCGTTTCGCTCATCCTTCTGCTCTCTGCATCAAGAATGCGGGCTGCTCAGCGGGGCAATGGTGCTACGCCCCATTGATCTTTCCTTCAGCTATCGTTCGGCATGGATATGGCGTCCTGCAGAACAGGCTGCCCATAACCGCTATGTCATGCGGCCTTGGACAGCCGTGCCTGTCCGGCGCTTACGCTAGTCTTTCAGCACGTCTTCCTCGAAGCCATCCAGTGCCACGCCCCACCAGTCAAAGGTATCGTCCAGATTTGTTCTGGTAACGCCGTGGTTGAGGTTGACTGCAATTTCCAGCGTGGGATCGTTGTCATCATCCAGGTAGGCTTTTCCGTAGCGCATGTTCTTGTTCCATGTGTTGATTTCATTCATGGATACTTTATAGCCGCTCCAGGAGGCTGTGAATTGGATGTCGTCGCAGTACTTGCCGTTATCGCACCCGTAAAACATGACGCTGTATCGAGTTCCTTTCATTCTTCCCACGATTTTTGGATCGCCTTCAGCATCCGTTGTTAATTCTGCGCTGCCATATCCTTTGGCGATGTCCAGGATAGCCTCAGGATCATCAGCGGACACAAGCTTTGCCGAATAAGCGGGTGTCGCGGCCAGGCATGTGAAGATGGTGGCGGCTGCTACGGATGTTATCGTGCGTTTTTTCATGCTCTTCCTTCCTCGTTTTACGAATGTTGATCAGTTGTCAGGTCTTCGTCGTATGACACCTGGGTAAGCAGTCCCGTCTGGTTGTAAATGCGCCTAGCCCTTATGTACGGGTGTGCTCGTTGTGCTGGTGAAGGCGCATTGCCTGCTGTCAATTCATGGTGAGCGGGCGAAAATCGCATCCGGAATTCGTCGTACAAGGTTACAGATGCGGCAGTCCGATAACTGTCAGGCTTCAGTCTTGTCTGCGGTGGCTGGCTGGCGTGGCTCGCAGTACCGATCCCGTTTTTATTCACTCGGCCTGGCCTGGGTCTGCTGCCGTCCAGCGGGATTGGATGATTTGTGGCGTGGTGCTGCCTTTCTGTGTGACGAGGTGCGTGACAGTGAGCTGCAGTCTGTCACCGACCGCCACGGCAGCAGGGTGCTGCAGCCCGGCAATCCGATTCAGCGCGATGCCGCTGAAGGCCGCCGGTTGCCCGGTGTTGTTATCCGCCTGCCAGAGCATGTCGATGTAGGCCTCGCCATCATGGCTGTAGCGCTTGGTAACCGTGGCGACGCCGCCATGCGGTACTGCGCGGTGATGAATGGCGGTATCGCCGCCGGGCGGCAGCGCGCAGGCGGCCAGGAGCAGGGTGATCAGTCCGACAAGCAGATGGTGTGTCGATTTCATGCTGTCGGTTGCCTGGAATCTGTATCTGGCCAAGTAGCCGTTGGAGCAATCGGAGCCTGACTGCTATTGCGACTCCGCCCTTCCGGCTGATGCATTACGCTGGAAAAATTATCATGGAAATACTGCAATATGAAATTCGGAAGTTCGGGGTCAGCGTAAGAACCCCTGCAGCTTTGGGGTGGCGAGAGTTTTTAATCTGACCTCAAATACCAACAATTACCAAGCGATGGCTGGACAACACCATGCCGATTATCGATTTCACCTTCCCCGCCGGAAGTCTCAGCGAATCCCAGCAGCAGACCCTGGCCAAGGAGCTGTCCGCATCCCTGAAGCAATGCGCGCATGCCGTCGACAACCCCAGGGCTGATGCGATCAACTGGCTGTATCTGCACGAGCATCCCGCCGACAAGATTTTCGTGGCGGGCGAGCTAAAGGCCATCCCCCGTTACCGTATAGAAGTGACGATGATGGAGGGCATGATGAGCCAGGACATCATGGCGCTTATCGCGGAGGATATGACCCGCAAGGTTCTGACGGCTGAGGCGTCGCCGTTCAACCCGATGAATGCGAGTCGTGTCTGGGTGATTTTTCACCCCGTCCCCGATCGAAGCTGGGCAGCCGGTGGCAGACTGTATGGTCTGCAAGACCTCATGAACTATATCGAAGGCCGAAAGCAGCCCGGGTAGGTGAGGTTAGGGGCAGAGAAGGTTTCAGTAGTCGCGCCCTGGACCCTGTTTCTCCCGGGGTATGTAACTGGCTCTTTTTCGCGGACCCGAAATATCCGCGCGGGCCGGGATGCCGCAGCCGCCTGGCTCAGCGGTGCCACTCGGCGCGCAGCTTGCGGCACTCCGCCGCCCATTCGCAATCGTCCTTGCATAGGTAACGCTCATCAGAGAGAAAACAGGGCTTTCTGCCCTCGGCCTCCTGGATGGAGCGAATGAGTTCTCGCATCGACTTGTTGTGCGGGGTCTCGATGCCCAGCCGCAGCGCGCGCTGCTCTGCCATGTGTCTCATGGTGTACTGCTCCGAGAGCCCCGCTCCGGCCATCTGAGCGGATGGTGGCGGCAGCCGATTATGTATGACAGCCAGTTGACATCTTGTTGATGACAGTCGCGTGACGGCTTGATTGCAGTCGGCGTGAGGCGGTGGCGGCCGAGCCGTGGTCAATGCATTTACGCGGGCTGTGCCGGATTGCGCCCTACGCGGGCCGATGCCTTTATTGTCTGGTTACACGATCTTCGGGATCAGGTTCAGCGCCAGTCCCACCATCGCCGGGGCGGAGGCCAGCAGCGCCTGCGACAACACGCGGGTGGGGGAGTTGTAGATGCCCAGGTGTTCCAGCCACTCGCGCAGGGTTTGTTCGTCACGGCTGCCGGTCACTTGGTGGGCGGCGTCCCAGGACCAGCGGTTCAGGGCATAGGCGATGGGCCCGAAGATCAGCAGCAGCATCACCGTGTAGGCGGTGCTGCCGCCGGTCGTCAGGGTGCCGGCGATGACCGGGGCGGCCTCGTGGCTGGCCACCGTGCTGGTGGCCATGCGGAACAGGAAATAGGTCTGCAGCACGCCGGTGACCAACATGGCGGTGCTGGCGCCCAGTAGGTGGCGGAAGTCGCGGTAGCGCACCACCAGCGTGTCGGCATCCATCCGCCCGCGCACCAGCAGCAGACATACGGCCGCCATGATCACCAGCACCGCCACCGCGCCGCTCAGCGGCACCATCATCTCCACCACGTCGTTGACCGGGATGGCGCGGACCGCCGAGTAGTGCCGCAGCACTGCGTCGCTGGCACCGCCGCCGAAGTCCTGGCTGCCGCTCTGCCGGACCACCCAGACCACCAGTGCCGCCACGGCGGCGAACATCGGCACGTAGGCGGCGGGGCCGAAGGGGTTGCGGGTGATGATCGCGGCGGCCACCACGCCGTTGATCACGGTGACCAGGATCAGCGCGATGGTGGACAGGCCCCACAGCATGCGCCAGCGCAGCTCCAGGGCGTTGGCCGGGTCCGATATCCAGTCCAGGTCCGGCTCGGTCATGCGCAGCATGTCGTAGAAGTGCGCGTACAGCAGCACGAAGGCCAGCAGCAGGGCCGCGAAGCCCATCAGCTTCAGGTTGCGTGTCAGGGGTGTCCACAGGTCCATTGCATTTCTCTCCCTGTTGTCGCGCTGCCGGAGGCCAAGCTGCGGCGGGGCGGCTTAGTCATTGGGGTGGAAATTGGAGTCAGAGTAACAATGCCAGTTGCTCGGCGGTAAGGCGCGTTTTTACTCTGATAATCCTCTAGCCGGCTCCTTAGTCCGGTGGTAATCGTCGAGTTGCGAAACGAGACAAGCCACCGAAAAAAAGAGACGACCATGGCACTGTATTGCGGAATTGATCTGCACGCCAACAACAGCGTGCTCGCGGTGATGGATGACCAGGACAAGGCGCTTTACGAGAAGCGACTGCCCAATGATCTGTCACAGATCATTGGCGCACTGCAGCCCTACCAGCAGGACTTGGCGGGCTGCGTGGTGGAGTCCACCTACAACTGGTATTGGCTGGTGGACGGACTGATGGACGCGGGTTTTCCGGTACATCTGGCCCATACCGGTGCGGTCCCGCAGTACGCGGGGATCAAATACACCAACGACGAGAGCGATGCCCGGCATCTGGCGCATCTGCTGCGGCTGGGGATTCTGCCCGAGGGGCATATTCAGCCGAAGGCACAACGTGCGCTCAGAGACCTGCTGCGCCGACGCCTGTTGCTGGTGCGACAGAAGACCCTGCACCACCTGAGTCTGCAAAGCCTGATTGCCCGCTATACCGGCCAGCGCCTGAGCGCCAACGAGATCAAGCAGTTGGATCGTGATGCGATTGCCGAGTTGCTGGAGGAGCCGATCGCCCTGGGTGGCCAGATTACCTGCCTGGCCCGGCGCTGGCTGGAGGATGCCATCGAGGTACTCGAGCATGAGATCCACAAGCAGCTCAAGCCGCGTCTGGAGTACCAGCTACTGACCACGGTACCCGGCATCGGCCAGGCGTTGGGCTCGACCATTGCGTTGGAGACCGGTGACATCGGCCGCTTCCCTGGCCCCGGCCACTATGCCTCGTACGCCCGCTGCGTGAAGACGGAGAAGATCAGTAACAACAAGCTCAAGGGCCGGGGCAATGCGAAGAACGGCAACAAGTACCTGGCCTGGGCCTTCATGGAGGCAGCGCACTACGCGGCGATCTGGAGTCCGGCGATCAAGCGCTACTACCAGCGCAAGCAGGCCAGGAGCCACATCCTGGTGGCCAAGAAGGCGGTCGCCAACAAGTTGGCCAGGGCCTGCTATTACATGCTCAGCCGGCAGGAGGCGTTCGATGTGAACAGGGCCTTCGGGTAACCGTTACGCCGTGGTGGATGGCGGAATTGGGGTTGGTGAACAGCCCGGCTGGTCTGATTGCTGCCGCCACGGCACCTGACGTTGGTTTGTCTGAAGCGCCTCGCGCATGAGCCCTTTTGAGGTTGGCATCGCAAGATAGCCCTGGCTCTGAACAAACGACTTGGCCATGCGTGGGCACTGCAGTTTTTCTGGGGCGGCACAGCCGCCAGGGGCCGGCAGCCGAGGTTGGCTGCCACGCCTTGATCCTGATGGGTGACTGGTGCGTTTCAGTTTAGAAACAGCACGATCAATGAGAAGACAGGCGCGTTGTCAGGAACCGACGTTATTGCTGATGATGACCATCGTCATCAGGGGTTGCTGCACCCTGTTGCACGGAGTCGGCTAATGGGTGACCCCAATGATCTCCGCAATGATCTCCGTTTACTCTGACCCCAATGATCTTCTCTTTTTTCAGAGAGGGAGTTTGTCGAGTACGCCAAAAATCTTGTCGATCATTTGCAAGTTCTTTTGGAAAAATAGGGGCCAGACTGGCATTTCTTGATAATTGGAGGCCGACCACTATTTCTTCGAGTGGTTCTCTTTCACCACAGATACATGCTGCATGCCTTGTTCATGATGCGTAGTGCATACCAATCCGAGCAAGGCGCCTGGGCTGCCCCGTAGCAGACGTGGAGGGGCAACAAGTGTTCCTCGCGGGGATGACAGAAGCGCGCGCCGGGCGCGTCTACCCAGCGGACGAACATATGTTCCCTTTCTTCTTCCGAATAGTCAGAAACGCTACACGTCTTTATCAGCCAGGCTTCAAATGCGCTGTTTGATTCCCGGGACTCGCTGGTGTCGGGCGAGAATAATGCCCTTAGGTTGTGAAACGAGAAACCGGAGCCGATGAGCAATACGTTCTCGCGATTCAACGCCCGCAGGGCGCGGCCTATCGCTACATGTAGAGAAGGATCCAGGCTGCTGACGAGGGAGACCTGAACGCAGGGAATATTGGCCTCCGGATACATGATCTTGAGGGGCACAAACAAGCCGTGATCAAACCCGCGGGTGTCGTCGAGTCTGGCTTGTATTCCGGCATTGACCAATAACCCCTGGATCTCTCGCGCCAAGTCTGGCTCGCCGGAACAGGGATACTGGATCTGGTAGGACGCTTCCGGAAAGCCGTAATAGTCATAGATCAGCGACGGTGTCGCCCCGGCGGTGATCGTCGGGAGAGATTCCTCCCAGTGCGCGCTGACCACAATGATGGCGGAGGGCCTGGGGATGCTCGATGCGATGTCCTCCAGGCAAGCAACCATCTCGCTGTGTCCGGCATCCCCCAACAGCGGCATCGGCCCCCCGCCATGAGATAGGAACAGTGTTGTTGGTTTCTGTTTCATCGGCCCTATCCATTCGATCGCTGATGCCACACACAAGACATGACACCGGGTCAGGCTGGCATTCCTCGAAAAACGCAGTCTGCCCCCTATTTCCTCTACAAATATCGTTTATCAATGGAGTCTGACCCCATTGGTCACCACAGGCGCGGAAGCGTGCTCAGTCACCGGCGCGGTAGCGGCCCACGCTGTAGCGCAGGCGGGTGGGGCCGCCCGGGCTGTCGCGGTGCACCCATGCCAGGTGCAGCCGGCCGGCCGGGTCGAAGGTCAGGCTGGGGTGTTGCTGCTCGCCCGGGCCGCTGGCGCCGGGCACCGGCAGGTCGTCGCTCCAGGCGTCGCCCTCGGGCCAGCTGAGCATGATCTCGGCATGGCGGTCGCGGTTGTCGTCCCAGGCTGCCACCAGCAGGCCGTCGGCGCGGCCGGCCAGCGCGGTGTGCCACTGCTGGCTGAGCTCACCGAAGTCGTCCTGCAGGCGCAGGTTGGCGCCGAAACCGCCGTCGGCCTGCAGCGGCGCGCCGTAGATGTCGTAGCCGTGGCGGAAGTCGCGCTTGTCGGCCCAGGCGGCCAGCACCTGGCCGTCGCCGTACGACGCCAACGCCACCCGCGACACCCCGTGACCCTTGCCGAAGGGTGGCTTGGGGCCGGGCGGCTGCTCGCTGATGCGCTGCGGTGCGCTGAAGGGGCAGGGCCGGTCGGCCTCGGCATGCGCCGCCATGATGATGGTGTGGCCGGGGCGCCGGTCCTCCCAGGCCACCACGGTGTGCGTCTGGGTCACGGCCAGTGTGGGATAGAGCTGGTCGTCGCTGGCGGGCTGGCCGTCCACCGCGCAGGCCGCTGCCACCTTCAGCCGGTCCTGTGCGTCGGCGCGAAGGCGCGCGAAGCGGACCCGGCGATGGCGCCCGTCACGCTCTGTCCACACCGCCAGCAACTGGTCGCCCTGCGGCGCCAGGCTGACCTGGCCGGCCTCGCCGCTGCTCAGCTGCAGCGGCGGTCCCAGGCTGGCAGCGCCGTCCGCATCGAAGCTGAGCAGGCGCACCCGGGCGGTGGCATCACCCTCCCAGCCGAGCGCGAAGCGACGCGCGCCCAGCGCAGCGATGATCGGCTCGTAGGCCTCGCCGGTGTCGCTGACCGGCGTGGCCAGGGTGGCGAAGGCCGCGTCCTGGTGCCGCCTGCTGGCCAGGTAGGCGCGCGGCGTGCCGTCGCGCTCGTCCTCCCAGGTGATGGCCACCCGCTCGGCATCGGCGGCGATGCTGCGTCGCCCGGACGATTCCAGGTGATGGAAGATGCCCTCGCCGTGGACCCCGGTCACCTCCAGCGGTGCGCTGAATTCCCAGCTGCCGGCCAGCGCCGCGCCGGGCAGCAGCGCGATCAGCAGGCCGCGGCGGATCATGACGCGGGCTTGCCCTGCAGGGCGTCCTGGATGCGCTGGTCGGCGCCCAGCAGGTCCTCGATGCGCTGCACGCCCACCAGCCGCAGCACCACCTGGCCGTCCGGGGTCATGAAGGAGAACACCGGGGTCACCAGCGCATCGTAGCGGGTGCCCAGCTCGCGCTCGGTGATGCGCTCACCGCCGGGCAGGCGCAGCCGCTGGCCGCTCTCCGCGTCGACGTAGGCCAGCACGTAGTTTTTCGTGTAGCGCTCGCGCACCCCGGCGTCGGAGAACGCCTCCTTGTTGGTCTTCTCGCAGTAGCCGCAGCCGTAGCGGCCGAAGTAGACGAACACCGGGCGCTGCTGCTCGGCGGCCTGTTGCAGCGCCTGGTCGAAGGGCAGGAAGGGATAGCCGGCCGGCGCGTCGGCCAGGCTGGCGTGCGCCAGCGGCAGGGCGATCAGCAGAAGGAGGGCTCGGAGCATGGCGGCGATCCTGAAAAACGACATGGTCGCAGTATAACCACCTGACCGGTGCAGCCCCGTGCATAGGCACAGGGGCATGGCGTCGTGCCCGGCCCGCGCAACAGGGGGGGCGGCCACGCTTCCGGGAAGGGGACGGGGAGCACAAGCGTGGTCGGTCCCCGATTGCCTGCGATGTCCGCTAGAACCTGAGCCAGCCGCGCCGCGCCGCGTGATGGGCCGCGATACCGAACAGCACCGCCACCCCCACGTTGAGTACCGCGAACGCGGCCGTGCCCAGCATCACGAAGCGGTCGACCTTCTCGCCGCCCGGCTCGCGGCTGCCCAGCGCCAGCTCGGTGCCGGCCAGGAACAGGATCACGCCCAGCACCGGGGTGGGGAACATGCGGAACAGCGTGCCTATCGAGTCGGCGAACAGCAGCCCGAGCGTCAACAGCAACACCCCGAGCATGATCGAGGCGCCGCCGGTGCGCGCCCCGAACCGCACGTGCCCCGCCATGCCGCCGGCGCCGTGGCACATCGGCACCCCGCCCAGGGCACTGGACAGCAGATTCATCACCCCGGTGGAAAACGCCACCTTGCCCTCGCTGACCGGCCGGTCGGGAAACAGCCGGTTGTTCTCGTCGGTGATCGCCACCAGCGCGTTGCCGAAGGTCAGCGGCAGTTGCGGCAGGGCCAGCAGCACGGCACCCATCCAGATGTCCTGCCAGGCGAGCCCGCCCCACGCCAGCTGCGGCAGCTGGAACCCCGGCTCGATCTGCGCCAGGTCGTGGGCCAGGGTCGGCTGCTGAATCAGCGCGACCACCGCGCCGATGACCAGCAGCACCAGCATGGCCGGAAGCCGCGAGCGTGCCAGCAGCAGCAGGGTCAGCACCAGCAGGGCCGCGGCGATCAGCCAGTCCTGCGCCATCATGCGGATCCCCTGCAGCATGAAGCTGAAGCCGAGCCCCATCACCACGCCCAGCAGGGCGGGGCGGGGGATCCACTGCGCCAGGCGCCTGGCCATGCCGCTCGCCGCCAGCCCAAGCCAGATCAGGCCGGTGACCAGGCCGGCCCCGGTCACCATCGCCGGCGTCAGCGCGACGGCGCCCAGCGTCTGGGTGATGGCCGCGGCGCCGATGGCCTTCATCGGCTGCACCGGAAAGGGCGTCTTGAACACCACGCCGGCGGTGACCAGTGCGGCGCCGAACATCAGCAGTATGCCGGCCGGGTCCATGTGCAGCACCGAGACATAGGCGACCACGAAGGGGATCAGCGTGCCCAGGTCGCCGAAGGCGCCGGCAAGTTCGGAAAGATCAAAGCGGTTGCGCACTGGCTCGGTCCCGGGATTGTTGTTGTTGGATCGGTCGGGGACTGATCGGGTTCTGTTCCTGTTACTTCACTGCTGGACCCGGATGAAAATAAATCACTCCGCGCGATTCAGCCAGCACGCTGCCCATGCTCAATCCGTTTTGAACATGGCGTGACAGGTCAGGCATTGCTGCATGAGTTGGCCGGTGAATGCGGTCAGCGTCTCCATGTCGTCCGTTTCCGCCCTGACCACGAGTTCCTCGAACAGCATGTGCGTCGGGCCGCCGATGTCCTTGAATGCCTGCGGCAGCCTGGCGCGTACCGCGTCCGGGGTGGCGCGCGCCATGCGGTTGCCGGACAGGCGGGCGGACTCGATGATCAGTTCCCGGTTGTCGCTGCCGATGCCGGTCACGATGCCCTGGATGCTGGCGAGCATCTGCCGCATCTCACTCAGAAACTCCGCCTTTTCAGCCGGGGTAAGGCCGAGGCTGATGCGTTGGTCAGCCTTGTCGCCTTGCGCAGCGGCTAGGCCGCTGAAGATCAACAAGGCAGCACATATCGCTTTATCCAGATGTCGCATGTCTCACTCGATGTTGGCAGGCGTTGTGGCAAGGGTTCTGGGCAGGTGCAGATTGCGGATTGGGTTTGAGACGCCGTCGATCATGGTATCGCGTGGCCCCACGTCTTTATGATCAATGGAGTCTGGCCCCATTGATCCGTACTCTGGGCCCAATGTCCAGGGGTCGGTGTGAGTGTTTTCAGTCCGCTAGGCAGGACTTCCTCGCCAGGTCGCCTTCCGGAAGCACGATGTGCTGTCGGCCGGTTTGCAGGACGAGTTGCGGGCAGGTCCGCGGGTGTGCCGTGATGCCGTTGTTCAGCATGGCCTCGTCCAGCCGCCAGCCGTTGTCGATGGCCAGATCGGTGACGGGCACCTTGTAGGCAAACACCGTGTCCCAGGGCATGCCAAGTTGCCCCGATGCGTTACGGGACACGGCAGTCCTGGTGATCATCAGCAGATGCCAGCGCGAGGTCGAGCCCACGTAGTGCAGAACCTGCCCCGGCGAGTCGGGTGCCTGCATATCAATCACCGGGTAGGTTTCGATACGCTCGGGCGTGATCGTCTCGGTACGCTGCCCGGAAGCCATGGCGCCACCGGCGAGCAGCGACATGAGGACCATAAGTGCCGGTATTTTGGTGCGAATCATCTGCTTGTCCATGGCGTTACGGATCATGTTTTCTGGTTTTTCGATAATTGCAGTCTGACCCACTGCTGTCCATCCTGGTGGCCACGAAGGCGGTCGCCAACAAGCTGGCCAGGGCGTGTTACCACATGCTCAGCCGGCAGGAGGCGTTCGACGTGAACAGGGCCTTCGGGTAACCGTTCTGCCGTGCTGGATGGCGGAATTGGGGTTGGCGAAAAGCCCGGTTGGTCTGATTGCTGCCACCACGGCACCTGACGTTGGTTTGTCTGAAGCGCCTCACGCATGAGCCTTATTGAGGTTGGCATCGAAAGATAGCCCGGGTTCTGAACAAACGACTTGGCCATGCGTGGGCACTGCAGTTTTTCTGGGGCGGCACAGCCGCCAGGGGCCGGCAGCCGAGGTTGGCTGCCACGCCTTGATCCTGATGGGTGACTGGTGCGTTTCAGTTTAGAAACAGCACGATGAATGAGAAGGCAGGTGCGTTATCGGGGACCGACGTTACTGCAGATGATGACAATCGTCGTCAGGGATAGCTGCACCCTGTTGCGCGGAGTCGGCTAATGGGTGACCCCAATTACTCCTGACCCCAATTACTCACGCCTAGTTCATAACAAGTCCGCGCAGAAAGTAGTGATAGTCGCCACGAATATTTTGATGTCGTCTGGTATCTCCTCAGGAAGCATCGCCTTGGCAATAGTATCTCTGTCCACATTTAGCATGGCCTCGACTGATTCCAAACCCCGAGTCATAATTTCCTTCCCCCTAGCGTCGCGTATAGCTAGGGGTACATCGCTTTGAACTACGTCTCCAGGGATGGCAAGAGCGTGTGTATTAGCGAAGTAGTCCCTTACCTCTTGTATTGTCTTGCCTGTTTCGCGTGCGATGGTTACTGGGTTTATCAGGTAGTTTTCGATATGCCGCCGACGCCACTTCCTGGCCATAAAGCCATCGTTTGTCTCTTTTACCCCTTTATCTAGTAGCGTGTTGTCGACCGTACCGTCTGCCTCGTCGTCACGGTCGCGCATACTTAGCGCTTGCAAGTTAGGTATTTCTTTTTTTAGTTGGGTAAAGAGTTGACGACGTTCTTTGTGTCCGCCGCTCCACAGCCAGGTTACAAGGTTTTCTGGCCATTCAATGCCAAGCGTTGTTGCCCAAGCTTTGATGAGCCTTTCATCGATGTCATTCTCAACAATTAGCATTTTTTGCTTTTGGGCTAAATCGTGAAGCTTGGGGGAGAATTTGGTTCCAATCCCAGCTAGCAGTCCTATTTTTTGTTCTTGTTCTACAAGATATCGAGCCTTTTCTTTGGAAACCTGACAAATATTTCTATGGTCGAAGGATTTTATAAGCTCTGTAGAATGGGTGGCCATAATTACCTGCTTGTTTTTTTTCAGGGCCAATTGAGATAGATGATTAACTAATTCCTGCTGGAGCGCACAGTGTAGATGTGCATCTGGTTCATCGAGTAAGACAATGTCGACATCAGGTGTTAGAGCCAATGCATAGACGCTAAGCCACTGGAGAAATCCACTTCCCTCAACCATGAGGTCACGAGCAGCATCATCGTTATGTTTTTTCAGGGTTTGGCCATTCATTTCTCCACGAAATGTTTGTATATCTAGAAATGTGTGGTAGCGGTCGTCAAATTCTTTAACAGAAAGACCTAGGGAAAATACTAGGCCGAGAGTTCGTAGAAGAATTTCCCATGGATCGTTCTCTCGTAAGGCAGCTAGGTCAGAGCTTCGTATTTTTGTTTTACCGTCTTTTAGACGAATCCGTTCGTTACGATTGTGTAGCCACATGTCATAGAGCATGTTCCGTATGACACCCCCAGAGAGTCCTTGGCCAATAAGGCGACTACGCATGGCTTGACTATGGCGAGACTCCTGGTCGGTTATTCCTGCAAATGGTGGCAGAAATGCAACTTTAGGAACAATCCCAGTAGTGGGATCTCCATTGCCTGTAAGAACATCGGCAGTTATTAGGTTGCTGTGTGTATTTTTTATAAATAGTCTGTCATTGGCCAGTGACAACCCAAACTCAAGTGTTTTCATGTCTCCGTTCGCTTCCCATGAAGCAGACACCTTTAGTGAGTAACCATTTTGCTCATGTATTTTCTGTGTTTTTAAGTTATTCCAAAGATGTTTAAGTGAAGGTACGTTTATTGGGCTGAATTCTGATATTCCTATGCCGACGCCTTGGCTAAATCCGCCGCCACCTGCAATCCACGAATTTCGGCCACGAGAATATTCTAATATTGTTTTGCAAAACTCCCAGATGGCTAGGGAGTGCAATATAGTAGACTTTCCTGAGTTGTTTCCACCAACTAGTAGCGATAGCTGTGGTTTAAGTTCAATGTCAGAAGACTTGAACTGCTTAAATCTATGCAGTTGCAGTTTGCCTATATGCATAACGGTATGATCTATTTATGTTTATGTGGTTGGCCATGATTTTTATTGCCACGGCCGTTTGTTATCCTGGGAAAAAATGGGGTCAGAGTAACAATCCTTTAATTTGGCCTCGGTTTCTCATGCTGGCTAGCGATGAGCGTCGGAATTGTTTCTCTGACCGAGTTCTCTTCTCAGTTGTCTTTATGCAAGATAATCGTAAGTGTTTAGCACTATGGTTTCCACAGTCGAGGTTAGGTCGCTGCTTTGACTTCTGACCTCAATCCGTTTCTTGAAGGTGGTTTCGGCCGGAGCGGCTGCGGGATTGTCGGGCAGATAGATCGTGGGCGACGTCCGGAACGCCATCGGTCTAAGTGGGGAATAACCAGGGACTGTAAATTTCGTATCAGTAGCTTGTATGGGAACTCTCCGGTGCTGGCATATGTTTCTCAGGTCTGTCAGATATGTAATCTTGCTGGCAGAAGGTTCGCTCTTGAGGAAGTCTGACAACTGAGCGGGGCAGTTTTTGTCTTGAAATATACGCTTGTAGCTAACGCGCTCCTCTGGGAATCTAAGATTCAGTGTGATGTTGATCTCTTGGGCGAGGAGGTCTAAAGCAGAAACGAGCGAGTTGGAAAGTAAAAATAGCTTGTCGATTACTGCATGCTCGGAGGAAACATCACCCTTGTCGTCCGACACGCGATCTTTGTTGTTATAGACATTTAGTGAAGAAGATACGTCCATCTCTTGAATTTCCTTATCAATCGTCCTTGATAGCTGAAGCCTGGAGATCGTCGATTGATGATGGGTAGCGAGACTTTCACGTTGCTCTGCACCCAGCCTGCGGAGGGACGCTTTGACAAAGTCCGACTCGGATTGATGAGTTGTCAGAGGCACTAAGACGGGCGTGGTGCGATATTCTGTGTGAAGTTTCAGGTCGTGCCGAGGCGGGAGCGATGCCGCTTCGCCGCAGTCAGGACATTCGACGGTGTCGCCCGATGACAGTCTGTCCCACTCAGTTTCGTCAACGACAAACGGCTTGTTGCAGCAGGTCGCGGTGACTATGGCGTAATGCCGTCCGCAATCATTGCATTTGTGCCCTATTCCGCCCCGCGCAATCTCGGCCTGGTGATCCAGTTCAGCATTCACTGTGGCCGTACAGGCTATGCACTTGAAGTACACGGCTTCGGAGCCCTTGGTTGTCTTGGTGAAGATCGGAATGGTTATGTGATGAGGCATGGCTGGCGCCTGTTGCTTACAACACTGGTTCGCGATATTGGGCCGGCTAAGCCGTCGTGCAAACAAAAAACCACCCACCCCTTCCGAGGTGAGTGGTCCCAATGCTGTTGTTATTGACGGGCGTCCTAGCCATCGATGCCTTCTTATTCAGGCGTGCCGCCAGCGGCACGGCTTGCTCCCCAAGCCTCGGGTCTGGTCCCCATCCCCCGCCTGGCCACCCCGGAGGACGGTAGGGTGACGTGACGGGTACGGGGGTTGGGGTTCGTCACTCCCACTTCAGCGCACCACCGGTCTGATACTCGGTGACTCGGGTCTCGAAGAAGTTCTTCTCCTTGCGCATGTTGGCCTGCTCGTCCAGCCAGGGCAGGGCGGCCTCGGCGCCGGGGAAAGGCTCTTCCACGCCCAGCTGCTTGGCGCGGCGGTTGGCGATGAAGCGGAACTGCTCCTTATGCACCTCGGCGCTGTAGCCGACGATGGGGTCGCGCAGGATGTAGTCGGCGTAGGCGGACTCGCAGGCCTCGGCCTCGTCCCACATCTCGCGCATGGCCTG
>Ga0272443_10001465_pt1 | contig 34225 bp, 28 predicted proteins | sample SSMAcet12_FD_193581 | JGI IMG/M metagenome (GOLD analysis project Ga0272443, IMG submission 193581) | Marine sediment archaeal communities from Little Sippewissett salt marsh, Falmouth, MA, United States - SSM-Acet-12 | ecosystem: Environmental > Aquatic > Marine > Wetlands > Sediment ... | reverse complement strand
CCTATATCATGCAACAGTCCTGCACGTTTGGCATATTTCGCGTCGAGCTTGAGTTCGGCAGCCATGAGACCTGCAAGCATTGATACTTCTCTCGAATGCTGGAGCAGATTCTGACCGTAGACAGTATGATATTTCATTTTGCCTATCAAAGCGACAACTTTTGCCGGCATATCCGGAATCTGAAGAGATGCAAGAGTCTCCTCACCGGTGCTCATGAGAACATCGTCAATCTCTTTCTTCGCGTCCTCGTATGCCTTCTCGATTGCAACCGGATGAATAACACCGTCTATCAGCAGTTTCTGCAAAGTAAGCTTGGCAAGTTCTCTACGCAGTGGGTCAAAACAGGACAGAATCACAACCTCAGGCGTATCATCAACGATGATATCAACTCCGGTGGCATTTTCAAATGCTTTGATGTTGCGTCCTTCACGACCGATAATCCTGCCTTTCAGCTCATCACTTTGAATGTGAACAACTGACAAAGCACTTTCCGTAGCCTGTTCGAAAGAAACGCGCTGGATAGCTGTAAGCAATGTTTTCTCAGCTATTCTGGCAGCCTCCTGCTCAGACTCTTCATGAATTCTGTGAATGGTTTCCGTAGCTTCTTCACGGGCGACCGCAACCATATTATCTTTCAACATCTGCTTGGCATCTTCAGCCTGAAGGTTACTGATCACCTCGAGCTTCTCATTCTGTTCGGCAGTTATCCTTTCGAGTTCCTTTATTTTGCTCGATAAAGATTCTCTTTCCCTATCGAGCTCTTTACGCGAGGTCTCAACTTTTTTCTCACTCTCCCTGAGATCCTGCCCCTGACGTTTCAGATTATTTTCCTTCTGACGAATCTGTTTCTGTAACTGAGCAAATTTGTTGTTCTTTACCGTCACATCCGCATCGAATTCCCGCCGGCGCTTCTTCCACTCCTGATTGACCTCTGTAACTTTCAGGTCCTTGTACTCGTTAGCTTCTTTCTGGGCCTCCTGAACAATCTGAACGGCTCGTTCTTCAGCCTCAAGAACTTTTGTCGTACCGATTTTCTCAAGAAAAAAGCGTCCGATAAAAAAACCAACGACAAAAAAAAGAAGCGATGCAAGAACTATTAAAAATAGGTTAACCACAATCGCCATTAACATTTACCTCCTTTATGCGCCTGATATCACGGTAAAAAGGCGCCTTATTTATCCAAAAAAAAATCCGCACCAGCCAAGGATGTGTAAGATTTAAGAACCCGTTTTTAGTACGGAGGGTGCCTCCTTCAGATATTTTGCGTCCTCTGTGACACCGTCTCCAGCATCATCTGAAACCATTTGTTATGCTCACGGTTCAGTAAGGCCTGCAATCCAAAAGAAGAGTCAGCTCCCTGATTCTTAAGTGTTGATTCTTTTACTTACAAACACCCCTGTAATCGGTGCGGATATTTCTTCTACTTTCAATGTAAGCGATTAGAGAGAATTTTGCTCAAGAAAAAGAGTCAGACGGGCAATTTTTTTCTCCATTGAAGAGAGCTGATCGGTCAATTCATTTTTTTTCTCAGCGAAATGAATTGCGGCAAGCACAGCAAACTTTTTCTCCTCAAGGTCCGGAGCTTTGCCCGCGAACTGCTGCATGATTTCATCAACCTCACATGCTGCCTGTTCGGTAGACTCGCGGTCTTCAACCCTCAAGGGGTATCTGTCGCCGAAGATAGTGACATTTATCTTTTCCATCAACAGCTCAAACCGGCATCTCGTTTCTTAATTCCATCTCAATTCTCTGCAGAATCACAATCAGCTTCTGCCTGACCTGTACTTTTTCCTCATAGGAAAAACTTTCACCGGAAACAGTTTTTTCATTTCCTGAAACCGGAAGCTTGCACGAACGCAATATGGACTGAAGACTTGTAATCTCCGCCTGCATCAATGCATTTTGTTCCCGGCACTCAGTCAACTCCGCGACTATCTGCTCGATACGTTTTTCAAGCAGATCAAGGCCGGAGCTATCACTGACCTCAAGACGTTCTTCCATGACTTACAGCATCAAACTTGCCGAATTACCGCACCAAGCCTGCTTTCGACATTATCCGTAACTTTCCGAAGAATCTTTTTAACTCTTTCTTCTTTCAGTGTCCCTTCAGGATCTGAAATATCAAGCGACAATGCAACACTTCTCTCACGTTCTCCCGGCTCTGTTTCCCGTTCGAAAAGATCAAACACCTGAACCTTCCTGATCATTTCATCACTTGATTTCACACAATCAACCAGTTCCTGTACACCTGATCCTTCCGGAAGAATGAATGAAAGATCTCTCACAACAACAGGATATCTTGAAGGCGGGTTATACACAACGTTCAACGTATAACAACTCTCGAGAAGCTCCGCATCTATTTCTGCGATAAAAACAGGTTGATCGATATCAAACGCGTCAAGTACTTCAGGAGCTATCTCTTTTACTGAACCTCCCCGCTGTTTCAAGCGCTCACCCTCATCCATCAAATCAAAGGTAATGGAAAGCGTGCAATCATTATAAATATTAAGTGCTGATTTATCAAGCAAATTCAATCGTTCAAACAACATCTCTACAGAACCCTTGATATCAAAAAAGTCAACACTAACCTTTTCCTGTGACCAGTTAGAAGGAAACCGGCTTCCAGTAAGAGCGACAACAAGCACCTCTTTTTCTTTCAGGCAATCAAGCGAACCCTCGACTTCCTCTGTTTTGTAAAAAACCCTGGCGACTTCAAAAAGCCTCATATCCCTTGCGCCGCGCTTGATGTTGTGCGAAATAACTTTCAGCATGGACGGTACGAGAGAGGGGCGTAACACCTCCAGACCTTCACTTATGGGGTTAAGTACCGGCACAGGAATATGATCAAACAACGACGCGTCACGTCTTGTGATCAGGGGATTGGTCAAAATCTCTCTGAACTGCAATCCGATCATAACGGACCGCAGATAGTCAGGGAAAAATTCAGGGTGTTTGCGCGCCTGCGGATAACTTGCGACCATTCTTTCCGCCGCCGCGATCGCATTATACCCTTCAAGCCTTGCGACCTCTTCAACCAGGTCAATTTCCTGCTCCACGTCAACCCTGAAGGAAGGAATGTCAAACTCCACACTTCCGGCCTTCTGATCCACAACAGAAAAGCCTACGTATTCCAGCATGGAAACCATTTTTTCCGCAGAAATGGAACAGCCGAGAATCTCGTTGGCCCTCTTCGGACGAAGAGTGACCTTGTTACGGGACTCAGGCATGTCACCCGCCTCTTGTGCACACATAACCTCGCCTCCGGCAAGTTCCAGAATAAGCGTGACCGCGCATTCCGCAGCAAAACGAACACAACCGGGATCCGTTCCACGCTCGAAACGATAGGCCGAATCACTTGTCAACCCAAGCAGTTTTGATGTCTTTCTTACAGCGAAAGGAGAAAAATACGCGGATTCAAGCACAATATCGGTTGAACTCTCACTCACCGCTGAATCATTTCCGCCCATGACACCGGCAATCGCCACAGGTTTTTCCTGATCACAGATTACAGGCATCCCGGGTTTGAGTTGGTAGGTTTCCTGATTGATCGTGACAATTGAACTGTTGACATCGCTTCTTACCTCTACGCATCCGCCCTGTAGTGCGGCGAGATCAAAAGCATGGAGAGGCTGACCAAGAGAGTGCAGAATGAAGTTGGTTATGTCAACAATGTTGTTTCGGCTACGGAGGCCGATTCTTTCTATTTTCTCTTTAAGCCATTCAGGTGATTCGGCTACCTTGACATTGCGAATGAGAATCCCGGTATAGTAAGGACAAACCTCCGGATCAGCGATATGCACCAGAGCTCCTGTAGCCGAAAAATCAACACTGAGAGGCTTCGGCAGCGTAACCCCTGCGACACCTGCGATTTCTCTCGCCACGCCGAGATGTGAAAGAACATCAGGGCGATTGGGAGTAACAGAGATATCGAGTACCGTATCCATCTTCAGATATGAAGCCAGCGGGGTGCCCACCGTACAATCTTCTTCAAGTACCATGATACCGGAATGATCGCCGGATAAGCCCAGTTCATCGGCGGCACAAATCATGCCTGAGGAAACCTCGCCGCGAATTTTTGATTTTTTTATTTTGAAACTTTCTCCATCCGGCATGTGGAGCGTGGAGCCGATCGTAGCCACAGCAACAAGCTGGCCTTCGGCAACGTTACTTGCGCCGCAGACAATCTGGCACGCATCCCCCTCACCTGTATTGACGCGGCATACTTTCAGACGATCAGCATTGGGATGTTCTCTGACCTCTTCCACCTTTCCGACAACAACAAGCGGATCGGGAAGCTCTCCGGAGATCACATCCTCAACCTCAAGACCAAGGAAGGTGAGCTTATCGACAAGAGAAGGAATGTCTGCGGTTATTGAAGGAATAAAATCTTTGAGCCAGTCAAGAGAGATTTTCATAAGAGGCGGGTTTCTGTATTGATAACAAAAAAAGCTCTGATCGAAAATCGAACAGAGCTGTACAGAAAAAAACTGTCATTTTCGAACATCCGGCGCCAAAAAGTGGCGAACCGTTTCCACAGAGAACGACGTCGGATTGCGAAAGAGATAGTATGTGACCCCAACGGGATTTGAACCCGTGCTACCACCTTGAAAGGGTGGTGACCTAACCACTAGTCCATGGGGCCAAAAGGGTGAATGAGGGGACTCGAACCCCCGACCTCCAGGGCCACAACCTGGCGCTCTAACCAACTGAGCTACAATCACCATAAATGGCTTACTTCATTGTATGCCCGACTGGACTCGAACCAGTAACCCTCAGCTTAGAAGGCTGATGCTCTATCCAATTGAGCTACGGGCACAACTAAGCTTCTGCCGCTAAACACTCTTTCTTGTCGGGGCACCGAGACTCGAACTCGGGACCTCCTGCTCCCAAAGCAGGCACGCTACCAGCTGCGCCATGCCCCGCTTTACTGGAAGGCTCTTAATATAGCATCCCGAAAATTGAGAAACAAAAAAATAATCACCCTTTTTACAAGCATTACTTCTCCACCTCTTGCATCCTGTACAACGCTCCCGGAACAGGCATAATAAAGCCAAATAACCGGTTAACCTTCCGCTCTCCGGTCTCCTCCCAACGCCCTCCGCGGGCAGGCACAGGGGCCTGCCCCTACAATTCTCGTCTCTCAACTCTCAACTCTACGCTCTCCAGCCAGCGCCCTCCGCTGGCTGGCGCACCGGCCAGCCCGTCAACTCAACAGTTCAACAACTCAACAGTTCAACAAATCAACGAGTCAACATTCCCTTCCTCACTCCACCTCTTCTTCACTGACCAGCCTGCCGGCAAACCGCTTGAGCTTCAGTTCGAGCATCTTGGCGTCATATCGGGCTGAAGCGATGCTTTTTCGTGCATTTATCAGATTGAGCTGAGCCTCCCTGAAGGTTGTTGTGGTCAACTGTCCAAGAACGTACAACTCTTTTGAGCGTCGGAAGTTAAGTTCCGCCGTCTCAAGATTTTTTTTCTGAAACTCCAGTATATCAAGGGTATTCAGATACTCCTGCCAGTTATCAGCCACCAGCTTTTCCAGCTCATTGAGCGCTTTATCTTCCTGCAGTTTCCTGTTCTGCAGTTCAATACGGGCATTCTGGCTCCTGATACTTGACTGAAAACCGTTAAACAGGTTAACGTTCAGCGTCAAAGCCACAGAAAAGCTTCCTGAAAGATCATCTGTCCCGGGCTTGAAACCTTCAAGGGTATTACTGAAACCGTAACCGGCCTGCAGCCCGAGTTCAGGAAAAAAGTCAGATCTGGTTATTCCAAGATCATGTTCGGCCTGTGTCACCGATTCACGAGCGGCAAGATACGCTGAAAAAGACTGCTTCGCGCTCTGGAGAATATCCTCTTTGTTCAGGCTCCTGTCGAAAGATACGTCGCGTCTGATACCGTAGGTTGCATCGACAGGACGGTTCAGCAACAGGTTCAATCTGCGGCTCGCGTTATCCTTGCCCAGCAGAGATTCCTTCCAGGAAACGCTGTCGGCATTGGCATCCACCGATGCTGACAGAACCTCAAGGGAGTTTGCCTGACCGTATGCAGACCTGAGACGGGCACGTTTCAGCCTGTCTCCGGATATAGCAAGGGCTTCTTCAGCAACGGCAACCTGCTCTGAGGCGTCGGCAAGCGCATAATATGCATCACTAACAAGAAGAATCACCTCTTCAATGGCATTGCGCGCCTGAAATCTGCCAAGACGCCCTGCGCTTTTGAGTTTTCTGAAAGTATACACGTTACCGAATCCGTCAAACAACATATAGTTGGCCTGCAGGGCAACGCTTGTCGAGGTGAACTCGGCAAGCCCCGACATAGAAGGCACTTCATTGTCCTGATAGTTCACCGATCCGACAAGATCGACCCTTGGCAAAAGACCTGCGTTACCGATGTTGACATTGTTGCTGCTGATTTTTGCCTCTCCTTTTGCGACCAGGACGTCCTGATTGCGGGAGAGCGCCTCTGAAATTGCTTTGTCAAGACTCAAGAGTTCGGCAGCACAGAGCGGCGAAACGAGGAAAAACCCGAGAAACAGCACGGTAAAGGCAACGCGCATGATGCCCGGGGAAAAACGGTTCTCTATGCTTCTTATCATGACCTGTATCGTTTTCTGCTTCATAACCTTCCTGCTACTCGTTCTGAACTGCTTCCAATCATCAGATGCCGACTGAAAATACTCCCCGCGTTCTGTTCGTCCACCTGCCGTTTCTCCCTCTGCCCGCTCGCTTCCCCGGCCCTTGCGCCTCATCCCTGCAGACCCTTCCGTCTACGTCTCCATCCCCTCTCCGGTAAACAACTCCTGACGCACGGCAGGCTCAACCGATTCAGGCGTCGGCCTTTCTCCTTTCAGAAGGCCTGTCAGAAAAACCTTGGTACGGTTTACCAGCACCAGCAACGCCGGCAGTATCACCAGGGTCAGAAGCGTCCCGAACAAAAGACCATAGGCCACGGATATAGCCATCGGACTGAGAAATTGTGCCTGACGGCTCGGTTCAAAAATCAAAGGACCAAGACCAGCAATAGTGGTCAGGGATGTCAGAACAATAGGGCGAAAACGATTGAGACCGACCTCATAGAGTGCATCAGAGAAGAGCATGCCTTCTTTCAATCGGCTATTGAAAGAATTGACAAATACCAGCGCATCATTAATGACGATTCCAATAAGAGCGATAACACCGAACATCGAAAGAATACTCATGAGATAACCCTGTATGAAATGGCCCCAGACAACACCGATAAAGCTGAAAGGAATCATGACAAAAACAATCGCGGCCTGAAGAAAGGATCGGAATGAAAACACAACAACAAGAAACATCAGGCCAAGAACAACAGGAAAAACCCTTTTCATCGAGCTGGTTGTCTTGTCGCTCTCCCTGCTCTGCCCCTCAAAGTCGTAACTCACATCGGGAAATGTATCGAGAAGGCCCGGCATTATCTGCAATGCTATATACTCGAGCAGTTCAGGAACCGACTCCCTGGTACTGACGATATCCGCCTCAATTTTTACAACCCGCTGTGCGTTGATATGATTAACCGAAGAGACTCCGCGCTGAATCTCCACATCGGCAATAGTGCCCAGCGGATAGGATCTGCCATCCGGAAAGCGTATTTCCATACGCTCCATCTTGGCGACCGATGACCGGTCATCTTCGGTAAAACGCATCCATACCTTTACTTCATCTATCCCCCGTAGAATACGCTGGGATTCATAGCCGAAAAATCCACTGCGCACCTGGCTCATGACATCGGCCTCCCGAAGCCCGAGCGATCGCGCATTCGCGTTAAGCTTCACGCGAACCTCTCTCAGGCCCGGAGGATCATCATCGATAACATCCTTAAGTTCAGGCATCTTTCTCAGTTCTTCTTCAAGGTATTCCTTTGCCCCCCTCAGCTGTTCCAGGTTGTCGCTTTTCAGCGCGACAGACACAGGCATTCCCCAAAAACCTGCCGTTCCGACCTGCAGTTTTTCCGCTTCAGGAATAACACCGATTTTATTGCTTATTGCATTGGAAACCTGCCTGCTTGACCATTCCCGAAACTGACTTTCGGTCAGGGTCACCCTGAGCCCGCCCTTATGCGCGTCAGGACCGACGCTACGCCCGATTGCCTTTACCAGTTCCCGTCCGTATTTTTCCCTATACTCCTCATCCACCTCACGGATACTGCCCTCCATCTTTGCCAACAGGCTGTCTGTAATGGCATATCGTGTTCCCGCGGGCATTTCAAACGTCACCTGAACGTTATCGAACTCGAGGTTAGGAAAAAAGGTCAATTTCACAATTCCTCCCTGCAACGCTCCGATAGTAATAAACATAAGAGCAACCGGAACCATGGCACTAATGAGCGGATTGGCGATGCTGAATCGCAGTACAGGCGCATAAACCTTCTCACGCTGAAAACGGATAAACGCATTTGATTTACGTAAGAGCCAGGTGGTTTTATCAGGATCTCCCCGCAGCGCTCTGGAATGGGCAATATGTCCGGGCAGGATGAAAACCCCTTCGACAAGAGAGATAAGCAGCGTGGCGATCACAACAAACCCGATATCCCTGAAACGTTCTCCGAAACCTCCTTCAAGTGACAGGAAAAGCATAAAAAACACAATAGTGGTCAACACAGCCGCCATGACAGAAGGGAGTACGTCCATGGTTCCCTTGACCGCGGCATCGAAAGGCTTCATCCCCTTTTCGTACTGCTGATAGATGCTCTCGGCAATGACGATACCATCATCGACCAGGATACCGACAACAAGGATCATGGCGAGCAGAGAGACAACATTTATGGTCAGACCATAAAACGTGCCCAGCATGAACATTCCTGCAAAAGAGAGCGGGATCGAAAGCGCGACCCAGAAAGCCATTCTCGGGTTGAGCGAAAAAGAGAGAAACAGCAGGACAAGAACGCTGCCGATAAGACCGTTGGTAGTGAGAATGTCGGCACGCTCCTGAACGATTCCAGAACCATCCCTGAGCAGGCTGATAGAGATATCATCATACCTGTTGTCAAACTCATCCATGAAGGCGGCAGTCTTCCGAGCGATAGTAAACATATCCTCGTCACTGGTCTTGTCGATATCGATGGTCACCGATGGCTTTCCATCATAGTAGGTGCGGTTCGGGTCTTCCGACCAGCGGTCTTTTACCACAGCCACATCTTTCAGACGCACCAGTCCGCCGGAAGCCGTTGTGCGCAACACAATGTCCTCAATGTCCGCGGCATAATATCCCTGATTGTCCGAACGGATCAGAAGTTCCTCTTCCGCACCCTTGATAGTACCGCCGGTTATCCTCAGGTTCGCCTTGCTTACAGCTGCCGAGATCTCGTCAATAGTCAGGCCGTAGGAGTTGAGATCATCCTCCCTGATGCTCACCTCGATCTCCTCTTCAGGAAACCCGCTCAGTGTGATTTTGGAAATACCTTCCTTGTTCCGCAGATCACGCTCGATTCTTCGGGCATAGGTCTTCAGAACCTGAAGATCCACATCTCCGTAGACAGAGTAGGCAACGACAAAATCGGTCATTTCCATCTTGTAGATCCTGATCTTTTCCAAACCAACCGGAAAAGAACTGATCTGATCGACCGCATTACTTACCTCCTGCAGCAGCACATTGGCATCGTAGTTCTCCAGCAGTTCGACCGTGATCGTTGCAGAATTTTCACTCGATACGGAAGTCACCCTTTCTATACCGGTCACACCCTTCAGCCTGTCTTCTATTTTCAGCGTTATACCTTCCTCGATCTCTTCGGGTGATGCGCCGGGAAAAGAGGCAACGACAAAAATGGTGTGCGATTGGACTTCGGGAAAGAAGGTCGTTTTCATTGCCTTGAAAGCAAGAAACCCGAAAAGGAAGATCGCGAGAAATATGGCGTTACCCAGAACAGGGTAACGGATAAACATTTTGATAATACCTTTCACAGTCCTGAATCAGTGTTTGAAATATTGCATCCTGACCGGTTTATGCTCAATCAACCGCGCTCTGTTTTTGAACCGATAATGATGATTCTGATATCACCATACCATCATACACCCCTTCCACCGGCTCGGAAAGAAGTGACGAGCCGTCAGGGATACCTCGAACAATGGCCGTATTCCCGTCAAATGAAACCACTTCGACAGGCAGCAAGGTAAAAACCGAGTCACGCAGTACAAACAGGCGGCTCTCCCTGTCAAGCAGCTCACGGGGGATAATGAGAGCATCATCAACCTGAACGCTCAGTGATGCCGAAACATACATGCCGTCTTTCAGACGGGAATCATTAAGAAGAACATAGACTGCGACAGTCTGGGTATTCGGGTCGATCGCTTCGTTGACCCTCGCAACCGTCGCCTCGATATCGTCATCGAAATCATCGAACGAAAGCAGCACACGATCCCCCTGTCGAATAAAACCCGCGTCCCGAACTGCAACAGAGAGCCCCAGTTCAAATGCGGTCGTTGCAGCAAACTCGCCTATCTTCTGGCCATTGCGGACAAGGATACCGGGATTTGCCTCTGAAACCGTAACCACTCCATCAAAAGGGGCGGTTATGGTATACTTGCCAAGCATCTCTTCCATGCTGCGCACAGCGAAATATTTGCCATAGATATTTCTTGCCGCAACGTAATTTCTCAACCTGTCGTTTGCCGCCGGAGGCAACGGACGCAAGGAGCGCTGTATGCTGAAATTATCGACATACCGTTTCCATGGTCCGGCGTGCTCAGGGAAATCAATCAAAAGATCCGGCATCAGCAGCGTCATCTGATTCAGCAATGCGCTTTTTTCCGAAAGAACCGTGTTCCGGTAAACCCCGTCATCTATCCTGAGGAGCACCTCCCCCTTGCTGAACCTGCGCCCTTCCCTGAAAGGTTTCGTTCCATCGACAAAAACACCTGATACTTCAGCAAAAATCTCAATTTTCTTCACAGCCTCCACTTTACCGTTCATGACAATAGTTCTGCTTACAGCAGAGTTGGTAACCCTGGTTACTGGAACCTGATCATTCTTTTTTGGCACAGCTCTTTCCTGCTGCTGCGAATTTCCTGAGCCCAGCAACCGCCCTATCACAATACCTGCGATAACAATGACTACCGCAATGATGTATGGTTTTACTTTCGACATGTTGGTTTATTTTCGTTCAGGGTCTCTGCTATTTGTTCCGGTCTGCCGGATTTATGACGTTGAGATATTCATTGCGTTCTCTCTCAGCTTCTCAAGAAACCTAAAAACAATTTCTACATGATCAGCCTCGATCCCTTCAAGCAGACTCACGTTGAGCTGCTCAACCATCGGAAACACCTTTTCAACCAGAAGAGTACCTCTGTCTGTAATGAAAGCGATATTGGCACGCCGGTCATGTTCCGCTTTTTTTCTGACGGCAAGCCCCTTCTTTTCAAGACTATCGAGAATCCGTGTTATGCTGGCATCATCCTTAAGCAGATATTCCGCTATTTCGTTCTGGTTGAATCCCTGACCGGAGCTCAGGCGCACAAGCACGACAAACTGCTCAGGCGAAATACTCTCTGCGCTCATTGTGATCCTGGAAGCGAAAGCTTTTCGCAGAACCCCGGCAGTCAACCCCACCTGATGCCCGATAAATCCTTTGACCGAATACTCTTTAATCGACATAGGCGTTTAATTGATATTGCAATATTTGATATCGCAAATATATTTAAAAAGCCCTTGAGATCAAACCAAAACCGCAACAGCAGCAACTCAGTTAGAGAGAATATACCCGATAAGCGTTACTGTTTACGTTTTTTACGGTCTCCTTTCAGGCCCTGAATAAAAGAAGTTATGATCCCGGCAAGCTCATCATGGTCAACCATATCGATCGCCTCAGCGACAGAAACAACCTTTCGTTTTCTTTCATGCATCTCTTCCCATTCATCAAGCAGCTTCTCGACATAGAAGGGATAGACCCTGACCGTGCAGATCCCGCTCCATTTCTCATAGGAAAATCGACCAAGCTCTTTTTTCCTGACTGAACCGGTCACTCCCGCCTCTTCATAGGCCTCCTTTGCCGCGGAATCTGCAGGGGACATATGTTTTTCTATAACACCCTTCGGGATAATCCAGCGTTTGGACTTTCTTGCAGTAACAAGCACTATTCTTCCTGCGTGCAGAGGGATGACCCCGGACTGCCGGTAAAATCCGGCCGGCTTTAAAGACGACATACGGAAAAATATTTTTGTCTCATACAGGTGATGCCTCTCATCAGACGCTTTTCAAAAAATACCTTGGCGATACTAAATAAAAAATCCTGAAATATTGTCATTATGTAACACATCATGGCTGTAAAGGGTTACTTTTTTCTTTCGATTTCACTAAACTGAGCTATGTCACTATTCTCAATAATGCCCCCGCAAACATAATATTCAAACCATGAAAGCAATCATACCTGTGGCTGGAGTCGGCACAAGGTTGCGCCCGCACACATTTTCTCAACCCAAGGTACTTCTCAACGTAGCAGGAAAACCCATTATCGGACATATAATGGATAAACTTGTCGAGTCCGGCATAGATGAGGCCATTGTTATTGTCGGGTATCTTGGAGAGATGATTGAATCGTACCTCCGGAAGAACTACAATATAAAGTTCACGTTTGTCAATCAGGAGGAACGCCTCGGACTTGCTCATGCGATATGGATGTGTAATGAATATATAGAGGATAACGAGCCGGTTTTTATCCTGCTCGGCGACACAATTTTTGACGTCGATCTGACCGGAGTGCTCAACAGCCCTGTCTCAACTCTCGGCGTAAGGGAGGTAGAAGACCCTCGCAGATTCGGAATAGCCATAACCAGAAACGATCAGATCGTCAAACTTGTCGAGAAGCCGAATGAACCGGTAGGAAACCTTGCTATCGTTGGTCTCTACTTTATCCTGCACTCGAAACCCCTCTTCGACTGTATCGAAACGCTTATCAGAGAGAACATAAAAACAAAGGGGGAATTTCAGCTGACTGACGCGCTGCAGATGATGCTCGAAAACGGAGAACCGTTATCCACATTCCCGGTCAACAACTGGTATGATTGCGGAAAACCCGAAACACTTCTTTCCACAAACCGCACTCTTCTGAAAAACAACAGCTCAGCATCATCTTATCCCGGCACGATTATCAATGAGCCGGTATTCATTGCGGCAAGCGCTCAAATCGCCAATGCGATAATAGGCCCGGATACCTCTATAGGAGAAAACGCGGTCATTGAGGACGCGATTATCAAGAACTCGATTATCGGCAACAGCTCGAAAGTTCGGCATGTTTCTCTCAACAACTCTATCATCGGTAATAATGCAGATCTTTCCGGCAACCCTCACGAAGCCAACATAGGAGATTTCTCGGAAATTAAACTCCGTTGAGAGACTTGCATGAATAACCTTGAATGATTACATTTGGCTCTTATCCGGCATCCCCATTACCTATGGACACGGTGCCGAAAGCTTCCTGCCGATCGGTTCAGGAATGCTTGTATTCAGGGTTTTCCGTGTCCACTCTCTCGCATATTTTCATAGCACACGCAGAACCCCTTGTAAGACAAGCAAGAGCTTTTCATGGAGTTCTTGTTGTTACGGTAAACCATAAAATCAATGAAGATGTCACAGTCAAGATACTTCTTTACTTCTGAGTCAGTATCAGAAGGACACCCTGACAAAGTTTCGGACCAGATCTCCGACGCAATACTGGACGATTTTTTGCGTCAGGACCCTTCTTCCCGCGTCGCCTGCGAAACATTCGTCACAACCGGCCAGGTCATTGTTGGAGGTGAAGTTACCACAACAGGAATTGTAGACGTTCAGGAACTTGCAAGAAAAGCTGTTGAAAAAATCGGGTACAACAAGGGCGAATATATGTTTGAAGCCAAATCCTGCGGCGTTCTTTCAGCTCTTCACAGCCAGTCCCCCGATATCAACCGTGGCGTTGACCGTAAAGAAGAAATTGAAGACGAACTTGACAGAGTTGGAGCAGGAGACCAGGGAATGATGTTCGGATACGCCTGCACCGAAACCCCGGAACTGATGCCGGCAGCCATCCAGTATGCTCATGCTCTGGTAAAAAAACTTGCAGACATACGCAAGGAAGGCAGCATGATGACCTATCTTCGACCGGATTCAAAAAGCCAGGTCACCCTTGAATATGTTGACGGAAAAGCAGCAAGAGTCGATGCTGTAGTCGTATCAACCCAGCACGATCCTGAACCTGAAGGTGTCAGTGAGGAAGAATGGCAGAATGTCATCCAAAAGGATATTATCGACAATGTGGTCAAAGAGGTGATCCCGTCGGATATGCTCGATGAAAACACCAAGTTTCATATTAACCCTACAGGTCGTTTTGTGATCGGCGGACCTCACGGAGACACTGGTCTTACGGGTCGCAAGATCATCGTGGACACCTATGGCGGTGCGGCTCCTCATGGCGGCGGCGCATTCAGCGGTAAAGATCCATCAAAAGTTGATCGCAGCGCAGCCTATGCGTCACGTCATGTAGCGAAAAACATCGTCGCGGCAGGACTTGCTGATAAATGCACTGTTCAGGTTTCCTACGCAATCGGCGTCGCCCGTCCGGTATCCATTTATATCGACACGCACGGCACAGCGACCAACGGCCTCGGCGACGCGGAAATCCAGGAAAAAGCCGAGAAGATCTTTGATCTCAGACCGGCAGCCATCATCCGTCACTTCAGCCTTGATAAACCTCAGGGATGGTGCTATCAGGATACCGCAGCATATGGTCACTTCGGTCGGGACAACTTCCCATGGGAAAAAACCGACAAGGTTGACGAGCTGAAAAAAGCCTTCAACGTGTAAGCAGATATTTTATGGCCCCCCCTATTTATTATCATAAGCAGAATAAATAGGGGGGCCCTAAAGACAAAACCGTTTATAACAATGACAACAACTGACACTGCTGCACTCGACTACAAAGTGGCGGATATATCCCTGGCCGACTGGGGAAGAAAAGAGATCGAAATCGCAGAGAAAGAAATGCCCGGTCTCATGGCGACAAGGAAAAAATATGCAGGGCAGAAACCTCTGAAAGGCGCCCGTGTTACCGGTTCTCTGCACATGACCATTCAGACGGCGGTTCTTATCGAGACCCTCGTCGAACTTGGCGCACAAGTCCGCTGGGCAAGCTGCAACATTTTTTCAACGCAGGACCATGCTGCAGCCGCCATTGCCGCTGCGGGCGTCCCTGTGTTTGCCTGGAAAGGGGAAACTCTTGAAGAGTACTGGTGGTGCACACGGCAGGCACTTACCTTTGACGGCGGCAAAGGACCCAACCTCATCGTCGATGACGGTGGTGACGCGACCCTGATGATCATTCTTGGATACAAGATTGAGAATGATCCTGAGTTGCTGAATGTCACTCTTGAAAATGCTGAGGAAAAAGCTCTTTACGGTCAACTCAGGGAAATCTTCGAGGAAGACAACCAGCACTGGCACAAAGTAGCACCGGAGCTCAAAGGAGTCTCTGAAGAAACGACAACCGGAGTCCACAGGCTCTATCAGATGATGGACAAGGGAGAGTTGCTCTTCCCGGCTATCAACGTTAACGACTCGGTGACCAAATCAAAGTTTGACAATCTCTATGGATGTCGCGAATCACTTGCAGACGGCATCAAACGTGCAACTGATGTCATGCTTGCCGGAAAGGTAGTCGTTGTTCTCGGTTATGGCGACGTCGGCAAGGGCTGCGCACATTCCATGCGCTCATACGGCTCACGTGTCATCGTTACGGAAATCGATCCTATCTGCGCGCTGCAGGCTGCCATGGAAGGCTTTGAAGTTTGCACCATGGTAGACGCCATCAAAGAAGGCAACGTTTTTGTCACCACCACAGGCAACAAGGACGTCATCACGCTGGAGCACATGAAGCAGATGCAGGATGAGGCGATTGTCTGCAATATCGGTCATTTCGATAACGAAATCCAGGTTGAAAAGCTCAACGACTATGCCGGTGCGACAAAGACCAACATCAAACCGCAGTATGACAAGTATACGTTTGAAGACGGGCACTCGATCTATCTGCTCGCTGAAGGTCGTCTTGTCAACCTTGGCTGTGCGACAGGTCACCCGTCATTCGTCATGAGCAACTCGTTTACGAACCAGACACTTGCTCAGATCGAGCTCTGGACAAAAGAGTATGAAACAGGCGTCTACTGCCTCCCGAAAAAACTTGACGAAGAGGTGGCAAGACTGCATCTCGAACAACTGGGGGTCAAACTCACCAGGCTCTCACAGGAACAGGCCGACTATATCAGCGTACCTGTTGACGGCCCGTATAAGCCGGATCATTACCGCTACTAACCCAAAGCGAAAGCAGCGTAACATGAAAAGGCAGCCCGCAAAGGCTGCCTTTCTTTTTTTCCCCGATCGGTCAAATCAGTCGGATCGGACTGATCCGTCCTACTTTACCACCACTTATATAAATCGTAGCGAGCGGTTGCAGTGCAAGGCGGACGGAGCGGAGAAACCGGAATGTACACGTAGTACCTGAGGATTTCGAGCACCGAACCAACGCAGCAATGCAAATTGCGTAGCACGATTTTTGCTGGGGTGGCAGGATTCGAACCTGCGCATGTCGCCTCCAAAGGGCGATGCCTTACCGCTTGGCCACACCCCAATGCCCTGACCAAAACGCCGGACGAACAAAGTATAAAAAAATAAGTCAAAACTAAAAATCACTTCTGCTCGATCCCCCTGTTATTAAACTTTTTAGTATACTTTTTGAACTGTAGCTCTCACATAAAGAGTATTCAATTCTGAACCTCCGGGGCTGTATGACAAAAATCAAAATCTGCGGCATCACAAATATTGATGACGCTATCGCATCCTGCACGGCTGGCGCTGATGCACTCGGGTTTAATTTCAGCAAGGCAAGCCCGCGATACATCCAGCCAGAAACCGCACTAAGTATCATTGAAAAACTCCCCCCGTTTATTTCCTGTGTGGGTGTATTCGTTGAACAGGAGCCCCATGAAGTAAATCAGATATGCAACCTCTGCCGGCTTGATCTTGCCCAGCTTCATGCTGAACGGTATACAGCTGAAAAAGCTGTTGCCGTCAGGGGCGCAAAAGTCATCCGTGTTTTCCGCACCGGACCGGATTTTACCATTGACGCTGTCAGAACATTTGCTGAAGAGACCGGAATAACCTCTTTTCTCTTCGATGCATACCGGCCAGGACAACCGGGCGGAACAGGGCATCTCATTGAAAAACAGCTGGCGGAAATAATCTTCAGGCAAACAGAGCATATCGGCCCGGGAATCCTTGCCGGTGGTCTGACACCGGAAAATGTCTCCAACGCAATCCGGCTGATTAAACCCTACGCGGTAGACACGGCAAGCGGTGTGGAATCATCCCCGGGCATGAAGGATCATCAGAAAGTCAGGGATTTTGTGCTTGCCGTTCATGAAACAGACAAATACGCCTGAAGTCTCCTCTTCTCTTCTGCTTCGACTCAGCATTGCAGTACATCTTGCAGCATCTTTACAGGCGCCTCACGTCATAAGGGCACCTCTATTTATTTGTTCCGTAGCCCGGTTACTCCGTTGGGCGGTGCTCGAAATTCTCATGTACGTCGTATCCACTCCTGTTTTTCCGCTCGGTCCGCCTTGTCCTCGGGCTTTTCACGACAATAAATAGAGGTGTCATAAGGCAGCGTTCATAACCTGCCCTGAAATAAAACAATTGTTACGAGAGCGTTAATTCTATAGTAATAATTTCCTCTGAGCCCACTATCTTTTGTATCATTAGCGCGAGTAAAACCGAATCTACTTCCATCCATTCACTTTAGTACCATTTGCATGCGTCAAAAAATCACTGTTCTTTTTCTCTGTACCGGAAACTCCTGCAGAAGCCAGATGGCAGAGGGCTGGGCAAGGTATTTACATGGAGATATACTCGAGCCATACTCTGCTGGAACGGAAATACACGGCATGAATCAGAACGCTGTCCAGGTCATGTCCGAAGCTGGAGTAGATATTTCTTCACACCACTCCAAAAATATCGCAGAAATACAGAGCATCCCGTTTGATGTCATCATTACGGTTTGTGATAACGCACATGAAAATTGCCCCTATTTTCCGGGTAGTGCAAAACGTATACATGCCGGCTTCGATGACCCGCCCCGTCTTGCACAATCGATTGAGGATCAGGAAAAAAAACTGGACTGTTACCGAAAAGTCCGTGATGAAATCAGGGATTTCATCGCCCAGCTTCCCGATGCGCTCAAAGCCTCCTGACCCTTTTGGGCACTATTTTAGCGCGGAATACCTACAGAGAGGCGTCCATCATTCAGGTTTACGCTCACCATTATGTTCAGTTCAGAAAAAAACATCTCTATAGCCGAAGCGATCGGAACTTTTGCGCTGGTCTTTACCGCTGCTGCGGCGCTATCGTTATCAAGGACCTTTTTGGCACACAGCTTGTTCACACCTGAGTCAGCATGGTATTCTGACTCACTGTCATGGCAATGATCTACGCAATCGGCAATATCTCCTGAGCACATATCAATCCGGCGGTTACCCTGGGCTTCTTTTTTGCCGGAAGGATACAAAAAAATGTACTGCTGCCATACATCACAAGCCAGATGATCGGGGCGGTTCTTGCTGCAGGCCTGCTGAAAATGCTGTTCGGCACCCATGAAACACTTGGCTCAACGCTACCTTCCGGCAGGATTATCACGCCCTTTATCATGGAGATTGCCCTTTCTTTGTGAAGTTCGTGATTCTGAACGTTTCGACCGGTCAGCAGAGCCTCCATGAACCCCGCCCGCTCTATCGGCCCCGCTCTTCTATCCGGAAACCTCTCTACGCTTTGGATTCACATCACCGCCCCGGTTATCGGAACCTTGCTTGCAAGCCCGACCTGTCGGGTTATTCAGGGCAATGAATGCTGTCATGTTGAAGACCGGAAGAGCTGTTGATATGGTGAATCGTTGAACTGTTGAACCGGAGGGAAACGCTCTTGCCAGGAGGGGCATCCTGAAAAAAAACAGGCCCGCCGGAACACCGGGAGCCTGTCGTGAAGACTACTTGAAAAGAGCAGATCAGGCTATCTGCACATAAGCTGCTGCCCTGGCATTGCAGATAGGACATTTTTCCGGAGGTGTCCCAAGCTCGATATGACCACAGATCGGACAGAGCCAGACCTCGGTTTCAGCAAGATCTTCACCGTTATTTACAGCCTCGAGCGCTTTCCTGTAGAGCGCCGCATGAACCTTTTCGGCTTCAACCGCATAGCCGAACATGCGCTTTGCCTTGTGTCCTTCTTTTACCGCCTGCTCGTACATGGGCGGATACATCTCGTTATGCTCATAGGTCTCCCCACCGATAGCGGTTTCGAGGTTTTCGGCGGTTGTTTTGATTCCGTCCGATGCGCCAAGGTGACCTTCCGCATGGATCCGTTCAGCTTCCGCTGTTGTCCTGAACAGCTTCGCGATATTTTTCAGTCCGTCTTTTTCGGCCTTTTTCGCGAAAGCCATGTACTTCTGGAACGCCTGGCTTTCACCGGCAAATGCGTTTTTCAGATTCTCCTCTGTTGTCGGCATAGTCTGTATTCTCCTTGTCTGTTTATTATTAGTAAAAAACTCATCGCCAATTTGATGAGGTTGAGGCACGTAGGAATCAAACGGAGGGAGGACGGTAAAACCCCTGCCGTTTCATCTCACGTAACCAGTCACGGGCCTTTTTATCCCCGGAATGCTCCGGCATCCAGTGAATAAAACTGGCAATATCTCTTACACCCTTCTTTCCTGCAAGAGCAAATTCAACATCCCTTCTTTTTCCCAACTCCCAGGTCTGAGGCTGTTTGACCTTACCCTGCTCCGGATCATCATACTCAACCGCAGGGAACAGCTCTTCTATCTTTTTTTCTCCCCACTCTTCAGAATCCACAGTGATTCTCATCGCAAAGTCGCCCTGTACTTTTGCTCCTGCAAACGCAGCAGCAAGTATCACCGGTTTTCCGAAAACAGAGGCGCTGAAATTATTGTGGGTCCCGGTAAAACCCGCTGTAACCTGACCACTGGCGATGCCAATCCGGGGGCAGAACCGCAAAACATCGTGCTCCCCCATCCATCGTGCAGCCCGCAGTGCATCCGAAAACGTATCAGAAGAGCCCGACCTGTTCAGGAAAACAAGCATGACAGCATGATCAAGACTGCGGTGCAGTACACAGCAATCCATGGCGTAAACAGCCTTACCTGTCCATGCAAGAAAGTTGTTCACATAGATAAGCATTTCGCTGGACTTCATCGAAAATGAAAGCCGATAATAGTCCGTCAGTTCAGCATACAAAACAGTTGCCCGAAGCTCCAGGCCCTTGACGGGAAAACTTCCGGACCATTCATCCTCTATTTCAACGTCGATCGTCAGCGGATGGGAAATGAGGAAATCCTCGATTGTCTGGTAACTGTGCTTTGTTTTCAATTGACCTTGGCGTTTCAGAACTCTCGTCTCATGTGATTATTTTTTAACTCTTTAAAATGCAATACACGAAAAAACTCTCAACGGGGAAAAAGAGTTCCTGACAATGCTGCCATGCTGAAAAATAAAACATTTTGAACTCAGGCTTCATTGTAGTACACTCATAACAAAATATTTCGTGCACGAATATTTCTTGTACGAACGTTTATCACGAAAGAGACAAAAAGCATTCATACATGACAAACAACACATGCTCAGAGGCTCGTGACAGCAGTCGCAGCCTCAAGGCCTTACGGCGAATCATCAGGGGTCTTGATGTTCACTCGCGAAGACTTTACCGTGAATGCAGCACGACATCACCCCAGATATCCTGTCTGAATACTCTTGCAAAGAAAGGAAACCAGACTCTTTCCGCGCTTTCACAGGATATGCATCTCAGCGTCAGTACGGTAAATGGCATTATAGACCGCCTTGAACTTCGAGGCATGGTCAGCAGAACCCGGTCGATACAGGATCAGCGAAAGGTTGTTCTTTCAATCACACAAGCCGGTATCGATATGCTCAACACCATACCGGAACTGATGCAGGACATCTATGCCCAGGCATTCAACCGTCTTTCTCCGGAAAATCAGGATGCTTTGTCCCGGCTGCTCGATAAACTTGCCGATCATTTTACGCCCACTGAAAAAGAGCAGTATCACAACACTGAAATCATTATAAGTAATCATGACTTTATCAGCAACCCAGGAACAGATTATCAATTGCATTGATAATAATGCAACCTCGTCCCAATGGAAAGACTGGAAATGGCAGATGCGCCACAGCATCAAGGACCTGGAAACATTTGAAGCCCTTCTTGACGTCAAGCTCTCAGACAAACAACGTAAGGCATTCGGCAAAGCTGCCAAGAAATTCCCTATCTCCATAACACCGTATTATCTCTCACTGATCAACACTGAAGACATAGAAAATGATCCTGTCTTCCTGCAAAGCGTACCTTCACCGCTTGAACTGAATATAGTCAAAGGTGATATGTCCGACCCGCTTCATGAAGACTCTGACAGCCCGGCTCCCTGTGTAACCCATCGCTATCCGGACAGGGTACTCCTGCTGGTGAGCAATGTCTGCCCCATGTACTGTCGCCACTGTACCCGAAAACGAAAAGTGGGAGATGAAGACACGATTCCAAAACGGTCAGCTATAGAACAGGGAATCAGGTATATTCGCAATAATCCGCAAATCCGTGACGTTCTCCTGAGCGGTGGCGACCCCTTTCTGCTCCCGGATGACTATCTGGACTGGATTCTCTCTGAGTTGCGCGGTATCGAGCATGTGGAAATTATCCGAATCGGCACAAGAACACCGGTTGTACTTCCCTGCCGTATCACAAGCAATCTGGTCGCAATCCTGAAAAAGCATCAGCCCGTATGGGTCAATACACACTTCAACCATTCACGCGAGATAACCCAGTCAGCCCGTAACGCTCTCGGCATGCTTGCTGATGGGGGAGTTCCTCTCGGAAACCAGACCGTTTTGCTTTCCGGAATCAATGATTGCCCCCGCATCATGAAGGCTCTGGTTCACAAACTGGTAAAAAACCGTGTCCGGCCATACTACCTCTACCAGTGCGATCTTTCGGAAGGGCTCTCCCACTTCAGAACACCTGTAGGCAAAGGAATAGAAATTCTCGAAAGCCTCATCGGCCACACCAGCGGCTTCTGTGTTCCGACCTATGTCATCGATGCTCCCGGCGGCGGCGGAAAAATACCGGTCATGCCCAACTATCTGATCTCCTGGTCCACAAACAAAGTAGTCCTGAGAAATTATGAAGGCGTCATCACCACCTACAAGGAACCGGATTCCTATGAACCGACCTTCTGCGACAGGGACTGCGATTCCTGTGACCTGCTTCTGAAGCTGGAAGACGCGGACGAAAGCAAGGCAATCGGTATCGAGCAGCTTCTTGCAGACGATGACCAGACCATTTCGCTGGTACCATCGTCAAACGCACGTCATTCACGCCGAAAAAGCGAAACATAAGGATTATGACTTCTGACCTCATTGAACAACTCGACAGAGCAACGATACAGCACGGTCCGCTCAGTAACAGAATCTACGTCATGAATCCCGGTGATGCTGACGTTGGTCAACTGGCTGATACACTCGAGCTGTTAGCCGAAGAAAATGGGTACACGAAGCTATGCGTCAAAATACCAGAGTCTTCCGCTTCATCTTTTCTGGACAGAAAATACATCATGGAAGCAGCGATCCCCGGTTTTTTCCACGGAGAAGAAACCGCTCTCTGTCTGAGCCGTTTTCTCGACCCCGATCGCGGTATCGACGCTCATCAGGAAAAAATCAAACGCATTATTGAGCTTGCTTTGCATTCAGGGGATAAAAGCACGACGTCTCTACCTGAAAAAGTCACTATCCGACAGTGCAGGGAAAACGACGCTGCAGCCATGGCTCAAGTGTATAGCAGCGTGTTTCCGACCTATCCCTTCCCTATCGACAATCCCGCGTACCTTCGAGACACCATGCGAACCCATATCGTTTATTTCGGAGCTGAACACAAAGGAAAACTCATTGCTCTCGCCTCATCAGAAATGGATAGGGACAATGCTGCCGTTGAGATGACCGACTTCGCCACGCTCCCCTCATGGCGAGGACATAATCTTGCCGGACTGCTCCTGAGAGAAATGGAATCAGCCATGCGGAAACGGGACATGAAAACAGCCTACACCATCGCGAGAGCGATCTCACCAGGCATGAATATCACTTTTGCCAGAGCAGGTTATAGCTTCTGCGGAACGCTCATCAATAACACCAATATCTCCGGTGGTATTGAAAGCATGAACGTCTGGTATAAAAAAATCGATTGAAGAGCGTTACGTTCTGCAATCAGAGCCGGAAAAACCAGATCCCTTTGTAAATTGTATATGTACTGCTTACTGGTCTCTCGTCACTGGTCACTGATTACTCGTCTCTTGTCACCTGAACAATGAATCCTGCGGAATTTCTTCTTACTCTCGGCGCTATCCTTTTGGCCGGGCTGGCAATTGATCTTCTGGGCAAGAAAACTTTTCTCCCCAGAGTGACGCTTCTTTTGATTTTCGGCATGCTTATCGGGCCTTCCGCTACCAACATTCTTCCCCCCTTTCTTACTGAAAGATTTGAACTGAGCAGCAACATGGCGCTGCTGATGATCGGCTTTCTGCTCGGGGGGAAAATGAGTGCCTCTTCCCTCAGAAAAAACGGCATGAGCATCGTCATCATCTCCGTTTCGGCTGCGATAGTAACAGCTTTATTCGTGACCGCAGGACTGTTTGTCGCAGGGTATCCGATGGAAATCGCCGTACTGCTCGGCTGTATATCGTCCGCAACTGATCCTGCAGCAATCCTTGATGTGACCATCGTTTCCGGCAAAAAAAACAGGTTCAGCGATCTTTTGCTCGGCGTCGTCTCACTGGACGATGCCTGGGGCCTTATCCTTTTCAGTTGCGGTGTAGCAGTCGTGAGCGCATTCCATCTTGACGCCGGAGGCTCCTCTCCTCTCCTCTACACTCTGAAAGACATCGGAGGAGCCATCGTTCTCGGCGCGCTCATCGGACTGCCGGCGTCATATCTCACAGGAAGAATTAAGAAAGGCCAGCCAATGCTAACCGAAGCGCTTGGCCTTGTTTTCATCTGCGGAGGTGCCGCCCTTTATCTGGAAGTGTCGTATCTGATTGCGTCGATGGTCATGGGAGCAGTCATTACAAACCTTGCCAGACACCATACCTACCCTTTCCATGCCATCGAAGGCATTGAGTGGCCGTTCATGGTTGTTTTTTTCGTTCTGGCCGGCGCTTCTCTTGAAATCAGCTCAATAGCACATATCGGAGTTATTGGAGGGGCTTATATTCTCTTCAGAGCCATCGGTAAAATCGCGGGAGCGGCGGCAGGCTGTACAATCAGCAAAACCGATCAGGAAACCCGAAACTGGGTGGGTATGGCAATGCTGCCCCAGGCCGGCGCAGCCATGGGAATGGCTCTGGTCGCATCCGCAGCGTTTCCCGAATTCAGCCAGACAATCCTTGCCGTAATCATCAGCACAACCATCCTCTTTGAACTGATCGGGCCACTATTTACCCGCCTTGCCATGAGCAAAACAGCTGCGTCGCAAAGCTACAGAGAGTGATCGCATGCACACTGTCTATTGCTTTACATAGAGATATGTCTTCAGACAAGAGAACACTTGTCGTCCGTCGTCACTCTTTCGTACTGTACGTTCTTATACTTTCTATCCGGTTCATGTCATAGTACGTATTGACTGCTTCTCCGGATTCCAACTCCTCGGTCACCCTCAGGAACAGATCGCTGATAAACAGGACAGCGCCATCATAAATTTTGCCCTCACCTATCTGAAGACGAACCCCTTTCCTGATTTTGCGTGACATTGTTCCGTGCAGCGGAACAGAAGAATATTCAAGAACTTTCTCCCAGGCCATAGAATTATTTTCAGTCATGAGTAAAACATTTAAAATGTTAGTAACACACAAGCACCACCAGTAAGAAACAATAAGCTTATTTTTTATTACTAAAAAAACATTAGCCTTGTTTATTAACAATACACAAATCACTTGCCTTATTTTTTATACCCTCATCAAAATCTGGTCATCGAGAGCCTACTCCGGATTCATGCCGGACCGGGGTACGATACATAACGGGAACCTATTTCCATAGCAACCGGGTTATGGTAAAGAAATAGATCACTTTCTGTTCATATTTTTACAACTTCAGCTTTACGGGAGAAATCTACCATGAAAATACCTCATCGCGCATTAGGCATCGTTCGTGAAATAGTTACCGAAATAGGTCATGAAGTAACCTATGCATATGAAGACCTGATATTTTCGGATCATAACGCATACCTCCTTCAGTTCACTGATACACCTGATACCTTGAACCTGTATTTCAATATTGAACTTTCAGACGAGGATGGTGAAGAGATTGAAAAAAAACTCAAAGCAGCAGCCGATACCCGACATATGTCCCTTCTGAGAAAAGGCCATTACGAGCTTTCCGAAAATGCTGATGATGCTATCGATATTAAGTTTTTCAACAAAGAAAACGGATAGTGTGGTTACTATGGAAACAGCTTATGCTGCTTCATGAACCACCTTATGAGGCAGCATGAGAGAGAAGAAATAGAGAACAAAGAGAAAGGTCAGGAACTCTGCGAGAGAAAACGAAACAAAAATCCCTGCATCCCCGAAAAAAACAGGTAGCACAGTCACAAACAGAAGCGGAAAAACCAGCGTTCTTGAAAAAGCGACAAACGCTGAAGGAAGCGGCTTGTGAATCGCGGTAAAGTACGCACTGAACAGAACATTAAACCCGTTCCAAATAAACGCAGGCCAGCTTAGAGAAATAAACGAAAGAGTAAGCCTTCTTGTTTCTTCCGTGCCATTATCAAGAAACAGGCCTGCAAGCTGTTCCGGAATAAGAAGCAGCAGGGCAACAAGAGAAAATCCGACACACCCCACACAAATCATCGCCAGAACAAGAAATCTCTTGATCCGCTCCGGCTTTCTCGATCCGAAGTTGGTGCTGATAATAGGCTGCAGAGCATCTGAAAAACCATAAATAATCATCTGCTCTGCAAAGAAAAGATAATGCATTATAGTGAACGCAGCGACTCCTTCAACCCCAAAGCGCCCGATCATAATCCAGTTAAAAACAAGAATGACAACCGCTGCTGAGAGCTGATTGGCAAATTCAGAAATCCCGTTGTAGGCGACATGCATCATTTCCCCCCACTCCTGCTGATACCACGAAAAGTGCAAAAGAGATTTTTTGGCGAAAAAATGAATCATCAGCACGAGAAAGCTGGTAATATTGGCAAGTCCTGTAGCAAGAGCCGCACCCTGCAGCCCCATATCCCATGAAGCGACAAAAAGCCAGTCAAAAATAATATTGACAACTGCCGCGGCAATGATTGCTGCCGCCGCGAGCAAAGGCTGACCATCTACCCTGACAAAGAACGAAAGACAAAGGCTCACAGGAAGAAAGAACATAAATATCAGCATGATATACAGATATTCATGAACAAGAGGCGCGAGGATTTCATTTGCACCGAGCATAGACACAAGATGGTCGAGAAAGGCAAGACCTGACAACGAAAGCGCAAGAGTTACGACAGAAACCGTTATCAGGGTTTTTGAAAAAACCGCATTTGCCGCATCTCTGTTCGATTCCCCTATATACTTGCCGCAGCGCACCATCCCTCCGACTGAAAACATCACTGCCACGCCGAGAAGAAGACTGAACACCGGCATAATGAGATTGATCGACGCAAGCGCGCTATCCCCCACATAGTTTCCAACGAAAATCCCGTCCACAATTCCTGAAGAAGAAATCGCAAGCATCCCCAGCACGTTGGGTATCGCGTGATAAAAAAACACGGCTGTGATATTGCCTTGCAACATATCGGCAAACCGATCTCTGCTCATTTCAACTCTCCTTTGCGGCATTACACATGTCCTGCAACTCCTTCAGGAATAACCGGCTCAGAATATAGCGCAATCAGGCACATTAAGCAATTCCGGCAAAAACAGAATTTAATCGCTTGACTTATATTACTCATTTGAGTAAATTACGACATTCAAAAAGACGTCATGTATTCCGAGGCAAGAAATGTGAACCAAAGACTATGAAAAAGTACGCCAGCGGTGAACAAACAAAACAAACCCTTATCAATGCAACAGGGGAACTTGCTGCAGAAATGGGGTTTTCCAATGTTTCTACTCGCGCAGTGGCCCAACTCGCAAACGAAAACATTGGAAGCATTCACTACCATTTCGGGGGAAAAAATCAACTCTTCGAGGCAACGGTAAAAGAGGTAACCCGACGATTCAACGCCTATAACATAAGTCAGGCTATAGAGCCGTTTCTCGACCTTCTCGATACATCCGCCGGACAGAAAGGCGCATTGCGAGCCCTTGTAAGACGTGAAATCGATATTCTTTTTGATCCGGATAAGCCCCGCTGGCACAGCAGGGTCGTCTATCAGCTGATGCAGTACAAAAGCTCTCTTCAGGAAATCCTGCTGAACGAACTGATGAACCCTATCGCGCAAACCTTCACCGCCCTGCTCAGAAAAATCAAACCTTCGCTGGACGAAGACGAAGCCATTCTCCATGCAGCACTGATCATTTCTCCTATCTCGACACACGCTGACTTCATGCCGTTTTTTCTGGAAAAACTGAAAACCGACCGTTACAGCCAGGAGTACCTGCAAAAAATGGAGGATGCTATCGTTCTTCAGACAGAACTCCTGCTGGGACTGAAACCGGAAAATTCATAACGATCACATGCAGAATGATTTCACTATGAGACACAACCTAGCCACACACAAGAGTCTTTTCAAAACCATGCTGCTTTCTCTGCTTCTGGCTGGCTGCGGTTCCGCTGAAAAGCCTGACGATATGGACAAGCGACCGAAACCACAGGTATCGGTGGTGCGGCCTATGCTAACATCCGGCAGCGCTGAAGTCAGCTACCCTGGAGAAATACGAGCCAGCAATGAAACCGAACTTGCGTTCAGGGTCGGAGGGCAGCTGACAGATATCCTGAAAACACCGGGAGAAGTTGTCAGCAAGGGGGAAATTCTCATGCAGCTCGACAAAAGAGATTACCGCGACAACATAAGAATCCTTGAAGCCGAACTCTCCGGGGCACTCGCGAGAGCAAAAAAATCATCACGGGACTTCGGAAGGGCTAAAGAACTGTTTAATCAGGATGTTATCGCAAAATCCGACTATGACCTCTCACAAAGCGTCTCAGCATCCTCGGAAGCGGCCGTTCAGAATATTCGTGCACAACTTTCCCTCGCCAGACACCAGCTCGAAGACACCATGCTGAGAGCGCCTTATGGCGGTAGAGTAACCGCCCAACTCGCAGAAAATCATGAAATGATTCGCGCAGGACAGATCGTCATGCACATGCATGACATTTCGATGCTTAAAATCAACACCAAAATCCCCGAAAATGATATAGGCCGGTTCAATCTCGAAAAAGGCCTGAAGGCGAACCTCAGACTGCCATCGCTTAAAAAACGCCTTTTCGATGCAAAATTGAGCGAATGGAGCACAGAAGCAGATAAGGCCACAAGAACCTACAAACTCACCTTCATACTTCCTGCTCCCGGGAATGCAAGCGTCTTACCAGGAATGACGGCTGAAATCATGATAAACACCATCAAATCCCCGGAGCCGGTTCTGACCATACCCTTTTCAGCACTTGCTGCAGACCAGGCGGGCAACTCCATTGTCTGGCTCTATGACACGACATCTAAAACCGTTGAAACCAGAACTGTTGAAGCCGGAAGGATGTATGACGATTCCAGTATCACTGTTACCAAAGGTCTGAAAGGAGATGAACTGGTCGTCACGGAAGGCATGCAATATCTCACTGAAGGGATGAAGGCGGAAGCCGAAACGAACCCTGAGACAACTATAAAAAAAACCCATCACCTCAGTAAGGAGTAGACGCCATAATGAATCCCGCTGTTTTCGCTCTTCAGAAACGAACAATCATGATGATGCTGACCGTTCTGCTGGTCGGCGCAGGAATACTCTCCTACCAGAAAATCGGCCGTCTGGAGGACCCCGGATTCACGATCAAAACAGCATTGATTGTTACACAGTACCCGGGCGCAAGCCCCGCAGAAGTGGAAGAAGAAGTGACCGATGTCATCGAAGAGGCCATTCAGTCCATGGATGAGGTCAAGGAAATCTACTCGACCTCCGAAGAAAGCGTCTCCTATGTCTACGTCGACATGAAAGATCACTATACCGCCCGGGAGCTTCCCCAGATATGGGACGAGCTCCGCAAGACAGTCGCCCGAGCGGCAAACATGCTCCCCCCCGGAGCAAGGGCTCCCATTGTCAATGATGATTTCGGTGATGTTTACGGCATTTATTTCGCAATTACTGGTGAGGGGCGCAGCTATGCCGAACTGAAAAAATACGCGGACTTCCTCAAAAAAGAGCTCCTGCTTTGCAAAGACGTAGCAAAAATTGACTACTGGGGTACCCGTCAGGAATCCATTTTTGTTGAAATCGATCGTGCAAAAATAGCTGAACTCGGCATCGCTCCCGATACTATCAATCAAGCCCTGCAGGGAAAGAACTTCGTTGGACAGAGCGGAAAAGCAGAGGCCGGAGGCAAATACCTTCGCATCACGCCAACCGGCGACGTCAGCAGTGAAGAGACGATCGCATCCCTCATTATAGGCACTCCCGGCAACGCTGTACGTCTGGGCGACATAGCGAGGATTTACCGTGGATATGCTGATCCTCCAGGAAACGGCCTGCTTTTCAACGGCAAACCCGCTATCGCTCTCGGCATCTCTACCATCGAGGGCGGAAACGTGATTCTCATGGGAAATTCGGTTGAGCAGAAACTGCTGGAACTGGCGTCAAAAAAGCCGTCCGGTATTGAACTGAATACCATGTATTATCAAAGCAAAATAGTTGAAGAATCGGTCAGCGCGTTCATCGTCAACCTTGTAGAGGCGGTACTGATCGTCGTTGTCCTTCTGATGCTGTTCATGGGTTGGCAAAGCGGCCTGCTGATAGGAGCGATCCTGCTTCTTACCATTCTCGGCACGTTCATAGCCATGGCCATGCTGAACATCGATCTTCAGAAAATGTCACTTGGAGCCCTGATCCTCGCACTCGGCATGCTGGTGGACAATGCCATCGTGATCGCTGACGGGATTCTTGTCCGGGTCGAGCGGGGCGATAACCGTGAACATGCCGCCACAGAGATAGTCAGGGAAAACATCTGGCCCCTTTTCGGGGCAACGCTTATCGCCATTCTCGCCTTCGCAGCCATAGGTTTCGCTCCGGGCAACATCGGCGAATATTGCCGTTCCCTGTTCGATGTACTGGCGATTTCTCTTTTTATCAGCTGGATACTCGCTGTGACCATCACACCGCTTTTCTGCGTCTTATTCCTGAAAATCCCCGACCTGCACAATAAGGCGCCCTTTGAGAAACCAGTATACAACCAGTACAGGCGGCTGCTTCATATGGCCATCTCCAATCGCTGGAAAACCATTGGAGTCACCGCGGGACTGCTCGTTCTTGCCATGATCGGATTCAGCGCACTTCCGCAGACATTTTTCGCCAACTCGACCCAGCCATACTTCTTCGTCAACTACTGGAAAATCCAGGGGACTCACCTTGAGAGGACGAAAAATGATATGAAAATCATCGAAAAAAACATCCGGGAGATTAAAGGCGTTAAAAACGTCTCCTCTTTCCTGGGAGAAAGCGGCATGCGTTTCGTTCTGCCCTACAAGTACAATACGCCCAACTCAAGCTTTTTCCAGTTGCTTGTCGAGGTTGACGACTACCGTGATATTGAGCGAATAAGCGGCGAAACCGATCGCTATCTGCAGGACAATTTCAGAACTGCGGGGTCGTATATCACGAGAATCGCGAACGGACCACCAGTCGACTTCAAGGTTGAAGTCAGGTTCAGGGGACCTGACAAGCACCTGCTCTACCAGCTCGCATCCACAGCAGCTGGAATCATGCAAAACACGCCCAACACCAGAGACATAAGAACTGACTGGAGACAGCAGGTTCAAGTAATCCGGCCGGTCTACCAGGAAACACAGGGAAGAAACGCCGGCATTACCCGACTTGACCTCTCTACGTCGCTTCAACGAAATTTCAACGGGCTGAACGCAGGGGTCGTCAGGGAAGGCGATGAACTTGTCCCGATAGTGTTCAGAATGCCTGGAAGCGAGCGCCGCAACATCAACGAACTCAAAAACGTGCAGGTATGGAGCTCTGGGCAGCGGACTTTCCTGCCTCTTGCACAGGTCGTTTCCGACGTCAAAACTGAATGGGAGTGGCCCCTCGTTCAGAGAAGAGACCGTCAGCGTACGATAACAGTTCAGTGCAACCCTGTCTCCGGACTCGCTGAACCACTGCGACAGTCGACGGCACAGAGGATTGAAGCGATAGATCTGCCTGATGGCTATACCATGGAATGGGCAGGTGAATTCAAGGAATCGAAGAAAGGTACCGGACCGCTGGGCCAGATTTTTCCGCTCTGCATCCTGGGAATGTTTGTCATTCTGGTCTGGCAGTTCAACTCGCTGAAAAAAGCGACAATGATATTCCTTACCGTCCCCCTCTCCCTTATCGGAGTTACCATCGGTCTTCTTCTTACCGGGCAGGCATTCGGATTCATGGCGATACTGGGCTTTCTGGGCCTTTCCGGCATGTTGATCAAAAATGCGATCGTGCTTATCGAACAGACTGAACTGGATCTCAAAGCTGGCAAAGAACCCTATGCCGCCGTGCTTGACTCTGCTGTAAGCAGAATCAGGCCTGTCGTCATGGCCGCAGCGACAACGATTCTCGGCATGATCCCCCTGATTGCCGATCCGCTCTATTCAGCCATGGCAACCACTATCATGGGCGGTCTGTTTGCCGCGACATTTTTAACGCTCGGTATCGTACCGGTACTCTATTGCACATTCTACCGGATCAAAACCGACAATAACCTTGTATGAGCACTGAAACACCATGAAAAAAATTCTGCTTACAGCATGCATCATCATAGTACCACTGCTCCAGCTCTATGCTGCGGAACCTTCAGCACGCACCACTGACAACATCCTGACTCTTGAAATCGCAAAAAAAATTGCGATTAAAAATAATCCCGGCGTCGGACAAACCCTCGCACGAATACGCTCATCGAGGGCCCTGCTCGGGCAGGCATACGCCTCCTGGTTCCCGACCATCTCCTTAAGCGGCGGGTACTTCAACCGGCACGTAGACATCCAGCCGGACTGGCAACCGGACATACGCGTGAAGAAAAACATCAGAGAAGCAACCGGCAACCTTGAACTCAACTGGCTGCTCTTCAACGGTTTTGCCCGAAAAGCCGAAACACTTGCCGCAAAATATGGCGTTGAACAAGCAAAACAAATACACGCCGATACTCAGCGCCTGCTTGTCGAATCAATTGCTACCGCATACTATCAGGCTCAGCTTGCACGGGAAAACATTTGCATAGCTGATAACAATGCTGAATTCAACCGGGCTCTTGAAAAAAACGCAACCATCCGACGCCGTGTAGGCGCCACCTCGCGCTCGGAAATGCTCAATTTTTCAATCAGGGCTGTTCAGGCAGAAAGCGATTCAATTCAAGCAGAAAGAAATTATACCATCGCATGCGCCATCCTTGCTGAACTCATGGGCATTCCCGACACAGAACTCCCCTCTGACCTTGCTCCGATTTCTGGAAACAGGATAATCGCCAATGCCGTCCCGGCATATGAAAATCTCATCTCGACGGCGCTGAACAACCGGCCCGATCTGAAGGCAATCGATGCAGGAATCAACGCAGCCGAAGAGAGAAAAAATGCCGCGAAAGGATCATGGATGCCCGGTATCGGTCTCACAGCAGGCCTGAACTATACGAAACAGACCGGAGCTGACCCCGTTCAGGAAGAACGCAACCGCTATGCAGGCATTACGGCAAGCTGGGACGTATTCACTGGAGGCAGAAGAAGCGCAGGGTTTCAACAGAAAAAAGCTGAAGTATATGCTCTTGAGGAAGAAAAACGCCGAGTAATCCTCTCCATCCAGTCCGGTATCCGTCAAGCCATCGCTAACGCTGAAGCCGCGGAACAACAATGGGAACGTCAGGAAAAGGCGCGCAAGATGACCCTACAGGTGCGCAACGATGTCGAACTGCTCTACAAGACGGGCTCAGCTGACCTTACAAGGCTCAATGAAGCACAAACGGACCTCGTCCGTGCTGAAGGCCTTTCGGCGAGCAGCAAAGTACACTATCTACTTGCTCTGGAGAAACTTCTCTCGGAAAGCGGGGGCATACAGCCAAAAGCGGAATAGCCACACCGGGTAGAGACTATTGTTTCCGAAAAAAAACATTCGACCCGTAGAGAAGGATCGGAACAGCCATGAACAGTATAACCAGATCTCTGAAAATCATAGAGAGACTGATTTCTTCCTGCATTCCATGCTTTTTTGTCCGATGGGAGTTTCAGTCAAACCTGTGACATAGCCGCATGAGAATCGGAGAGAGGTTACGGCCTCACAGGCAGTACTTTATTTGATTTTAGCGCACTGCCGGGGGTATGTTTTCCTTCAAAATCTTTATCTTTCATCAAAATATAACAATACTCTACGCTGATACAATGCTCTACTCAGAAGCAAAACAGGGAAGAACGTTTATCATCAGGCTTGAAGACGGTGAAATCGTTCATGAGACGCTTGAAAAATTTGCCATTGATAACAACATCACCGCGGCGGCGCTCATTATACTTGGCGGTGCCGATAAAGGGAGTAAACTTGTTGTCGGCCCTGAACAAAGCCGAGCTGAATCGATCATGCCGATGCAGCATGAACTCTATGAAGCCCACGAGGTTACAGGAACAGGCACGATCTTTCCTGACGATACCGGAAACCCTGTACTGCATCTTCATATGGCATGCGGAAGGGAAGAAAACACCGTAACAGGATGTGTCCGAAACGGGGTGAAGGTATGGCACATCATGGAGGTTATCATGTTCGAAATGACAAAAACAACCGCCACTCGCAAGCCCGATTCCGCAACAGGATTCAAGCTGCTGATACCGTAGTGAGTGTTGAGTTGTTGATTCGTTGAACTGTTTAGCTATCGGGCCATCAAGCCATTGAGCTATCAAGCTATTCAGCCATTGAGCTATTCAGCTATTCAGCCATTGAGCCATTCAGCTATTCAGCTATTCAGCTATTCAGC